>OLNR01000568.1_pt1 | contig 29695 bp, 23 predicted proteins | sample 1672231 | NCBI WGS metagenome assembly OLNR01 (sample SAMEA3136662, study PRJEB25190) | human gut metagenome
CGGCCTGCTGGGCCACGGTCAGGCCGAACAGGCCCGCACCCACGACCACCAGATCCGGATACTCCACCGCACCAGTCATAAAAACAACCTTCCAAAACAGTCAGTTCAATTGCAAATGCACACTGCCAATGTGCGTTTCGCGTTCATGATACTCGCATACCACGAATGAACGCAGCCGATCCATACTCCGAGTTATTCATCTCCAAAGATTCTTGCCCACGTCTCCATGGAGGTAATCCCATAAGACTGGTATTGGGCAGACAATCGCTTCCAATTCTTCAGAATCTTGCGTGTAAGCCGATATCCTTCCATCATGCTCTTACGGAAACGTTTGTTGTCTCGCTTTAGCCATGCCACCCCATTACCGTCTGGCGTGGTCACCAATGCTGAATTGACATGGTCAAAGGCAAGCCAAGTCCAGGCAGCATCGCGTGCGGGGATGGCCGCATCCGGACGAGTGGCTTTATCGGGATTGGCCTTCTTGATAAAGCTCTTCGCGATAAGGCCGACAGCCGCCTTGTACCGGCTTTTCATAGTCGATGGATGGTTCTTTGGCGGTTCAACCTCGCCAGCTGGCTCAGGGAACTCCTCAAAACTCTCCTTGGACTGAGCATCGGGATATTTTGCTCGCAGTTCACGCACTTCGCCAAGTTTCGTCGGCAAGCAATCTACAAGGTACTGTGGGCCTCGAAGAATATCCCTTAGCGCCATATGATGCAATGCCATGGCGGAGTACACAAACCGAAGCCCGAGACTGGCATCACCATACAAGGTCTCCACCAACATGCGAGGCGGCCTATCCGGATACGTCAACAATGCCGCGAGCCAACGGTTACGCTCAGTAAAGTATTCCTCCCACGAACGTGCTGGATCCTTGTCATGCCATGCTTGGTGCCATACGGCCACGCCTGGCAGGCAGACTGTGGGAAATCCTGCTTTCTTGGCACGAAGACCATATTCAATGTCATCGAATTTGATGAACACTGGCATGGAGAGACCGATTTTCTTCACAACCGCAATCGGAATCAGACACATCCACCACCCATTGAAGTCTTCATCGATGCGCTGATGACGATCCGGAGAGTCACGGAGCGGTTCCACAGAGAAATCATGGTTGTACCCCATGCTCTTGGACGGGTACATCCACATTCGTTGCGCATTGATCCGCTCACCTTGCGTATACAACATGGTGCGATTATCCAAATGGAACATGCCGCCGCCGACAAGAACTGGTCGCACCGTGTAATCAGAGAATTGGATTGCACGCAGGATCGATTCCGGTTCGCTGATGGCATCATCGTCCAACAGCAGCACAAAATCACTATCACCGGCCTTAGCCGTTTCATACATGCCTCGGGAGAATCCTCCAGAACCACCCAAGTTCGCTTGCTGAATGTATGTAAGCTGTTCGCCTAGATTAGCGGCAACCTCATCAAAGTCCTTCTGATCCTTAACTAAGTCGCTGCCTTGATCCGTGCAATACACTGTATCCAAACGTTCGCGCAATGCCGAAGCACCGGCGATAGTACGCAATTGATCCATACAATATGAGGCGCGATTAAAGGTCGTGATGGCGATAGACAGGGTTGTCTCATGCTTAGCGGTACGCGCCTCACAAGGTACAGACCATGTAGCATCAGCAATGGTCACGGAACCATCAAGCGATTCCGCATCGAACCAGAAGTAACCACCATCCATAAGACCTGTCATCGGCACGTCTATGCATACACGAGTTTCAGACTCCGAAGCCGTTGTCGTCTTCGTCGAAACCGGATAAATCAGTCCACGACCTGTGGAACGGAATACGCTGATTTTGGAGTTTCCCTGAACTGTCGCTTCGAATCGCACCGTTTTTACACTGGTCCAACGGCGCCAATATGCAGCGGGGAATGCATTGAAGAATGCGCATCCAGACATGTGACCACGATTTTTCAAGGTTATAGAGGTACGCCCCGCAATTTCAAACGAATCGCAGGACACTCCTGCAGACGACCCGGCATTGCGAAGCAAGCGTTGCAATGTGGACTGATTCATGGAGCCGAATTCCAAACGGCGCATGTCAATACGGGAGTCCAGCGTGGTCTCCGCAACATGCGGACGAGTCCAATCAAGCGCATACAGCGGGAGAGTTTGCTCAGCGTCCTTGACCGGATACACAACACGCATAACCGTTTCCCAGGTGTTGTTTGCCCCGGCATTCTTCATAGAAGCCTTCTGATTCATGCATCCTCTCCTATCACCATGTGCGTTCATCTACTCATCGTAGTGGCTGCCTCGCACTTTGGACAATCCGTCTGCATAGTCAGTGCACAGGATTTGCTCGAATCCGAATAACCGTACGACGCCGGTTTTTTATATGACATTCCCGTCCTAAAATCAGAAGCGCGTACGTACATCAGTACAAAGGAGATGATGATCATGATTCTCAGAAAGAAAATCATTCGAAGCATCGCAGCCATAACTGCAACTCTTTCGATGCTTGCCTTACCCATTGCCTCAGCCAATGCGGAAGAGATCGTCTCACCGCCATATCCCGAATACACTGGCTGGGTTGTTCAGGATGGTGAGCATTATTGGTTCGATTCCGGTACCATGGCACGTTCAAAGGAAATCTACGATCCGAGCAGTAATGCCTGGTACTGGCTCGACGCAGATGGAACAATGGCACGCAACAAAGATGTTTATCAGCGTTCCAATGGTGGTAAATGGGTTAGGTACGATTCCAATGGCCATATGATCAAGGGCGAGGATTACCGATATGGCGGCTGGTATTATTTTGACCAGACAACCGGCGCTATGGCCAAAGGTATGAAGTATATCGGATCCAATGGCGGCAAATGGATGTATTACGACTGGACGACCGGCAAGATGGCGCACGGCGAGCAGTATGTGAACTATGACGCGCAGCATACCGGCTGGTACCTGTTCGATCAGTACACCGGTGCCATGTTCCACGGCGATACCTATATCCGATCCAATGGCGGCAAATGGGTTCGCTATGACCGAGTGACAGGAAAGATGGTCAAGGGCTTGCATTATCAGGATGGAGCCTACTATTACTTCGACCAGACCACTGGCGCCATGGCGCATGGACGCGTGTGGGTGCCCGAATGGAACTCATATGCGACCTTTGATTCCGTCTCTGGCCGCTATGTTAGCAAGGATTCAGGCAATAACAATCCGGGAAATACCGGAGGAGAAAACATCCGTGGTCGATTCTGCAAGAAGAGCGAAAAGGGCCAGCAGCGTATCGATGGCGACGGTACACTTATCGTCTGCGAATGCCGCAACGGGAACAACACCCCGCATTGGTATGCCAAGTAGATAACAACCACCGTATGATTCCGTATGATTCTTGGAAGAATCCGGAGATACCTCCGCTTTCTTCCAAGAATCATTTCCATTGAATCACATACGTAATCGCTATAGCGATATATGAAAATGCCGTTAAAGCCGCCACAGAAATAGCTAATACTCTGCGATTGATATTTTCATCCCTAATAAAGTTGGGGAACAACAGCGCAGCAAGCGGCAATACCGGTATGAAATACCTGTTCTGCAATCCCGAAGCATATACATCTACATTTCCAACCCATGTGATTGACATTGCCACACACGATAATACGTAATACAGAACTATAATTAATACTATTAATCCAACCTGCAATTTATTTATATTTTTATAGCTCATATGCACAATCAGAAGCATCATAATAGCGATAAGCACTGGAGCCATAACGATTAAAGGCAACTGAATTTCTTCCGTTCCTGTAAAGAACTGAAGATTTCTTCTTGAATTCACCAATTGCCCATTAATCTTCTCAGTATCAAAATCCATAGGCTCGAACAACGACCGGCCGATAAGCGGAAATATTTTCCAGGAAGATTGCAGTAACTGCCCCTCAAGCTCGTGTGTCTTCTCCAATGGAACACGATTCGGGGCAACCGCTATCTGCGAGGTCTTCGCCCGCCAAAGCCACATGGAGACAAAAGCAGTGAGAACAGGAAGCGCCAAGGTGATCTTTTTTACGCATCCGTGAGCCTTAGGAATCAAGAACAATACAAATAATGCGATGATGAAACAGGTAATCTTGACTTGTCCGAGCAGAGCTCCCATCATGCAGAGCAGAGCAATATGCCAGTATTGCAACATGTCATCCCGTTGATACAAACACAGAACAACCGCAATGAACAGCAGACAATAGCTGTTGGTGACGGCATCAGCTGTCGGGAATATCATTGAAAAAAATGTGGTAGGAAGAATCGCTATAGCCAGAATGATATTGACATAAGATTTGGCTACCCATATTGCCACGGCAATAATAGTGGCCGAGCAGATCAATGTTGCCACACTCGATACGCGAAAATTCCCGCGCACAATAAGACTGGGGAAATAGACAAAGGGAGCATTCACCGCAGTGTTGTTGAAGGTTATTATCTTCCCGTGGTCACGGTAAACCACCCAATCATGGTATTCATCAGAAAATACCGGAATTACATTCCCCGCTCTGATTTGCAGGATTCTGGCCCAATGCGCCATTGCATCGTTAAAACAATGCTGTTTGCCACAGAAAATAAGAATGCACCCTGTTGTGATTGTGCCGATCCAGTACAGCAAGGAAATATAACCAGAGGCATGAGGCTCCACATGTTTCAGGTCACGTTGACGCTTCCCCGAATAATGCCGCGGCAAAACAGCCTCCCCCTACTATGAAAAACTGGTTTTGATGCAATCACAACCAGTAATCGCATCAAAACCAGTCTATCTCACACTGCAAAACTCAGCCGCGGCCAGTGGTCGAATCGAACCAGTGCCAGTCATTCCATTCAGGAACCCAGACCCGCCCCTTCTGCATAGCGCCGGTGGTCTTGTCGAAGTAGTACCACGAGTTATCGTGGCGATCTAGTCCCTTGACCATTTTTCCGGTGGAGAAATCATACCTAACCCATTTTCCACCGTTGGAGCGGACATAGGTGTCGCCGTGGAACATGGCACCGGTGTGCTGGTCGAACAGGTACCAGCCGGTATGCTGCGCGTCATAGTTCACATACTGCTCGCCGTGCGCCATCTTGCCGGTCGTCCAGTCGTAATACACCCATTTCCCGCCGTTGGAGGAAACGTGTTTCATGCCCTTGGTCATTGCGCCGGTCGTTTGATCGAAGTAGTACCAGGCGCCATATCGGTAATCCTCGCCCTTGATCATATGACCGTTCTTGTCATACCTGACCCACTTGCTGCCCGCAGGGATATACACGTCCTTGTTCACAGCAAGGGAACCGTCTTTATCAAACCAGTACCACGCATCACTTGCAGGATCGTATACCTCTTTGGAGACAGCTTTCACACCATTGTCATACCAGTAATGCTTACCGCTTTCCGTTACCCAACCATTTGCTCCAGGCTTATATTCGCCATAGCCTGCATGAATTCTTGCATTCCAGACGATTCTCTTCGCCACCGGATCAGTAACGGTTACCACTGTTCCATGACGATTAGGAATGCTGCGTCCATCAACGTTGGTCGTGGTAATACGGCGAGTACTATGCCATCCGCTGACCAAACTCGACGACTGCGTAACGAAAGTGCCGGCAGTTCCATCAGCCTTACCATACGGATAGTCCTTGAGCTTATCGGTATAGAAGAAGTACTGCCCGTTGTAATACGTCAGGGACGGACCTTCATAACCGGTCACGACATTATCGTTCACCAAACGCCATGCCTTAGGATTCCCAGCCTGAGACAGATCGCCGATGGAATAAATCTGATTGGTGACACCATTCTTCTTGATGCTGAGGTAGTACACACCGTCCTTTTCGAACAATGACGGGTCAAGCCAGTTGCTGGTCTTCGTATCAGGAAGCTTAATCGGATTCAAACTGCCGTAGCTTAGCCTCGGTTGAGCTCCCGGATCGACTGCGGGATCCGCTCCAGGCTGCAACCCTGACACCTTGACGATGTAGGGATACATATAATCCTTCTGCGCATTGCCGTGAAAATCGCCATAGTATCCGAGGGTGGTCACGATCCACATATCGCCGTGGCTGTCAACGAACCCGTCGGTTCCTGCGGAATCGTACTGGCCGTCCTTAAGACCATTGGTATAAGGCATTACCGAAGGAGCAAGGTTCGTTGGACTGCCGCTGTTAGGGTAGCTCCAGTTCACCAAATCCTTGGAATATCCCATCATCGGGGTAAAACGCCATCCCAAGTTCTGCTGCTTCTGCACATAGCCGCCAAGAATCCAGAATGTACCATCTTTATAGGTAATACTCGGATCATGAATAGCGTTGACGTAGTTCGGCTTCCCCGAGACATGCGCACTGCCATTGCCGTCAGCCTTATACGCCGTACTGATCTGCTGGAAATCAGCGCCGTTATACGACATATACACCGTATCGGAGCGGTCTGAATCACTGTTCCAGAAAACGCCGACCTCCATATCCGGGTAGTCCGTTTCGGCAGCGGATGCCACCTGGACCCCGAGTGAAGCTGCCATAGACAAAGCGCCTAGCAACGCAATGCAACTCTGTATTTTTCTTCTCATTTGCTTGTCCATTCTTGAAGGACTATTACTTCCTCAAAGTTCCTCGTAAATGCAACTTACGCAGAATTCATCCGATTTGCTTAATCATAAGCGCACGGTCGCTCAATAACGCATATTCACGGTTCCTGTCATCACGAATCACGAAGCTGCAAGCATTATCGTCAAGCGCAACGCCGACCGCATCGGTCGTATTGAGATTGTTCGGACTTGGCGTACGAAGCGATGTAATCAGACGGAATTCTCCATTATTAAACAAATTGAGCGGCATCTCGAAATGTACAGTCTGATGACCATGTTTGCCCATCTTCAGCACCTTTGAGCCGGTGTCATAAGTGATTCCGCCACGACGGATATCATGCAATGCAATAGCGAGATAGAAATCCCCTGGCTCATCATACTGATATTCCACGTCGAACTTAAAAGTATCCGCGCTGGTACACACTTTAGGAGAAACCGCAATGGTTTTCAGCAATGGGCACCGTTCATTCAAACCATTTGGATAGCCGCCACGTTCCTCTTGACGTTTTCGTTCAGCCTTTTCCTCAGCTTCAAGATTAGCCAAGGTATACTGTTGCGATACAGTTTCCGGATCACCAATAGCTTCCACTTTGCCATCGGCAATCATCATTGCTCTTGAACAATATTTCTTAACAGAATTCATATCGTGAGTAACGAGAATGACTGTTTTGGTCGGATCTTTCTTGATTTCCGTAAAGAAATCGTCGCATTTGCGTTGGAATGCCTCATCGCCAACAGCAAGGACCTCGTCAAGGACCAATATGTCTCCCTGTGCCTTAATCGCCACAGAAAAAGCAAGGCGGACCTGCATACCGGAAGAATAATTCTTCAGTTTCTGATCCATGAACTCTTCGAGTTCAGCGAATTCGACGATGTCGTCGTACATCGCATCGACTTCTTCATGCGTGAATCCCAGAAGAGAGCCATTTAGATACACATTCTCGCGACCAGTGAGTTCCGGATTGAATCCCACTCCCAGTTCGATAAAAGGAACCAGTTTGCCAGAAACAGTGATAGAACCATTTTCCGGATAGTAAATCTGCGAAATAAGTTTCAGCAGGGTGGATTTGCCTCCACCGTTCCGGCCGACGATGCCGAAGAACTCACCTTGATGAACCTCAAAACTGATGTCTTTGAGAACTTCCTGCTTCTTATACCCCTTGATGCCTCTGGCCCAATTGATAAAAGCCTGCTTAAGACCGGTAGCCTGCTCCGTCGGCAACTTAAAGCACTTGGAAACATGACTCGCAGACAGAACTACCGGATTCTTAGAGTAATCAACCTTTTTGATGGTTTTTTCTTCAGACATTACATAACCTCTGCGAATTTGCGGCTATTACGACGAAATAGCGTTATGCCAAGCCACAGCAAGACAACGGTCAGAATAAGGGGAAGCAAACGAACACCCCAATTGTTGAATTGATTCCAAATAGTCGGCTGGGTGTCAGGAGCGATGAAATTATGACGAATGTCCTGGATTGCCTGCGCGAACGGATTGATGAGTTCCAACCTGGCAATATCAGCCAACAATCCACCGCGATTGGTGACATATGTCAATGGGTAAATAATCGGCATACCATAGAAGATCAACTGCTGAAGGACATCCCAGATATGGGCAATATCACGGAAGTACACGTACATCGTTGCCATAAGTAATGTGATGGCAAGCGTCACCGCATAAAGCTCAATAATGCTTAGAGGAAGCAGCACAACTCTCCAAGTGAAATGGACCCTCGCGATAAGAGCAAAAATCAGCACGACGATAAGATTGATGGCGTAACTAATCATCGCACCAACTGTCGCCGAAACCACCACTATGTAGTTAGGGAAATGAATCTTGCGAAGCAAATCGCCTCGGTCGACCACGGATCGCAATCCAACGTTCGTCGATTCGGTAACAAACTGCCACGAGCTGATTCCCAGCAGCAGAACGACCGGATATGTAGACGTACCATCCGACATCCGCAGGAATTTGCCGAATACCACATACATCACGCAGAACATCATCAAAGGCTTAAGCACCGACCATGCGATACCCAAGAAAGATCCCTGATAACGGAGCTTAAAATCCGTCTTCACCAAACCTTGCAGGACGGTCCATGCGTACCCGTATCTGTCCCGCATACTCTTCACCAACTGTTTCACAAGTTGTATTCTATCAGTGGCTGTTCTTCAATTGTCCACAGCTGCCAAATACCTGAAATTCCATTACATCAGGCATCGCGCATGATGCTCAATGTTCGTTCAATACCTTCCCTGATGGAATATCTCATGTTCCATCCCAGAGATTGCAGCTTTCGGCCATCCATAAGCGCTATGGATGCAGTGGAGTACCCTTTCGTCTCCAGTGAATCGGGAAGTTCATATCTTAATCCAACTCCACACTGCGAAGCAATCAAGGAAGCCAAATCCTTCAGCCGGTAGTCCGAAGCAGGTGCCGCGATATTGTAGGCTTCTCCCGTCTCACCTTCAAGCAGGCAGTACAATAGCCCAGCAACGGTATCGGCGACGTACGCGTATGAAAACAGTTGCTCACCCTTGCTTTTTAGGACAATATCTTCTTTCGAAAGCCCTTTATGAATGAACTGAGAAAGCGCTTTGCTGTCATCTTTATGCAGAGTCGGACCATATGAACGAGCTATGCGAGGAATAACAAAATCGATTCCATATTGCTCGAAATAAGCACGGCAAAGCGACTCACCCAAACGCTTAGCTTCCGGATAGCCTGCACGAAGTGTATTCGAATCGATATATCCACAGTATTTTTCGTCAAAACGCTCTGTGTCCCCGCGATTCTGTCCGTAAATCTCCACAGACGAAGCGAAAATAAATCTGCTTCCCTTCTGCCCTAACTGAGACTCACGAGAATATTCAAGAAGATTCTGCAAACCAATCACATTGGACGTAATGGTCGAAACAGGTTCAGCAGCATACGCTCGGGGATGTGTTGTACTAGCAAGATGAATGACGATATCTGACGGATAAGATGGATGGGCTCCTGGCTCAGACACATCCATCTGTACAAAACTAAAATGCGACTCATCGAAATAAGGGAATCTGTTCTGAGCTCGACTCTTGTTACGCCCGATTGCAATGATCCTGCAATCAAAATGCGGATCTTCGTTCTTCTTCATCAGGACATCTATCAGGAAAGTACCGATCATTCCTGTTGCACCAGAAATAGCGATGGTTCTACCCGTCAACTTGTCCCAATGAATCGGAAGATTCGCACAATATGCCAGATCTTCTTGATAAAGAGGGGACTTAAAACGGTCAGGCACGATTGACTCCTCGTTTTATTTCAACCAAGTATCCTCGTCAGCAGTGATATAAGCTTTGAATAGCTCCAGATCGCCCTTGGTCGTCAACTTGATATTCTTATCGGATCCTTTAGCGAAGTGCAAGGTCTCTCCAAGATCCACCATCATCGTATTCGTATAGCTGGAGCCATAGATACCAATATGCTCATCAAAAGCCTTACGATATGCAGCAAGCAATTTCCCATATCGATAAGCCTGCGGGGTAGAAACACGACGCAATTGTTCTCTTGGCACATACTGCTTCGTAGTTGATGTGTTTTCTTGGTTAATCACAAAAATCTGCTCGTTATACGGCAATGAAGTCACGGCATTACCATATTTATTGCAAACCGCTATCACATCAGTCAAAACATCAGCATCTATTAATGGACGAATACCATCATGAATAATGACATTATCCTTCTCACGGATTTTATCGACGAGATGCTCAACACCATTCCTGATGGATTCCTGTACGCTTGAACCACCACGCACAATCCACTTGAGTTTATCGATATTAAATTGCTTAGCGTACGCTTCCACCATGGTTTCCCATCCTTCAATGCACACCACCTCAATGGCATCGATGTCGGGATGTCGCTGGAAACTTTCCAATGTGTAAATCAGAACGGGCTTATCAAATACATTAATGAACTGTTTTGGTATGTCCTGTCCCATCCTAGTGCCAGATCCACCCGCAACCACAATTGCAACGTTCTTAATGGATTTTACTTGGTCCATCCTAAAATTCCTTGAGACTTATCGCTTGATATATTCTTCAATAACCTGCTCATCAAGTTGGGCAAGCATTTTCCGATCCACGTGTTCAAAATGCAAACCGATGTCGTTCGGCAAGGCATATATATTACCGTAGGCCTGCGTCAGCAAGTACATATAATTTGTCGGTACCGGATATCTTCTACTTTCAAATTGCTGAGAATCTAACGGGTAGATTTCATCCAAGCCGCTTATCCACTCGAATCCACTCGGATGATCCATATTGTCATATGCTCGGATAATGCCAGCCGCCTTTTCCCGAGAACACACTATTCCAGTCTTCCGCATCTGATTAAGCTGAGCATCAAAAACATCAGTGATAAGTTTCCCAGCTTCTGTTTCCGCCGAAACATAGACGTTATTATCCCAAGCAGCACGAATATGCGAATTTGATTCAGCTTGTTCGATGGCAGTTTTCCGGTATTCCTGCACTTTGACGAACATATCATGACTGACATCAGCCACCCAATCGAATGGGAACAAATCAATAAAGCCCGGGACACGAGTATCACGTGGGGCAAAACGAATTTGTCTGCAATGCACAATACGGTCCCAAACAACGGTGATTCGATACTCTGAATCACCGGCGAGAACTTTTTGTAGTCGTTCCAAATCATCACGCATGATGCCCAAATCAAGGTCATCATCCCATGGGATAAATCCGTGATGTCTTACAGAGCCAAGCAAGGTTCCGCCGACCAGCCAGTACTGATTAATCCCATTTCGTCTACAGATTTCCGCAAAATCGCAAAGCATTCGATTGAGAGCAGTTTGCAGTAATTTGAGGTCGCCCCCAGGCTCAGGTAATCCAAGGAAAAACCTTTTGCGCGTTTCTAAATCAGTCTCGTTGGGAAGACGATATTGCGCCCAGAAACGGATATCATCCTTCGCACGCTCTGCAATCTGCGCACGCTGCATTTCATTGAGGCTCCTGCAAGAATCCTCGTTGATTCTCTGCATGCCAGATATGGCATCACGAATCTCATGCAAAATCATCTCTTGCGCCTGCAAAGCATCACGTAGACGATTATTCTCATTTTCCAAGGAGTCAATTCGTCCCATCAGCTTCTGCATAGAACGCTCAGACGGCCAGAAAAGCCTTTCACGCAGGCGCCTTGCCAGAGATACCATAATCTTCTTCCTTCATTCAGTATTAAAGCAAAATAATACCGCATATGCTCTTATGAGCATATGCGGCTAGGCTTAGCGGATTATCTCAAATTAATCCATCTTGAGATAATTCTTCCAATACTCAATCGATGTCAATTCCGCACGCGCAGCAGCATATTCTTTACGAAGTCGATTAATATTCGCCTTGTAATATTTGAGATCACGCATATAACGCTTCTTAATCTCCTGATAGCGCTGGACATCCTTAGTTCGAATGGTTCCTTTGCGGTTATACCAGTCCAGAACTACGAGCTTATGCTTGCCACGAATCGCTCCAGCAGGATATAGCCATCCCTGCAGCGGAATCACCGCGTATCCAGCACCGTCTTTCTTGATGTATCTCTGATTATTATCAGTAATCAGATCTTCAAGACGTTCCGCCAAACTACGCGACTTGTCTCCATCGATAAGCTGCCTGTCAACGTTCTTGATGCTGAAACCAGCGAGTTCAGGATCTTGGTCAGCTCGCGACTGGAGAGTTTCGAAATCAACAAGCTGCTCCTTGTTGCGGTTTGCCGCCATAAAGCTTTGTTCCGACTGCCCTGGCTTCTTGATGAAGGACGGGCCCTTCAAGAAATCTTCAAACGCATCCAAGCACAACTCCGCGTTTTCATAGCCGAATTTCTTCAACTCAAGACGGATATTATTGTGTAGTTCACGCATAAAGTCAGCGCCAGGAGCCATGCCACAAGTCGCTTGGGCAATCATGGTGTTACGGGTAGTCTGGTAACGTTCCACCGCCGCGTTATAACGCTCAAAGAACGACATATGCCACACGCAGAGGCTATTCATAGTAATGAAGCCAGTCTTGCAACGAATGCCATACTCAGCATCATCACAACGGACAAACACCGGCAGAGGCAATCCGTTCTTCTCAATAACAGAAATCGGAATGCAGCAGTACCACCATGCAGCATACATGTTGTTCCGCTGCCACTTGGTAGGCGTATACATCTCGTTGTAAATAAGATCTTCGAACAGCGTCAGACGCAACTGCGGCTTGCAACCGGCAAAAGTGCCCTGCTGGGTCATGTTGCCGATGTCTTCCCACTGATCCTCGCCAATCTCGTAGTTCAGCATTGCACCGCTAATCATATCTTCACGATGTTCAGGCTTGAGAATACGCAGCAGATTGTAAGTACGCTTGATGCTTTCGGGAGAAACTGCAACATCATCATCCATAAGCAAGATATTCGTAGCCTTTGGCGTCTGCTCCATCGCAGTAATCATGCCGCGGGTGAAACCTCCAGCTCCGCCAACATTATCGTTAGGAACGACCTGGACACGGTCTCCGCTCAGCTTTTCAGCATCCAGGGTACGCCCATTGTCCATCACATACATATGGAAATGTTCTGCAATTGAATCACCGGAATTGATGATCTGATCCTTGACCAAACCGATGTTACGTTCGATGAACGCTTCCTTCTTGAAAGTGGTGGTGGACAGCACCAACTCGACGTCATTCAGCTCTCCATCGATATCGAGCTCATAGTAGCTATTCCTGATTGCAACAGAACCATCAGTCTTTACAATAAAGCCCACGACCACCATGTCGTCGCTGACCGTCAAAGGCAAATCCACAATCTGCCAGTCAGCCGAAGCCTCCAGTTTTCTTGAGGTCCCTTCGACTGGAATTGGATTGTGTGCGAAAGCATCGCCCATGGTCTGAATTACTTCGCAAGATGCACCCTTAAGCTCAAGATGAAGAGAAAATCCTTTCGCACGCGTGTAGCGCTTCAATTTCATTACCGACAAGGAATTGAAGTATGTGCTGAAATCGAACATTCCAGCGTTATACATTTCCCATTCGCCAAGCTGCTCATCGAAGACAACAGGCTGATCTGAACGACAGTATAAAGCTGGATAGGCAACGGAGCGAGGATTCGTCTCCAACAAGATGTTCGCGAATTTCATTGAGATCATGGTCTCTAGGTTACCGCCATCCCCTGAAAAGAATCAAAACATGAACATTGTTCTCCAACGGATATGCACGTTTTTGTTTATCTCGTTTCAACAGCTAGATTCCACGCGTTGCGTTTAGCCAGCTGCGGATAGAACCATTCCCTAATTACCGGAACATAATAAAGCAAGAATGCACCACAGAGGTCGATCGGCAGACGGACGATGAAGCTCAGCAGAACCAACGGGACCTGGGGAAACGCCATACGCAACGCCCCAAGATACATCTGCCATGGCAACACATCATCTTCAATCAGATGCACACACAGAATGGCAAGACTTGCCTGCCCGATTCTGCTCAACACGCTTCCCAGCGTCGGAACTCGATCAATCAATTGCGAAATACCGACAACGCACAATGTTCCCGCAATGCTGCCGATTACAGCCAGAACGGGGCGCGAACCATAATTATTGACGGCCATGCTCATGCCACCGAAAAACATGATGTCGACCACCCAAATAATAAACGCAATAGCCCACGCGAAGGGGAAACGTTTCACAACGCCAAGTAGATCGCATTTCTTGGCAAGATACCCCAAGTAGAGGAATGCTGCCGCGCACATTCCCGCTTGGATGCTCCACGGCAGCAGTACGTACTGTGCGGAAACATAGCCGACAGCAAAACACAGCGCCACCCAGACAGGGATGTAGGGAAGCCTTGCGAGGCAATGCAACAACAGACGAGCCCAGAATAGTGCGAGCAAGAACCAGATCGCGCCGATTCGTAAGTCCACTCGCCATAGCGTCAGATTCGAGATATCGCCGCTTCCATATATCGCGGCCATACCCCACTGCCGAAGGGCAATCGCCCGGCTCTCATGGTCGAACGTCGCCATGCAGGTCACGCCGACAAGCACGCACAATGCCGTCACCACGTAGGTGAATAGCAACTGTTTCGCTTCCTTCATCCAACGGAATCGTCTTTCCGGATGCATGAAATATCCGGACAGGATGAAGAAAAGGGGGCATATGGAACGAAAAGCAGATAGACAGAACAATCTGGGCCGTGCGGTGTGGTACGAACAGGTTTGTCTCAATGGCACTGTGTCCCAGTATCACAGCCAAAATGGCTATGCCCTTGGCAATATCGAAAAATCTAATACGCTGCATACTCTCTCAAGTCTCTTGTTGGCTCGTTCTCTCTACCGCTTGCCAGACGTTTTATAGGACATTACAGGCCGAGCAATTGCTGCAATGCACGCCACATCACAACCTGCCCCATACGATTCGGATGGATGCCGTCCTTATACAACGCCTGCTGTGGCATTCCCGTCGGACGTCCTACGATACGGAATGCCGAATACATCGAAGCGAAGCGCCAACCGTGCCGGCGGCAAAGATCCTGCAATACCGTATTTTCCTGTCCCATGGTGAGAGATCTGGGATCGGATAACGTATCGATGTTGGCAAGCACATATACGTTGTCAGCCCCGTACCGTGCGGCAATGCGATTCAGATAGCTTTCCGCTTCACGCTTGAAATCGCCGCTATTCGAAAGCCTCAATCGGTCATTCGCTCCAAGCAGCACGATAGCGGCGTCCTCATGTCCGAGAGTCGCATCGCCGATAGAGTTATAGCCCGAATAGGAACCTTTGCCCGGCGCACTGGCATTGGTCATGGATACGCCACGCGATTCCAGATAATGCCTTAGGCTGTTAGTAGCCATATCCGTCTGATGGGACGGCTCATAATAGGTGACTCCCTCAAGCCGAAACAACTCGCGAGACGTACATGGGTACGTGTTCGCCGCACCCACTCCAGCGGCGATACTATCTCCAAGAACGCGAACGGAACGATACCGCCCAGATTTGATTTTGTTACCAAACGCTCCTGCAGCGGATCCGACGTAATCACTAGGTATGGCAGCCGACCGCCGCGTATCGAGAGCACCGGTGCGGTTGTCAAAATAGTAGGTGGCGTTATTCACGTTCTGCTTGCCATACAGTATCTTGCCGCTCGGCCAGCTGTAACACACCGTTTTCCCACCTAGTCTCTGCCAACCGTACTGCACTGCACCGGTATGCACATCCAACAGATACCACGCTCCGTCAATGGGCTGTTCCCCATACAGCATCCAGCCCATCTGACGATCGTAGAAGACCCACTTCTGGGCTTTCGACAGGTATACAAAGCCATACTGCATGGCACCTGTCGATTCGTCGAAGTCGTACCAATGCCCGTTAATCAGTTGTTCCCCGTACTGCATCTGGCCGGAAGCATGGTCGTAATATACCCATTTATGCTGTGGCGAGTTGAAATAAAAGCCATGGGACATGGTACCAGTGTGCTCGTCGAAGTGATACCAGCCGGTGTGGCTCTTGTCGTAGTTCACATAGCGTTCCCCGTACAGCATCTTTCCCGTGGTCAGGTCATAGTAGACCCATTTGCCGCCATTGAAGGAGACGTACGTTATACCCTTCGCCATCGCACCGGTGGCGGTGTCGAAATAGTACCAGGCACCATAGCGGTAATCTTCGCCCTTGACCATATGACCGGCAGCGTCATAGCGAACCCATTTGCCACCATTGGATTGAAGATATACGTCCTTGTTACGGGCTACGGAACCATTCGTGTCTATCCAATACCAATTCTTATCTTTAGCATCGTATATTTCTTTGGAACAGACCTGTTGACCATTTTCGTAATAATGTTCCTTCTTCGAATCCCAACCATTGACCAGATGAGCGTTGGCATCAGCTTCGGAGAAAGGACCTGAATCGATGGCTCCTTCCTCTGCGTAAGCGTAAGACGTATTGTTGAAACCAGCACCTAGCAAAAAAATCGAGACCACGCAAAATCCGAAAAGCACTAATCCTTTCAACCAAAAAACCAGTTTTTTTCTCATCGAAGTTCCTAGAAGCTCTTCTTCTCTTCCCACAGTTGCCCCTATTCGCGTATCTTCTGCTTCTTATTGCCTACGAAATCAATCATCTGCTGGACGCCACATGCCGCCATCGGAATAAGCAGCAGGAAAAACGGCAAAGTGTAGATACTTTTTGCTTCCCAGAAAAGGTAGCAGAGAAAACCACCGATGAACGACGCACAAAGCAAAACCCTGGTAAAGACTTGAGCTGCATCATCTCCAATAGACTTTTCCTTGATCAACAAACGAAGAAGACCAATCAAGCCAATGAACGCCAATAAATATGTGACAGTTTGAGCAACATTTTCATATCGAAGTAACATATCCGAGCCATTGCCGATAAGGAAGAACGAGCTCAAACCGGCAAAATGCTTTGAGGATTCGCCCAACTCCGAATATAGTGATGTCATAAATGTTGGTTCAGCCCATTCTGACGCAAGCTTACCAGCAAAGAAATGCATCCCGTTCCCCGGATTATGCAGGAATTCTGAGAGTCGTCCTTGAACGAAATCTCTGGAAATCTGGGATTGAAGAGAATAATCATTACCTGTATTTTCAAATGCATCTAAGGCAAATCTGCTCCACCATCCAGGCGGCATATTATCTGGATGTCCTAATCCAAGAGCAACCCATGAGAGCATCGGCATGCCTTTGCCAAAGTCCTGGCCAGTCCAAGACTGCACTAACGCAACAGGAAGTTTAGAAATGATAAACGCTGCCAAAGCGGAAGGCAAAGAGATCAATAATTGCCAAATACAGCGATTATGCCAAACCGCAAAAACAACAGCAAGAAGCGCGGCAAGAACCACTATCTGATATGTCGATTTGAAAACAATGCCGGTACCACAGACCAGGAAACCACCAACAATCGCGAGAGCGCTGGACCAGGTCCTCCTCATGCGAAAACCTTCTGCGATGATCCAGGCACCGCAGATCGTAATGAAGAACCCGACGGCATTGGGATACACGAAAGCCGCGAACATCATAAGAGGAACGCATGTTGCAATCAGAACGGTGAATGCGCCATGACCCTTTTTATTCAACCCGAGCATGCCGCTCAAGCGCCACAAAACCGCGACCAATGCAGTAACCGCCACGGCACTGACAATCTGAAAGGCAAGAATATTGTTCGATCCAAACAAGGCAAATACCAACAGATACCACAGCATTGGCCCGCTTTGGAACGGGTAATAGGAGAAATATGTGTGAGCGCTTGGAATGCCTCGTGCAATACATTCCCTCTGCACGTTACCAGCCGAACAATAGTCAGCACCAAATTGGCTGATATCACCTTTAAGCAAGACATCCGCAGCATTCATCAGACTCTGCGAATCCGGATATGTGTATGTTACCAAGCTCAATGAAGTAAGCCAGATGATCTGCAACATTATCGTATATACCAACAATGCGGCAAAAACCCAGTAGCGTGGCAACTTCGAAAAGCCTTGCGCAAGCAAGCCAAACAGAGCACATAACATGACCATGCCCAGCACAAATGCAATGGATGGCATGCCAAAGTGGTAGTCAACCTGCTCTGTGATACTTCCGAGTTGCGAATTGGCTCTCTTAAATGTAACTGTAAAGAGAATCGACAATACGAGCAATACCGCGACAATAGCAGTCTGAAATCCCAAGGCAAGTACAACGAGCCATCTCGGTAGCACACGTTTGAAGAATACCCATTTTTCAGGCACAATATCCGGCTTATTCACTCGGTAATAGTCCTATCTTTCCCTAAAAAAATAAACTGCCCACTCAGAGCGTCGTCTCGACAATATAGCGAGGACGAGCTTTAACCTCTAAATAAATTTTTGCTATGTACTCACCAATAATACCGAGTGCCAGCAAAATAAAGCCGCCTAGAATCCACAGGGAACACATCATTGATCCCCAGCCCGCAACGGCATGCCCTGAGAAAACGGAAACAAGGGTATAAATCAACATGACGATTCCAACGAACACCGAGAACAGACCCAGACCGGTGATCATGGTCAGCGGCTTTGTCGAGAAGGAAGTCACACCTTCAATCGCGAAGGAAACCATCTTTTTCAACGGGTACTTGGATTCCCCGGCCACTCGGGTTCCGCGCTTGTAATATACCTTTGCCGTTTTGAATCCGAGAGAAGGAACCAGACCGCGTAGGAACAAATTCGATTCCTTGTATTGCGATAAAGCCTGCAATGCGGCACGACTCATCAATCGATAATCGGCATGATCCGGCACTGTTTCCGTTCCAAGCCATTTCATCAGGGAATAAAAAGCATGGGCGGTGCCACGCTTGAATGCGGTATCGGTTTCACGGTTGTCCCGCACACCATAGACGATTTCAGCACCCCGGAGGTATTCCTGCACCATGTCGTCGACCGCATTGGGATCGTCCTGCAAGTCAGCATCCATAGAAACAACAGCGTCGACATTCATACTCAATGCATGCATTAAGCCAGCAAAAAGAGCATTCTGGTGGCCTCTATTGTGAGCTAGTTTTACACCACGGAATAAGGAGGGATCTTTCTCATGCAGCGACGTAATCACATCCCAAGTCTTGTCATGGGACCCATCATCGACAAAAATAACAAAGCTATCTCGTGCAACAGCCTGCGAATTCTCAAGCTGAATCATCTTTTTCTTCAAAACATCCGCAGTCATATGCAATGCGGCTTCTTCGTTAAAACAAGGAATCACAAAAGCCAGTGTCGGTTCACATCTCATCTGAACTCCACGCTTGTTCGTTTCCATATCATGAGTCATGTCTAACAGTGTATGTCATGCTATCAACGCAAATAGTCAAACCCTGCCCACAGCTTCATCACGTATCTTCAAAGGCCTCCTTGCATAGCGGTATTGCCACACCTCTAGACATACACCAAAAGCTCCAACGAGTGACTTGCAAAACAAGCTTTTGTTATGGCAATAGCTATAATTGGCCACGGACAATGAGAAGAAAAAGCAATAATGTTCCAACGGAGAAAAATCCTAATCGGTTTTTAAACCATTACAATGCTACAGGGAATTACTTACCCGGCAATCGCACTGGGCAGCGAGCCTAACGCAATGCAAGCGTCTTCTAATAATCAAACTGCCGTACCGGTTCAGAATCCAAATAGTACCCAGAGAGATGATTCTAATGCAATCGCTTCAGAGGCCAATGGTGCCTCGCAATCTTCTGATTCAGTGTCCGAATCAACACAACTGAAGAAATAATTCAATCCAGCCAACAGAACAGGAATGACAGCCAACCCGACTCTTCCGAATCGAACAGGAATAACGGCAGCGCTAGTTCCAACGAATCGACTAAAACAGAACAACCTGAAAACGGTTGGGATCAGGATAAGGAGCACTACTACGAAAATGGCACTATGGCCATCAGCAAGGAGTGTTCATTCCAAGTTCTCCGACAAACCGCGAAGACGGAATCTGGGTCCGTTTTGATGAAAACGGTAATTTACGTTTCCGGATCATTCAGCGAATCCAAAGCACGAAAATCAGCCATGACAGGCAACACAGTCGCCATTATTATGAAAGCGGCTGGAAAATTCACCATTTTCCAGCCGAATCAATCAAGCAGTATGACTGAGTCTGAAATGTAAATCAGGAATCAACCTCGGCCTGTGACACTATCGAAATAATGCCATGCTTGCCATTGTGGAACCCACGTGTTTCCGTGAGCCATAGCTCCTGTAACTGGATCGAAGTAGTACCATAGACCATTCTGTTTCTGCAAACCTTTTACCATTTTGCCGGTTTTCTGATCATAACGGACCCATTTACCGCCATTCGCACGTATAAAAATATCACCTGTACATCTTGCACCAGTAATGTTGTCAAATAGATACCAGCCAGAATGCTCTTTATCAAAATTAAGATACGCTTCGCCATGCGCCATTTTGCCGGTGACCATGTCGTAGTATACCCATTTGTTCCCATTGGACAGATATGTCATCCCCTTACTCATCGCACCGGTCGTAAAGTCGAAGTTATACCAGACGCCGTATCGGAAATCCTCACCTTTAATCATATGACCATTGGAATCGTAACGAACCCATTTACCTCCGTTCGAACGCAGATAAACATCCTTATCGTGCGCCATGGTTCCGTCTGAATCAATCCAATACCAGGCATTACTCTCAGGATCGTAAATTTCCTTGCTACGCGCTAGAGAACCATCTGAATCCCGCCAATACTTTTGACCATTTTTGGTAACCCAATGCCCGCCATTCACATACTCCTTATTCCCAAACGCATTCATGTCCACATTGCCACTGATGCCGTCCACTTTGCCGGAGCTGGTGTATTGCCATCCGCGACTGTTGGTCGGGAACGAGTCGAATCCCATGCGAGCGCCATACTGCGCCACCCACGTGGTTTTAGCGTAAATGTCGGCATGTTTCAGCGGGCCTTGCAGATAGCTGGTGTACGAGTAGACGCTCAGGTTCTTGTATCCGGCGGACTGCAGTGCGCTGTACCAATTGTTGACGATATCGTTGTACACGTTCGGGTCGGTGGGCGGCTGATGCCCCTCCCACGTCCACTTTTCCAGGTCGTAGTACACGGGGTACGCCAAATCGCTCGCGTTCACACCGAATTGCTTAAGTTTGGCGACCACGTCGGCACCTTCTTCTTTGGCAATCGACGGAGTATCCGCGTAGGAATACCAGTAGATGCCGAACGGGATGCCAAGTCGCTTGCATTCGGAAATGTTACGTTGCGCTTTCTTGTCAGCATTGTTGCCCTCGCCGTAGCCAAGGCGGATAATCACGCCTTCCACGCCGTCGGCTTTCGCTTTGGCCCAGTCGATGTCGCCCTGCCATTCGGAAACGTCAATCACGCCTTTGGCTTGCTGCACGAACAGGTTGTTCTGGTAGTCGAAGAAGGCTTTCGTATTGTTGTAAGTGCCCCAGTGCGCACCGTATTCATTGCTTTCGAATTTGGAGAGCTGTACGTTCGCGTCGGCTACAGCATTTTTGACATCTTCCGCACTTACCGGAATGAAGGATTCGCCGTTGGTTTTGGCGAGCGGATCCGGCTGCTGATCCTGCGTACCGACCAGTGTCGCATCGGTCACGGTTTCGCCGGTTTCAATATTCTTGACCTCACCTTCGGGGGTAACGGCCAGGTCTTCCGAAACCACGGTGGCATCGTCGGAAATCTCGTCACTGACGGTGCCTGGAAGTTTCGCATTCGGATTGTCAGGCATGCTGTCTTGCGATTGCTGGTCGCCCGTCTGATCATCCGACTGATCGTCAGACTGCATAACAACGCCATTATCTGCAGTAACGGCACCTCTCTGCGCAACAGCATCCTCAATCGCAATATCCTGCAATGCGTAAGCCGGCGTAACCGCAACGGAAGCCGTCAACGCAACCGCAGACAGCGCAGTCGCAATCTTCAAAACATGATGTGGCGAAACCATTCGTCAGCCTCTCTTGAATAAAGTCATCAGCCCCAAATATTCGGCGCGAACGCCCTAATCGCCAACTCTAACCGCACCCCGCAACCCCAGCACAGCACTTCTCAAAAAATTTTAAGAAGTTCCGGCAAGCATGCAGAAGTTGAAGAATGGCCACGTGCATTATATGAGGCAACACGAGTGCGGTAAATCGGGGACAAACGGGTATCGTACGCTGTATATTGGCATTTCAGGTGGGCACTCGGCACGGTCAGCATTGACCAGGAACGGAAGCCGGCACCGGGGATCACAGAGCAGGCAGATTCTGGAGGGGTTATGGCACGGCACGGCAAGAAGCCAAGCGAGGAAAATACCTCGTCACGCGCACCGAGAACAATTGCCGGAAGCACAACACCCAACACTTCTGCCGACGGTATTGACGCCGCTACCAGCAGCAGCGCAGCCGACACCAACGCGATCGACACCAACGCAACCGGAACACGCACAATCGTCAGTGGCGACACGGCCGAGACCAGCAATCAGCAATCGCTCGAAGCAGACGGAGCCGTTAAATCCACCGAATCCCGTCAACCGCAAGACCCGTTCGACGAGGTCATAGCGCAAGGCATCAGCGATGGCGACGCTTGGACAAACCAGCATGTAAAGCGCTTCTACCGCCAAATCATTATCACCGTAGTCGTCGTAGTTGTCGTTCTGGGTGCGATTTTCGGATTCACAGGCATACGTACGTCGCAGCAAATGCGTGACCTGGCCGCGCTAAACGACTGCAAGGAAGCCGTCACGGCCATGAACACCTCCTATTCGAAGGCGTTCCAGCTGAAGGCAAAAATCTCCGAAGCGTTCACCAGTTTTGACAAGTCTTACGACCTCGACAAGCTTGCCGAACTTCACCAGACGGAAGTCACCTCTCCGAAAACGCTGAGCTGTGCCGCCGACACCTCCTCCACCATCAGCAAAGCCAACGCCGCAAAAGCCGAGTATGACAAGCAGGCCAAGCAGTTCAAGCAGGCCCTGCAGAAGGCCGACGAGTCCACGGCCACCGATGGCGGTGACGGAACTGACGGAACGGCCAGTGGCAATAACAGCACCAACACCACGGAAGGTACTGATTTCCCAAATCAAAGGTAAGCAGATTGTGCTGAGTGCCGCTGATGGAAGTTCGAATCTTAACACGGTAACTCAAGTGCGTTATTGGTGGAGCGGAAATCCGGCTATTTCCAGTCTGCTCTATAACGATCTTGGATTGCCGGCAAGTCCGTTTATTACGGTTGTTGAGTAGGATTCGCAGCCTTATAACGTTAGTCGACATAGTGCGGGGCGCTGGATGCCATGCGGGGCGTAATACCGTTATTGCCGTTGTCATCGTCATTACCGTCTGCATTGGAATCTTGCGATTTACGAAGCGAGCCTGCAGCCAATGAACGTACGGATCGAACGGAACGGCCAAGCTGCGACTGCTTTTCCTGCTCGTCCGATTGGATTGCAGGAAACGCACCAGTCACGGGGCGAACACGCCCGGTCGCAGTGGGAATGAAGCTTGGCGGCAGCACTTGCGTGGTAATGGCACTCGGCGATGATACATGATAGTGGGCCATCGAAGCCAGGGAATCGCGGGTATCGAGCTCACGCCGAATATCTAGCTCATCGTCGGACTCAGCCATCGCAGCACTTCCTCTCTTCCGGCGCTCTCAGCCGACAATCTCTCCACTGGTAACTGTCACCGTTTTGAGCGTAACGCAAGGCAGTATGCTACTGCGAACGAAATCAGCGATATGTGCAACTCCCCCACTGTTTCGCAACTTTTTCGTCGCACATCTACGCAACAGGCCATTGTAAAATCGCCGTTTTTGGTATGAAAAAAGGGCTTTCGGAATCATCCGAAAACCCTACTGGCGGAGAATACGAGATTCCGGCAGCGACTTGCTGTTTTCGGTGTAATTCCAACGTTTCTAGGCTGCCGATTAAGTGTTTCGCCGCTTAACTCGCCGCCCCTACGGCGTGTCGCGATGGGGTGAAACGGGTGGTTATGAACGGGTGCGTTTTGGATTGCGCGAAACAGGGGAGAGTATTGAGGATGCTTTTTCCATGAAGAGCGTGTAGTTTAACCAGTATATAGAACGGCCTCCCTTTGCCAACAACAGCGATGTGCTAAAGATTACGATTCCGAATGAGGTAATGCGATCTATTCCCCATAGGCAAAGTGAAAGTGTTTTCAAGGATTATTAACCCATCGGAAGAGCTTGATTAGCTTTGATCCTTCGTGTATACAGCGTCTAGTGGGAACTAGAGTGAACCTAGTGAGCCAACATGGAAATTCAGTGGCAGGCGAAGATGTATGTCGGAATCTCAATGATTTCAACGTTTCCAAGGACGCCGGTTGGCACCATCCTGCGGCAACATGGAACCTACATGGAAATTTACAGTGCCTACATGGAAATCAGTTTGTATCAGTCAGTGGGCGCATGATGCGTGCGCTCAGCCCTTGGCTGACTGATACTAGCAAGCTTTTGTCTGACTGAACGCATGCATCATAAAGAGCAATTGGGTATCGAGCTGGTTGCGGGATGCAGGGCGGATAAAACTAATCAGCCGTTATATTCGATATGTAGGCTGGGGTCGCTTTCGTGTTCGTCAATGATTTGGTTGTAAGCCTTGACCAGACGCGAAAGGGTTTCGCGACGTGCTGCGTTGGTGAAGTGGCCATGCTCGTGCACATTGCTGGAAAGGAACGATTGCAGGTCCCAAACTTCAAGGCGGTTTTCGAAGCCCATGTCGGAGGCTAAGTCCCATGCGGTTTTGACGCGGTCGCGTACAGTGATGATGATTGGATGCAGCCCGGCCTTGATGTTGCGCTGGCATTTATCCATGAGTAGGGATGCTGGGGCAGTGGTGCAGTGTATGGCTGTGTCGCCGACATTGAAATCGCCTCCACGCCCAGTCGGATCGTCAGCAACGGACGCGCCGTTGATTTCTACTTCTGGGGCAACGATGGTGAGCTTCGCTGCGACAAGATGTTGCAGAACGGTACCGACGTACATAGTGCCCGGATTTTCCTTTTGTCGCTGCGCTGCCTGCTGCAGCAGATGTTCCACAGCCGCATCGACGGAAAGCGAGTTGTCGGATTCCAATTTGAATGGTTTGCTGGTGAAGAATGCCCGAATTCGTTTGACCCAGTATTGCTCGATCTCGGTGAATTGCTCCGCTGTTGGACGTAATTCGTTAATGAGCTCGGCATAGTCGTGCATCAATGCCATGGTGCCGCGGCTGGTTCGTCCGCCCTCTGCTGCGAGGAGTCGTGTGATGCCATATTCGGCAAGGATTTTCTGGCAGTTGTCTTTGCTGATTCCCTTGACTTGACCTTCCTTGTTCGTGTGATAGTCGCTGGCGTCAATGGGAAGCGTGTCTGCGGAAAAGAAGCGATTGAGCTGGATGGCGGCAGCCAAAGCGCCCTTGGTGTTTACCTGATGGGACTTTCGGAAATCATCGATGGGAGTCAGATCCATTGTTTGCCTCGCTTATGCAGTGTGATTCGAGAGCAGAGTTTGCTCCACGTACAGGTCTTTGCCAAGGGTGTTGTTCAGAGCAGGCATGAAGTAATGCTTGCCGAGCCATTCCACGACAGGGACGGAGACAGCGTCGCCGAATCCGAACATCACTTGATTGGGGCGCAGGCCCGTAATGTTGTAGTGGGCCGCGCCCATAAGAGCAGCGTATTCGCGTGGCGTCATCCAACGGACAGCGGCTTGACCATTGCCCATGCGAATGATTGCCTGGCGAGATGAGCCGCCTCGTGCGGTGCGCAGGCAGCCGGAGATGTCGTCTGCGCGAACTTCCCATACGGCTTTGCCGTTGCGGGTGCGGCGATAAGCGGTCCGGTAGGAAACGGTTGTTTCGTTACGCAACGTTTCCACGCGGGCAGTCTGAACCGGCGACAGCGAATCAAGGAATTTGGCGGTTCTTTCGGCGTCCCACCAGCGTTCGTCGTCATCAGCCATGTTCTCGACGTACATATTGAGGCCGGACATCAGAGGAGACGGCGGCTCAGGCAGCGGTGCGCGATGCGTGCGGAGAGAGGTGTCCGCAAAAACCTGCTGCAGCCAGTCAGGGCGCAACGAAGAATCGAATTGTTCGGCGGACGGCGGGTTCTGCAGGCCAACCAAAAAGAGTCGCGGTCGGGACTGAGGGATAAATCGACGGGTATCGATGGACAATACGTCTACGGAGTAGCCCAGTACATTGAAAGCATGCACCGCTGCGGCGAGATCCTCCCCAGAGTGGGAAGTGGCCAATCCGTTCACATTTTCGAGAATGGCAATCGGAGGACGGCTGTCCCCAAGTTCTTCGAGCAGTCGCACGTATTGCCAGAAAGCGCCGGATTGTTTGCCGTTCAGGCCCGTACGAGTGCCTGCAAGGGAGAGATCCGTGCAAGGAGAGGATCCCCAAGCGATGGAAGCATCATGGGGCAGGTCGTCGCCGGAGAGCTCGCTCATATCCCCCTCGACAAGGGTGTGGCCCGGCGTATCCGTGAAGTTATTGCGATACATTTCGCACTTGGCGGAGTCGATGTCGTTCGACCATTCGACTTGGAAGCCGGATTCTTCGAGCCCAAGGCGTGCGAGGCCTATTCCGGCAAAGAATTCGAGGGCTTGTGGGCACGCCTTGCCGGTAGCCGTGTGCGTGCGATTGTCGTTCATGCTCCCACCTTACCTCGTGCCTGACTGTCGTCCTAACCATGATACTCTATATATAGAACAAGCGTTCGAATAAGTGTCGTGAAGGAAAGAGGATCGTATGACGAAGCTTAGTGATGCTGTTAGCGCGTCGAACTTGGATTCTTATGAATTAGCCCGAAGATCCAACGTGAGTGAGAAAAGACTAAATGGATATCTGTCGGGTCGACATTCGTTTAGCCGGGCACCTCTAGAAGACGCCGTAGCTATTGCTAATGTTCTCGGAGGCCGCATTGAAGATTACATGGAAGATGCGGCGGAGGACGGCGAGGCGGAAAAACTGGATGACCGACTTCGTCTCCAATTATTTCTGGATAGCGTTGACGAATACGAGCTAATTATGAAGAATGTCGGTCGCCCTCAGACAGTGACGATTGGCGGCTCTGGAGAAAAAACTGAGAAAAGGTATAGTCAGCTGATTGTTGAAGGGATGCTATTGCGCAAATATTATTCCTCGGATGAAGTTCAATTGGCGAAAGTGATTGATTCGTTTAGGCGTCTTATCCCAGACGACGCGTCTCCAGATGTGCTGCATACAGTAGATCTGCTGGAAAAAGATACGCCTAGCCAAGGGAATAAGAGCCAGATTGTGTTTTCTAATGCTGATGGTAGTTACTCCAGCAGTGTGGATTTACTTTTTGATGTTCTCTATGGAATTACCCTGCATGGAGATCCTGATAGGATCCAGAGACTTGCTAGATGGCCAATTACGGCACAGTGCCTTGCCTTATATGAGTCTAACGTTGAGAGACGCAAGGGTGTGGTGACTGTTCGACAGTATATAGATCTTGCAATCAAAGATGGTCTTTTTGCGCTGGATTAATGAGCGTATTTGAGAAGGCGCGGGGCAGTTCGCTATGGATTGAATTGCCTCACGCCTTGCTGAGTGAACTCGCTGCAGCAGTTTCTAGGATCAGCTGCTATTCGCGCTCTCGCCGAGCCATCTCGCGACGGGCTTGGCTGGCCCACAGGCCTCCCTTACCGATGAGCTCATTCAATTGCGTGGCGTTGAGCTGTTGGTAGTGCAGGTCTGTTGCGTAGGGAGGGAGACTCGCCTTCCATCCGGCCATACTGTTCCCGTGGTGACGTGAGCTGCGATATCTAAGGCCAAGGTGCTTTTGCCAGTCGCCGGATCACCGTCAATCAGTACGATCTTTCCTTTGGGAATATGGCCCAGCCGCAACCACAACGGTCGCTCCGGTTTCACATCAGCCAAACGGGTCAGCGAATAGGCGCGGGGCGTCAGTTCAGTCTTAAGCTCAGACTCAGGCTGGCTGCTTTCGCTTGGCAAAATCTCAAACTCCAAGCCGCTCATCACCGCGTTGGAAGCGTCGTGAGCCTCACCCAGCCGCCTGGATAAACGTCAACGACCGCACGAACGGTGTCAGCGTCGGCGGCCATCCACAACGGGTGCTTGTCGGCGGTGTTGCTGCTTTGCCTCGTTGAGCCATGCTTCCGCCTAGGTCTCATAGCCTTTGTCGAATCGCTTGTGAATGCGCGCAGGAAGATGCGGATACTGGGATCGGGCTTCGACGGGCGGGATGTATGAGGCGTCGTAGGAGATCTGCCCGTTGGCACCGACTTTTCTCTCAATCTTGCCGAACCGGCGTCGTCGGCTGGCTGGCCGTGTGCTTTGTGAAGTGCGTGCTATGATGATCAATTCCAACCGACGTAAAAGCTGCCAAGCGGGCGACTCTGAAGTCTGCCGCTCAAGTGCTTAAGCGGCACCGCTTATCTTGCCGCCTATCTTACTGTAAAAGACGGGTCGAAAAGGATGATGAAGGAGAGTGGGTAATCGTTGAAAAACCGCCAAAAACGTTGAAATTCCGCCGTTTTGGGTATGAAAAAAGGGCTTCCGGAATCATCCGGAAACCCTACTGGCGGAGAATACGAGATTCGAACTCGTGAGGCTGTTACACCAACACGCTTTCCAAGCGTGCGCCATAGACCACTAGGCGAATTCTCCAATTATGCAACGCCTCACAGTGTCTGTCTGTGAAACGCAACTTGATTAGAATACAACAGTTTCTCCTAAACCACAAATCGGCGTGTCGCAACATCCCAGATCACCCACTCACTGAAGGAATCCGATGCATGCGGACTTCCCCGCGTACAAAATCCCCCAACCTCTGGGACAATTCACCTGCCAACACATCTCTCAACGTCCCAAATTCCTCCACTCACTGGAGGAATCCTCCCGCTGCCAAGCCTCTCACGGTCCAAATTCCTCCACTCACTGGAATAACCAGTACGCCCACAGGCCTTCCACAGTCCGAAAACCTCCACCCACTGGAGGAATCCTCCCGCAGGCCGGCTTGCCGACGTCCATAATCCCCCACCGGGCGGAGGAAAACACCCTGTGCGAATAAAAAAAGGGACCTTCCGGGAATCCCGCAGGGGACTCGACCAGAAGGTCCAACGTTGAATGCGGCGGCGCGCTACTCTCCCACACCCTCTCGAGTGCAGTACCATCGCCGTGCCAGGCCTTAGCTTCCGGGTTCGGAAAGGGACCGGGCGTCTCACCTGGGCCATGACCACCGCAAAACCACTCTAAACGGCCAACCGGAAAACCGGCGGCCGGCAAAACCGAAACCAGCCACACGACCGATTCCGATCGTGGCGGTCCGGGAACCGGACAACGGACGCAAGCAAATCAAACGCCTTACCAGTATCGTCGTCGTGACCACAAGAAACAGCGTTCCTTGCCATCCAACGAGAAAACCACCACAGGACGAGACCCGACCCACAAGGGTCGGAAAGAGTGTGCCGCGTTCGCCCGTTAGTACCGGTCGGCTCCATCCCTCGCGGGACTTCCACCTCCGGCCTATCGAACACGTGTTCAACATGCGGGCTACAGACACCGAAGTGCCAAGGAATCCTAATCTTGGAGCAGGCTTCCCGCTTAGATGCTTTCAGCGGTTATCCCT
>OLNR01000571.1_pt1 | contig 29613 bp, 26 predicted proteins | sample 1672231 | NCBI WGS metagenome assembly OLNR01 (sample SAMEA3136662, study PRJEB25190) | human gut metagenome
TACTTGTTTTACCTACTTTTGCCTAGGATTTATGGCTTCAGCCCCTACTCCTAAGGGGAAGGCCGCAGGTTTGACTCCTGTCTGGGAAATGTTGCAAAACCGCGAAGGACTTTTCTTTTAACGGGAAAGTCCTCCGCGTTTTATTTTATCCTCCCTGCGCAGTTTTCCACTTTTGATCCCTGTGCAGTTCAAAACCATAGTCATCCGGACACGACAAAGGCGGCTTCGATCTCTCGAAGCCGCCTTATCAACTGTGGAAGTGGAAACTCATTGGGTGAACTCAGTTTTCCAGCCAACCGTAATCAAATTCTGTAAAGTCGTGGATGTAGTGGTCTGCTCCCAGTGCCAGCAGCTCGGACCCGTCTGCCGTCTCTCCGACGCCCACGATCCGGCCTGCGCCGTTTCGTTTTGCCAGAGCGATGGCGGTGACGCTGTCCTCGATGACCAAGCACTCAGAGAACGGAACACCCAGCCTCCGCGCAGCTTCCAGATGCATCTCGCCTTTGTCGGCATAGCTTCCGTCGTCGTACACGACGTCCTGTTGTTTCAGCCAGTGACCGATTGGAAACGAGTCAAAGTAGAAATCAACATTTGCTTTTATGGAAGCACTCGCCAGCGCGAACGGGATGCCGCGCTTCTGTAAGCCTTGCAGCAGCTCTTCAGCACCTGCTACGAGGTGTAAACTGGCAGGATCGTTCCTGCATGCCTCCCGGTACAGCACCTCTTTCTTTTCTGAATACTGCTGGCGCTCCTCAGGGGTGAGCCACGGGGCCATGTTCTTCAGGATGACATCATTGCAGGGACCGCAAATTTTCGTCGATGCAAGAGGGCTTTTATCTTCGGGATGCAGTTCATGATAGATCTTTGACCACGCCTCCATGTGGAAGCGGGTATCAAAGAACATCGTCCCATTAAAATCAAGAAGTACCGCGTGCATTGTGATTCCGGCTTATGCCTTAAGCAAAGATGCCGAAGAATGCGCCGACCAGACCGATGACCAGCAGCAGAGCGATGCAGGCAACGGACTTCCAGTTCTTCTTCTTCATAATGTTCGGCATTCTCAAATTCCTCCTTGAGTTTTTTGTCTGAGTTTCCAATTCAGAGTAACTACATTATAGGCTATATTTGAACAAATGTCTTTATATTTTTTAACAAATTGTTTCGAAAAAACGGTTAAATTCGGCGAGTCTCATTACAATCCACCAAAAAAGTATAGACAAGACTAGTCAAAATGCCAAAAAAATGATATACTTTTTCAGAAGGAGGGATTTGAATGCAACGCGAAACTTCCAACGACAGTTTTCTGGACTACGGCTCGGTCTACCACCAGCCCATCGACCGCGAGCACCCGGAGCTCATCCACCAGACGATGGTTGCCATCACCCGCCGCTATGTCTCTCAGTTCTACTGCTTCAACTGCGATACCTATTTACAGGTAAAGAGCGGCATTGGCGTTCTGCTGGTCTCCCACACGGCGGAGGCTGCCGATGTGCAGGAGTTTGCGATGAACAGGCTCATCCACATCAAGCCAAATATCTACTTCGCCGTCGTCTCCACGACCCAGAAGCTCGAGTACAACCTTTACGCCGAGAGCAGCTACTCGCTGCATATCACAGACTTTCCTTCCCAGTACGAATTTCTGGCCGTCCTGCCCCGCATCGAGATACAGAAAATTCTGGGCTACTACTACCGCCTCCGCACCGAGAACTACTGTTTCCATGGTGAGCGGCACGATTTCTTCGAGCTGACCTACGTGGACACCGGCGAGCTGGAGACCGAAGTGGACGGCACGCTCTACCACTTAAAAGAAAAAGACCTGATGATATACGGCCCGGGCCAGTTCCACACCCAGTACACCGACGAAGAGCACAGGGCCTCCTATATTACCATCCTCTTCGATATGCGCAACCTGACTCCCGTGGAGCGGGAGGTCTGGTATGACGCCCTCATCAACCGGGTGTTCCACTACGACCAGAAGATAAACACCTTATTAAAAGCCTTCGTCCGGGAGAGTACCACCGGCATCCCCTATATGAACAGCCTGATGCTCTGCCTGCTGACCGAGACCATCATCCGGCTGCTCCAAGGCACCTATGCCTCCCCCATGGCCCCCGCCAGCAGCACAGCCCACCAGAGCGCCATGGACGAGCTGTTCGACCGCATCATCGCCTATATCGACGACAACATCTACGACCCGCTGACCATCCCGGAGATCTGCGAGCATTTCTCGCTGTCCCGGTCCGCTCTGCAGCTGCTGTTCAAGAACTCGGTGGACCAGTCGCCCAAAAAGTATATCAACGACAAGAAGCTGGAGCGCAGCTGTCAGATGCTCCTCGAGAACCGCTATACCATCAGCGAAATTTCACTGCGTCTGGGCTACAGCTCCATCCATTATTTCTCCAAGTCCTTCAACATGAAGTATCACATGTCCCCCAGCGAATTCGTCAAGCAGAACTGTCAGAGCAGCGTCTGATACCCATTATATATAATGTACATTTCGTGGTGGGGCTGTTCGGTGAACCCATGCTGGTGAGCTACCATCCGAATCTCTACCGGAACGGCATCGACACCAGCGGCATCCTCCTGCTGGAATACCCCGACTTCATCTGCCAGTGTACCGGCGCAAAGGACTGCGCCGCGCCGGGCAGCGTCCAGCTCATCGGCGACGCGGGCCGCATCCTCATCGAGCCGGGCAGCAGCAACTGCCAGAAGCTCCGTCTCGTCCGTCCCGGACAGGAAGATCTTTGCAGCGAGTACAGCGAGTCGCCGTGGTTCTACGAGGTGGCGGAGATCGCCATGATCCTGGCCCTCAAGGACTATGATGCCTGCTACGCCGCACTGAAAAAGACCCGGCAGGTGGTCACCGTTCTGGAAGCCGCCCGGGAGGATGCACAGCTGGGCTTCTGAGCTTTCAACCGTAAATGACAAACTCTTTGGCGTTTTTTGCTCTTGCCAAATTAGCCAGGACTATCTATAATAAGGATGAATCGTTAAACTCTTAACGCTTTTTGAAGAAGGCAAAGTTTTTGGAGGTTTTACTATGTCCTTAGTTACGACCAAAGATTTGATGCTCGACGCTCAGAAGAACCATTACGCCATCGGCGCGTTCAATGCCGAGAACATGGAGATGGTGCAGGCCATCATCGCCGCTGCTGAGGAGCTGCGCGCTCCCGTCATCGTCCAGACCACCCCGGGTACTTTGAAGTACGCTTCTCCGGCCATGTTCCACGCCATGGTGGCCGCAGCCGCTTCTGAGGCCAGCGTCCCCGTCGTGATGCACCTCGACCACGGCAGCAGCTATGAGCTGGCCATGCAGGCATTCCGTGCCGGCTACACCTCCGTCATGATCGACGGCTCTCACCATGTGTTTGAGGAGAACATCGAGATCACCAAGTCCGTTGTCCGCGCCTGCCACGCCGCCGGTATCCCGGTGGAGGCTGAGCTGGGCAAGGTCGGCGGCAAGGAAGACGACCTTGACGGCGGCAATGGCAACGGCTACACCGTCCCCTCCGAGGCTGCTGAGTTTGCAGAGCGCACCGGCGTCGATTCTCTGGCTGTCGCCATCGGCACTGCCCACGGCGTCTACAAGGGAACTCCCAAGCTGGATATGGAGCGCCTGAGCGAGATCCGCAAGGTCGTGTCTGTGCCTCTGGTGCTGCATGGCACCTCCGGCGTGCCGGATGACGCTGTCCGCGAGTGCGTCGCACGCGGTATGTGCAAGGTCAACTACGCCACCGACCTGCGCATTGCCTTCAGCAAGGGCCTGAAGGAATACCTCGCCAAGGCCCCCGAGGTCTTCGACCCCAAGAAGTACAGCGCCGTCGGCCGCGAGTACGTCAAGGAATATGTCAAGAGCAAGATCCTGGTCTGCGGCAGCAACGGCAAGGCTTAAATCTGAAACTCACATAACATCGCAGCGGGAGCGGATGTCCTTCGGGATGTCCGCTCCCGCTTTTTGCTGCACAAATGACAAGGCCCCCGCAGAATGCCGAACATTCTGTGGGGGCCTTGCCGTTATGAAAGAAAGGTAAAAGTAGCAAATATGGGGGAATGCCGCCTTATTTCAGCAGGCTCTGGACTGCGTAGCGGGAGATGGTGATGACGACCTTGGGGGCCACCTCCACGCGGAGGGTGTCCTCGTCGTCGATGCTGACCACTTTGCCGTAGACGCCGCCCGCGACCATCTGCGCAGAGGTGTGGATCCCGTCTGCAAAATGGCCGTGACCGGTAACTACCAAACCGATCATACTCGTTGCCCTCCTGAATTTATGACGTTGTTTTGATTATTTCAGCGTGTAGGGGTACAGAGTGACGCCCTTGACTACGCGGTTCACCTCGCCGGTGGGGCAGGGGTTATCCGGGGTGATGCCCAGAGACAGGGACTTCATCAGAGCGATGGTCTGTGCGAACAGGATGAAGTCCAGACCCAGCAGGACGTTCTCCATGTCGGCGCCGACCTTGATCTGGACGGGATAGTCGGCCAGCTCCTCGATGCCCTCGCAGTCGTGGTTGTAGACGACGGCGATCTTGTTGCCCTTGCGCTGGCGTGCCATCTCCTTGACCAGATCCAGCTCGTAGCGGCGGCGGTACTCGTCATCGCTCAGGTAAGTGACGGTCAGGGTGTTGTCGTCGATGATGGACTTGGGGCCGTGGCGGAAGCCCAGCTCAGAGTCGTACATGGTAGCCACCTTGCCGGCGGTCAGCTCGAGGGTCTTCAGAGCGGACTCCTGAGCGACGCCCTTCAGGCCGATGTTGCCCAGATAGACGATGCGGTTGTAATCGAACTCGTCCACGATCTTCTGTGCCAGACCGAACTGGTCATTGAGGAAGTGCTGACCGGCGACGGCCAGCTTCTCCACCTCCGCGGTGATCTCGTCCAGCTTGTCGAGGTTGAAGGCCAGATAGGCAGCCAGATACATATTGCTGTAGCTGGAAGTCATGGCGAAGGACTGGTCGTGGGTCTCGGGGGTCAGGTTGATGGCGAAGCAGTTGTGACGGGTGTTTGCCAGCTTGGACAGAGTACCCTCGTGGTTGCAGGTCACGAACAGGTGATACAGGTTCTGGCAGACGACCTCAGCGGCCTCCACATTGCCCAGAGACTCGGGGGAGTTGCCCGAACGGCCAAAGTTCACCAGCAGGGTGGGCTTGGTGCGGGAGAGGAAGTTCTCGGGAGAAGGCACGAGGTCGGTAGAAGCGTAGGACTTGACCTTGAAGTCGTACTTGGGGTTCAGGGCCTGGAACAGGGAGTTGCCGACGAACTCGCTGGTGCCGGCACCGGTGAGGACGATGTCGAAATCATCCTGCTTGACGACCTGATCGATAAAAGCCTGAAGCTCATCCTTGCAGGCAGCGAGCTGTGCGCAGGTCTTGCGCCAGGTGGCAGGCTGCTGATAGATCTCATGGGCCGTAAAGGTAGAAGCCGTCTCCTTCATCTTCTCATCGGTCAGATTAAAAATGCTCATCCTAAATCTACCTCCTAATGGACACGGTAAAACTTTTTTCTGATAATTCCATAGCAGAGCTGTTCCGCTCTCTTTTGTTTGTTATATCACAGCCAAACCGCAGAAAACAAGGGGGTAACTGAAAGCCATAACTTTTTGGTTGAAAAAGACAAACCAGCCTCCGCGCAGTGGCCTGTCAGGCCATTTTCTCCATCATTTTTATCTCTTTTTTCCGGAACGAATAACAAATCGATTGAAAATTATATATATTTTTCCGAAGCCGTGTGGTATAATGAAATCAAGCTATCAACCCCAGAAGGAGGGCATCTAAAATGGTAATACAAAGTAAAAAGGTCTGGCTGGCAGACCAGTTCGTCCCTGCTGCCATTGAGGTGAACGACGGCAGGATCACCGCCATCCTGCCCTATGGCACCAAGGATGTGGACGACGATTACGGTGACAAGCGCATCGTCCCCGGCTTTATGGACATCCACTGCCACGGCGCCTACGAGTTCGACACCAACGACGCCAACGAGGACGGCCTGCGCTACTGGGCAGAGCACATCGTCTCGGAGGGCGTCACCAGCTTCCTCGCCACCACCATCACCCAGAGCGTGGAAGTGCTGACCAACGCTGTCACCAACGTGGCCAATGTCATGGAGAGCGGCTACGACGGCGCAGAGATCCTGGGCATCCACTTCGAAGGCCCCTATCTCGACATGAAGTACAAGGGCGCACAGCCTGACCAGTACATCGTCAAGCCCACCATCGAGCAGTTCGAGCACTACCAGAAAGCGGCCCGCGGCCACATCCGCTATGTCACGCTGGCAACGGAGCATGACGAGGACTTCGCCCTCACCCGCTATCTGACGGCCCACGGCGTGGTGGTCAGCATCGGCCACAGCGGTGCGACCTACGAGCAGGCTGTCATGGCCTACGCCAACGGTGCGCGCTCCATGACCCACGTTTATAACGGTATGTCGCCCTTCAACCACCGTGCCAACGGTCTGGTGGGCGCAGCTTACCGCATCCGCACCATGTACGGCGAGATCATCTGTGACGGCTGCCACTCCACCCCCGCCGCCCTGAACAACTACTTCATGAGCAAGGGTCCCGACTACGCCATCATGATCTCCGACGCCCTGATGGCCAAGGGTACGCCCGTGGGCAGCAAGTACCTGTTCGGCGGCAACGAGATCATCATCTACCCCGACGGCAGTGCCCATCTGACGGCCACCGGCACTCTGGCAGGCTCCACCCTGAACATCAACAAGGGCCTGCGCATCCTCGTGGAAGAGGCTCTGGTCCCCTTCAACTACGCTCTGAACTCCTGCACCATCAACCCGGCCAAGTGCCTGCATCTGGACGACCGCAAGGGCTCCATCCAGGTGGGCAAGGACGCCGACCTCGTGGTGCTGGAGGATAACTACGACGTCCTGCAGACCTACTGCATGGGCCAGCCCAAGCTTTAATTCAATGCATACACCCAAGCAGACACGAAGGAGATCGCAAAGCAGTTCATGCTGGACTATGAGAGCGCTGTCTGATTTTTTGAACGACCCGAATCCCCCTTTTATCCAACAAAGGAGACTATGAGCCATGAAACAGTTCCAGTATACCATCAAAGATGAACTCGGCGTCCACGCACGCCCCGCCGGCCTGCTGGTCAAGCTGGCCAAGCAGTATACCAGCACCATCACCCTCGAGAAGAACGGCAAGACCTGCGATATGCGCAAGCTGATGGCCGTGATGGGCATGGGCATCCGTCAGGGCGAGACCATCACCGTCACCGCCGAGGGCGAAGACGAGGCAGCTGCCATTGAGGCTGTCGAGAAGTTCCTGACCGAGAACGTCTGAGTCTTATAGCAATACAAAAGGACCGCCGTGCAGCTGCACAGCGGCCCTTTTTATTGATAAGAGCTTGATAAAATACAGGATCGCCATCAGGACGATGGCACCGCCCGCCACAGCAAGGAAGCTGCGGTCTTTTTTGCCCGGCTCCGGCGCAGGGGCGGCAGGCTGCTGCCCCTTTTTCAGCGAAGTGATGCCGTCTCCGGCTCTTTCTTTTCGTTTTTTCCTCCGGGCCTTACAGCAGGCTCAGGGCCTCTTCATCGGCCACGAGGATGCAGTCGGGGTGCATCTGCAGGATGGAGCCCGGGCATTCGGGGGTGACGGGACCGGAAACGACAGCCTTGACGGCCTTGGCCTTTGCCAGACCGTTGGCCACCACCAGCACCTTGCGGGCCTGCATGATGGTCTTGATACCCATGGTGTAGGCCTGCTTCGGCACAAGGTCCTCGTTGCCGTCGAAGAAGCGCTTGTTGGCCTCGATGGTGGCGGGGGTCAGGTCCACACAGTGGGTCTCCAGCTCGAATGCCTCACCCGGCTCATTGAAGCCGATGTGGCCGTTGGGGCCGAGGCCCAGCAGCTGCAGGTCGATGCCGCCCACGCTGTGGATGATGTCGTTGTACTTGGCGCAGGCGTCGGCCGCGTCGGGGTTGGTGCCGTCGGGCAGATGGATGGCCTCGGGGCGGATGTTCACATGGTCGAACAGGTTCTTGTGCATGAAGCTCCAATAGCTTTCGGGGTGCTCTTTGGGCAGGCCGCGGTACTCGTCGAGGTTGACGGTGGTCACTTCGGAGAAGTCGAGGTCGCCCTTGTTATACCACTCCACCAGCTGTGCGTAAGCGCCCACAGGGGTGCCTCCGGTCGCCAGACCCAGCACACAGTTCGGTTTCATGATGACCTGCGCGGAGATGATGTTTGCCGCCTTGCGGGACATATCCTTGTAGTCTTTTGCACGAATGATCTTCATAAGATAGACCTCCTGATTTTTATCGTACCACTAGTATAACACGGTTTTCTGGGGGAAGATACCCTTTTTTGTGAACAAAACAAGCCGCCGAAAGCGGGGCGTAAACGCCCGCCCTCGGCGGCCTTTTTTATGGGCAGGGGGTCAACCGTCCTCCCATGCCCGGGATCCAACTCAGAATGTCAGCAGGATCACAGCATCTTCTTCAGCTCGTCGTACACGAACTGGACCTTGGTGCCGATGATGACCTGGCAGGCGTTCTTGCTGGGGCGGATGACACCGGCAGCACCGGCAGCCTTCACAGCCTTCTCGTCCACCTTAGCGTTGTCCAGGACCTCGAAGCGCAGACGAGTTGCACAGTAGCCAACTTCCTTCACGTTCTCCTTGCCGCCCACGGCTGCCAGAACAGCGGAAGCGACTTCGGTGTAGTTGTTGTTGGCCAGGGTGACCTTCTTCTCAGCCTCTTCGTCGTCATCCTCACGGCCGGGGGTCTTCAGGTCGAACTTGGTGATGGCGAAGTAGAACACGAAGTAGAACACCACGAATGCAGCAATGCCCAGAGGAATGATCATCCAAGTCTTAGCAGCTGCAGGCAGGGAAGCGGAGAACACCAGGTCGGTAGCGCCTGCGGAGAAGCAGAAGCCAGCACGGAAACCGGAGTAGTAGGTGATGATGGTGAAGATGCCGTACAGAGCGGAGTACACAACGTACAGGGGGAAGCACAGGAACATGAAGCCGAACTCGAAGGGCTCGGTGACGCCGCAGACAAAGGCGCAGATGGCAGCGGAAACCACCAGACCAATGGCAGCCTTCTTGTTCTTAGCGGTCTTGACCATTGCCAGAGCAGCACCGGCAATACCGAACATCATGCAGGGGAAGAAGCCGGACATATACATACCCAGGCTCCAGGTGACACCGTTCTGACCGGTGACGTCGCCTGCCCAGAAGTGGTTCAGGTCGCCCAGGCCGATGGTATCGAACCAGAACACGTTGTTCAGAGCGTGATGCAGGCCGGTGGGGATGAGCAGACGGTTCAGGAAAGCGTAGATGCCGGCGCCGATGCCGCCCATGCCGGCGATGGCGGTGCCGATGGCGACCAGAGCGTCGAAGATGACCGGCCAGACGAACAGCAGAACCACGGAGACCAGAATGGAGATCAGGCCGGTAGCGATAGCAACAAAGCGCTTGCCGCTGAAGAATGCCAGCCAGTCGGGCATCTGGGTATCCTTGAACTTATTGTAGCAGGCAGCGCCCACAACTGCAGCCAGGATGCCGATAAAGGAGTTGCCGGCGACCTTCTGGAATGCGATGTAGGTAGCGGTGCCCTCTTCCAGATGACGCACCATGCCGACCACGCCGGGGTTCAGCAGCTGCTGCATCATCAGGAAGCTGACCAGGCCGGCCAGACCTGCGGTGCCGTCGTTGTCGGCCAGGCCCACAGCAGCGCCGATGGCAAACAGCCATGCCATGTTATCGATCAGAGCGCCGCCTGCCTTGATGAGCAGGAAGCCAATGGTATATGCCGCGCCAGAGGTTGCACCCTCAGCACCCATAACGGCGGGAGCCAGAGCGTAACCGATGCCCATCAGGATGCCGCAGATCGGCAGCACTGCAACGGGGAGCATCAGTGCTTTGCCCAGTTTCTGGAGATACTTCATCATAAAGCACATTCCTCCTTAATAAGAATGTTGTTTTTTAGCGGCGGTGCCGGTTGCACACCGCCGAACTTCCGTAACAATATCTTAACACATTCAAAACAGAAAAGCCATAGTTTTTGCCCTGATTTCCATGTTATTTTCATGTTTTTCCCTCAAAAGTCCATATATCCAACGCTGTATTGCGCAATGGTTTTGTTTTTTCTCCACAAAACCGCCTTTTGGACCCCCAAAAATGGTGAAAAAAATTTTCTTTACCAGTCTTTAGCCTGGAAAGGCCAGGGCCACTGCTGCCGCCAGTACCAAAAGATGCACCGGGTAGAACCAGTAGAACGCCCACTGCTCGAGTTTGGAGCTGCCGCCCCGCTCGCCGCTGTAGAACCAGACCAGCCCGAACGCCAGCGGTGCCACCGGCTCGAAGAGGGAGAACACCGCGCCCGCGATGCACTGCGCTCTTTTGTCCTTCCGGGTCATGTAGAGGGCGAGGATGAGGGCCAGCCCCAGCACGTCGTAGTCACAATGGAGCAGCGCCGCCGCAAGGAAGCAGGCTGCCGCCCCGAGGATGCCTTTCAGCGCCGGCATCCCCTCCGGCGTCTGGTATGTATCCAGAGCCTTCATGGCCAGCAGCCCCAGCAGGAGGGTGAAATAGATATTCTGATGCCCCCAGTAGACGCCCGAGAAGAAGGCCCAGTCGAAGGGCCACTCGCTGATGAGTGCGAAGCCCAGCATCCGCAGGGCGTATTTTTTGAAATCGTGGGTGTGGAGAAAGCCCTCCACCAGCAAGAAACAGTAGATGGGAAACGCCAGCCGACCCACCAGCCGCAGAACGCCATCCAACTGAACATCCCCCGGCCAGAACGCTCCCTGCTTGAACAGGCCGTTCTCCAGCAGGGACGCGCCGATGTGATCCAGCAGCATCGACAGGCAGGCAATGCGTTTCAGAGCCGTGCCGCTGAGGGAAAAATCCGGGCGGGAAAGTGTGTTGTTTTGCATTTTGTCAGACCTCACATTTGAACTGTCCCCATTATATCGGTTCCGGGGGATCGTTTTCAACCATTTTCCCTTCCTGCGTGAAAAAAGACCTCCCCGCACCATTCGATACAGAGAGGTCTTTTGTTGTTATCTTCTCACCACAGCCGGATGACCTTGATGACGCCCTCAGCCTTGTCGCGGGCGATCTCCAGATGCTTCTGCAGAGCATCGGCGGCGGTGTTCCAGTCGCCCTTCAGGGCAGGCTCCAGAATTTCCAGATGCTCTTCGCAGGTCTGCTCCCGGTTGATCATGCTCACCTTGCCGGTCATGATGCGGAACCGGGTGTTGAGGCCGGTGATCCGGTCGTAGGCCGAGCGCATATACTTGTTGGGCAGAGTGCTCATCAGTAGCTCGTGGAAGTCGTCGTCGGCCTTGCAGAAATCCTCGATGACGTCCGGCTCGTGCATCATCCGCACAAAGTGTTCCAGCTCCTCCCGGGGGATGTCCGCGCCGTAGGTGCGCAGCGCATAAGGCTCCACCAGCAGGCGCATCTCGAACATGCTGTGTACGTCCTCCTCGGTGATGCCCGACACCATCAGGCCCTTCTTGGGCAGGATGGTGATGAGCCCTTCCTGTTCCAGACGGCCCAGCGCATCCCGCATGGGGGTACGGCTGATGTTGCCCATCTCGGCGCAGAGCTTCTGTTCGTTCAGAAACTCGTTGGGGCGGTACTCACAGTTCAGGATCTTGGTTTTCAGGTACTGATACGCCTGTAATTTCAGGCTCAGCTTTGCCTGTGCTTCCGTCTCTTTCATCTTCTTCTTCCTCTTCTCCAGTCTCTCTCCGGTCGGATGTTTCGTCTTCTGCTTGTATCCCTGAAACCATCCAACTATCATCTCGATTTTATTATCACACAATAGGATATTTTTTACAAGAGTTTCTGCCGAAGTTTGGCTTGATTTCCGTTTTGACCAAATATCTTAACTTATTTTTGCACATATTCCACAACGGTTTTTGTGCTTATTGCCAGCATTCGGCTGTTGTTTTGCATCGAAAGATAAAATGTGGTACACTACAGACAGAAAGAAGGTATCAGCATCATGGCACGAAGCGACGGCTACAACACCAAGACCCGCCAGCTCATCCTGGATTATCTCATCCGCAACCGCCAGCACGCGGTCAGCGCGTCCAATATCCTCGAGCACCTCGAAGCCGAGGGCGCCAGCCCCAACCCCACCACCGTCTACCGCTATCTGGACAAGCTGGCCGGAGAGCAGCGGGTGATGAAATACGTCGCCGACAAGGGCGAAAAGGCCGTGTTCCAGTATGTGGACGAGGGCCGTCACTGCCGGGAGCACCTGCACCTCAAGTGCGTGCGGTGCGGGCGCATCTATCATCTGGACTGCCACTTCATGGACGAGGTGCGCGCCCACCTGATGGCAGAGCACGGCTTCACGCTGCAGTGCGAGGGCAGCGTTTTGTACGGTTTGTGCCGCAGCTGCGCTGCAAATGAGGCCGAAGACGGGCAGGCTGCACAAACCTGTAAAAATTGCTGCGCAGATGTTGACACGGACAAAAAGCAGTGATACAATTTCTGCATAAAAAGCGATGAACGGGAAAAGTAAGGCCCTGAGCGCCCTCTTCCAGAGAGTGCGGGCAGGTGTGAGCCGCGCAGATGGCCGGGCCTGAACGAACCCCCGTGAGCTTCCCCCTGAACCCCCGGATGCTGTGGCATTGCGGGCAGTAGGGGCAGACGTGCGCCGCTCGTTATCGCGGCAGTGCTTTCAACGGGGAGAGCGCACAAAGTGACTGGCACGCTGTGCCGGTAATTTAGGTGGCACCACGGATACGGCAGCATTCGTCCTAGCAAAAAGGACGTTTGCTGCCGTATTTTTTTATTTGCCGCTCCCCCAAAAGCGAGGAAGGGAAAGCCTCGCGGATACACCGGAGCGGTCCAACACAAGAGGGGTAAGAAATATGTGCTGTGTGATAGGCTATACCGGGCATGATATGAGTGCCGACAAGTTCAAAGAATATCTGATGCGCACCGTCTCGCGCGGGCCGGACGACCAGCGTGTGGTGGAAGGGCCTTTCGGCCTGATGGGTTTCGGACGCCTCGCCATCATGGGCCTGACGCCGGAGGGGATGCAGCCCTTCTACCGCGGGGCCGACTGCGTGGTCTGCAACGGCGAACTCTACGGCTTCCGCTTCGAGAAAGAGATTTTGAAGCGCCGGGGCTACAAGTTCACCTCCGACTGCGACTGCGAGATTTTGCTGCCGCTCTACTATGAGTACGGCCTCGATATGTTCCGCCACATGGACGCTGAATTCGCGCTCATCCTGTACGATTCCCGCAAAGACCGCCTCATCGCAGCCCGCGACCCCATCGGCATCCGTCCGCTGTTCTACGGCTACTCCAAGTCCAGCCACAAGATCGCATTTGCCTCTGAGATGCAGAACCTCATTGGCTGGTGCGATGACATCCGCCCCTTCCCCATCGGCAGCTACTACTGCGACGGCCGCTTTGTCCGCTACGAGGACATCGCCGATGTTCCCGCCCCCATGCAGGACGACATGGACACCATCCTGACCAACATCCGCGAAAAGCTCATTGCCGGCGTGGAGAAGCGTCTGGACGCTGACGCACCCGTGGGCTTCCTGCTGTCGGGCGGCCTCGACTCCTCGCTGGTCTGCTCCATCGCCGCCAAGAAGCTGGGCAAGCCCATCCGCACCTTTGCCATCGGCATGGACACCGACGCCATCGACCTGAAATATGCCCGCCAGACCGCTGAGTATCTGGGCAGCGAGCATCACGAGATCATCATCAACCGGGATATGGTCATCAACAGCCTCGAAGAGGTCATCCGTCTGCTGGGCACCTGGGACATCACCACCATCCGGGCCAGCATGGGGATGTACCTGCTGTGCAAGGCCATCCACGAGCAGACCGACGTCCGCGTGCTGCTGACCGGTGAGATCTCCGACGAGCTGTTTGGCTACAAGTACACCGACTACGCCCCCACCGCAGATGCATTCCAGCAGGAAAGCCAGAAGCGCATCCGTGAGCTGTATATGTACGACGTCCTGCGCGCCGACCGCTGCATCTCCGCCAACAGCATCGAGGCCCGCGTGCCGTTCGGTGATCTGGACTTTGTGCGGTATGTCATGGCCATCGACCCCGAAAAGAAGCTGAACAGCTACGGCAAGGGCAAATACCTGCTGCGCAAGGCGTTCGAGGGCGACTGGCTGCCGCCGGAGATCCTGTGGCGTGAAAAGGCCGCTTTCTCCGACGCTGTGGGCCACAGCATGGTGGACGACATCAAGGAGTACGCCGAGAGCCTCTACACCGACGAGGAATTCCAGCTCCGCCGGGCAAACTACTCCGCCCACTGTATGCCGTTTACCAAGGAGAGCCTGTTCTACCGCGAAATTTTCGAGAAATACTACCACGACCAGAGCCGCACCATCGTGGACTTCTGGATGCCCAACAAGGCATGGCCGGGCTGCAACGTCAACGACCCCTCCGCCCGTGTGCTGGCAAACTACGGCGCTTCGGGCGTGTAAGCCTCTGAGACCCGCAGGTTATCTTGCGGAGTTCCGTTTTTTGCTCGATATTACGTTCAGAATCGAACATCGCACGCTTTGCGGAGTTCGACTTTCGTGCGAAGTTGGAACATCGCAAATGACCCGAACATCGCAAACCTTGCGAAGTTCCAATTTAAGACGATATTACATCAGATATTTGGAACATCGCAAGATGTTTTACCACAGTAGCGCAGCTGTAAGAGCATAACAAAGCAGGCACGCATTTCCGGCTTTTCCGGGTACGTGCCTGCTTTTATTTTGATATTGTTTTTCAGCTGCCGGAGGTTGCCAGCGCCAGCGCACCCACGAGGACGGCGAAACCGCCAAGGACGCCGAGGGCAATCTTTACCTCATCGGCCTCGATCTGTTCCTGGATCGCCACCTGTGTGCCGCAGTAGACATTGCAGCAGGCGCTGTGGCCGTCCGGGGTGGTGGCGGTGATCAGGGCCTCCCCGTCCCCCACCGCCGTTACCAGACCAAAGGGGTCTACGGTGGCGGCGGCAGGGTTGCTGGTCGTCCAGGTGATGGGTACTGCGCCACCGTTCTCCACGGCTACGGAAGCTCTCAGGGCCGCTGTGCCGCCGATGTTCTCCAGATACAGCCGCTCCTTGTTCAGGGTCACCCGGCCCACGTTGGACACCACCGTTACGTCACACCGCAGGGTGGTGGTGTAGGTGTTGGCCACGATGGTGGTCTTGCCGGGCTTCTGGGCCGTTACGAGGCCGTTGCGGTCCACCGTCGCCACAGCGGGGTTGGTGCTGTACCACTGGTACACCCAGTCGTCGGGGGCGGCGCTGGACAGATAGAGCTGATAGACCGGGTTCCGGTCATCGTACTCGATCTCCATGTCCAGCCAGCTCTGGTTCAGGCGGCTCTCTGCCGCCGCGGTATTTTCTTCGTCCAGTATCGCCGCCGTGGGGGCCGCCGCAGCCGCACTCAGAGGGCCGGCCGCTGCGCCGAAGAGCAGTGTCACTGCCAGAGCGGCAGCAAGATGGGCTAAATGTTTTTTCATCCGATGTTCCTCACAGTCTTGCGGGGCGCTGGTCGTCGCGGCCCGCAGTCCACCAAAAATCTCTTGCCTTTCGGAGCAGGTTCTCCTTCGCACAACCTCTCCGTTCCTACCTTTTATTATATCATCCCGCCGCTGCGCAGGCAAATAAAAGCTCTTGCACAGTTTTTGTGCAGATGTTACAATAAGGGCAGCAAGTATTTCGGTCAATAACAGGAGGATTTTATCATGGTAAAGCATATCATTCTCTGGCAGCTCAAGGACGAATATTCCGACGCCGAAAAGGCAGACATCAAGGCCGGCATCAAAGCAGGCCTTGAGGGTCTGGCTGGTCAGATCCCGGGCCTCGTGGAGGTCCACGTCAACATCAACGGCCTGCCCTCTTCCAACGCCGATTTGATGCTGGACACCACCTTTGAGTCTGCCGAAGCGCTCAAGGGCTACTCCAAGCACCCGGCTCATGTGGCCGTCGCCGACAGCAAGGTGCGGCCCTACTATAAGAGCCGCGTCTGCCTGGATTACGAGGTTTAATATTGACAAACCCACCGATTTTGCGTATATTAGATGTAATAATGTAAATTGGCTGTGAAGAGAAGAGTACGCCTCGTCTGCGCCTGACAGAAAGCCCGAAGGATGGAACCGGGCAGGCCGCGCGGAGCGGAACATGGTCTCTGAGCTGCGCGGGCGAAGCGTTATGTCAGCCTGCGACGGGTGCGCCCGTTACTGCGCTCGCCGGAAGTTCCGGCGCAAGGCCGCGTCTGCAAGGGTGCGGCGAAACAAGGTGGTACCACGGAAGTTACACGCTCTCGTCCTTGTCCGGCACAGCCGGCAGGGCGGGGGCGTTTTTCGTTCTGAGCACCAAAAGAAAGGAAGAATCGTTTTCATGAGCGAGCACAAGACATTCTACATCACCACACCGATTTATTATCCCAGCGACAAGCTGCACATCGGCCACAGCTACACCACCGTGGCCTGCGACGCACTGGCACGCTTCAAGCGGATGCAGGGCTACGACGTCATGTTCCTGACCGGCACCGACGAGCACGGCCAGAAGATCCAGGACAAGGCCGCCGACGCAGGCGTGACCCCCAAGGAGTACGTGGATAAGATCGTCGCCACCGTCAAAGATCTGTGGAAGCTGATGGACATCAGCTACGACCGCTTCATCCGCACCACCGACGACTACCACATGGAGTCCTGCCAGAAGATCTTCACCAAGCTGTATGAGCAGGGCGACATCTACAAGGGCGAGTACATCGGCCACTACTGCAAGCCCTGCGAGAGCTTCTGGACCGACAGCCAGCTGGTGGACGGCAAATGCCCCGAGTGCGGCCGCGAGGTCTACGATGCCCACGAGGAAGCCTACTTCTTCAAGACCGGCAAGTACGCCGACCGTCTGCTCAAGCTCTACGAGGAGAACCCCCAGTTCATCCAGCCCGAGAGCCGCAAGAACGAGATGATCGCCTTCATCAAGCAGGGCCTGCAGGACACCTGTGTCTCCCGCACCTCCGTCAAGTGGGGCATCCCCGTGCCTTTCGACCCCAAGCACACCATGTACGTCTGGGTCGATGCTCTGAGCAACTATATCTCCGCTCTGGGCTACGGCAACGAGAAGTACAACGAGTACAGTAAGTTCTGGCCTGCTGACCTGCACATGGTGGGCAAGGAGATCCTCCGCTTCCACACCATCCTGTGGCCCGCCATGCTGATGGCTCTGGATCTGCCGCTGCCCAAGCGGGTGTTCGGCCACGGCTGGCTGCTGATGAACGGCGGCAAGATGTCCAAGTCCGTGGGCAACGTCGTTGACCCCGTCATCCTCTGCGACCGCTATGGCGTGGACGCCATCCGCTACTTCCTGCTGCGTGAGATCCCCTTCGGCAACGACGGTACGTTCACCAACGAGGCCCTCATCAACCGCATCAACAGCGACCTTGCAAACGACCTTGGCAACCTGCTGAGCCGCACCGTCGCCATGTGTGAGAAGTACTTCGGCGGCACTGTCCACAAAGTGGCCGGCACCGAGGCCATCGACACCGAGCTGGAGACCATGACCAGCGAACTGCTGGGCAAGGTCACGGCAGACATGGACAACCTGACCATCCCGCAGGCTCTGATGGAGATCTTCGCCGTCATCCAGCGCGCCAACAAGTATATCGACGAGACCGCCCCCTGGGCTCTGGCCAAGGATGAGGCCAACAAGGAGCGCCTTGAGAGCGTGCTGTACCATCTGTGCGAGGCTCTGCGCGTGGCCGGCATCCTGCTGAACGCTTACCTGCCCTCCACCGCTCCCAAGATGATGGAGCAGCTGGGTCTGGACGCTTCCGCTATCGACGTGGAAAAGGCCGCTTACGGCGTTCAGGAGAGCTACACCGTCCACAAGGGCGAGGCGCTGTTCCCCCGCATCGACGTGGCAAAGGAGATTGCCCACCTGAAGGAAGAGGACGAGAAGCGCAAGGCCGCTGCCGAGGCCGCTAAGAAGGCCAAGGAAGAGGCGGAGAAGAAGGCCGCTGCTCCCGCTGAAGAGAGCAATGTGGACTTCACCCACGAGGCAGAGATCTCCTATGACGACTTCTGCAAGGTGGAGCTGCGCGTGGCCGAGGTCCGCGCCTGCGAGAACCTGAAGGAGAGCAAAAAGCTGCTCCACCTGACCGTCTTTGACGGCGAGCGTGAGCGCTGCATCCTGTCCGGCATCGCCAAGTGGTTCAAGCCGGAAGACCTCATCGGCAAGAAGCTCGGCATCGTCTGCAATCTGGCACCCCGCCCGATGATGAAGGGCAAGTATGTCAGCGAGGGCATGATCTTCGCCGCTGACACTGCCGACGGCGGCTGCTCCATCCCCTTCTACAGCGACGACACCCCCGTGGGCGCCCGCATCCACTAAGCGATGGAGAACAATACGACTCCTTCCCGCGCCGAGAAGCTGGACAAAATTTTCGGCACACCGCTGTTTGCGGTGCTGCTGGCCATCTTCTGCAATGTGCTGTGGGGCTGTGCGTTCCCCTTCATCAAGATGGGCTACCGCCTCTTTGAGATCGATCCGTCCAACACCGCGTCTATCTTCTGCTTTGCCGGTGTAAGGTTCATGCTGGGCAGTCTGCTCGTCCTGCTGGGCAGCACCCTGCTCCAGAGCCGGATGCCCACCTTCCCGAAAGGGAAAGTCTTTGCCGAGTGCTGTGTACTGGGCCTGTGGCAGACCACGACCCAGTACGCCTTCTACTACATCGCCGTGGCGATGCTCACCGGTGCGTTCGGCGGCATCCTGAACAGCACCCAGAGCTTTCTGGGCGTCATCTTTGCCCACTTCATCTACGGCAATGCCGATCGGATGACCCCGGCAAAGACCCTGGGCTGCGCCGTCGGCTTTGCAGGCGTTCTCATCGGCACACTGGGCAACCACGGCGGCGGCAGCGGCTGGGGCGTCTTCTGTATGCTGTTTGCAACGGTGGTCTTCACCCTGTCCGGCCCGTGGAACAAGTCCGTCACCAAAAAGGCGGATAGCTTCGCGGTCTGCTTCCTGAACCTGTTCGTGGGCGGCGCAGCACTCTTCGTGCTGGGTACGGCTCTCGGCGGGCGTCTGGGCAGTGTGACGCCGCTTGGCATTCTGGTGCTGCTGTATCTGGCCTTCATCTGCGGCGCCGGCTATCTGCTCTGGGCCTTGCTGATGAAGAACAACCCCGTCAGCCGCATTGCCATCTTCGGCTTCGTGAACCCGGTGGTCAACGTGCTGCTGAGCGCTGTGCTCAACGGCGAACCGCTGTTCCGCTGGCAGTATCTGGCCGCACTGGTGTTCGTCTGCGTCGGCATCTGGCTGGTGAACAAAGCCCCCGCCAAGAAGGAGAAGCAATGACCGGCCCGATTTTCGACACCCACGCCCACTACAGCGCCCGCGCCTTCGACGCCGACCGCTTCGCTCTGCTGGACAGCCTGCCCGAAAAGGGCGTGGTCGGCGTCTGCGAGCAGGCCACCCATTCGGGGGACGCGCCCCGGGTACTGGAACTGGCTCACCGCTATCCGTGGGTGTATGCCGCCATCGGCATCCATCCCGAGAGCCTGCTGGCCCCCGAGGACTGCGGCGAGGAAGGCCCTGCCCCCACTGTCTCGGTCTTTGGCGGCGACTGGGCCGCTGAGATGAAAGCCCTTGCCCCCTACTACGACGACCCGAAAGTGGTCGCTGTGGGCGAGTGCGGGCTGGACTACCACTGGCCTGTGCCGAAGGACGCACAGCTGGCGCTGTTTGAGGCGGAGATCCGCCTTGCGCTTGAGCTGGACAAGCCCATCATCGTCCACGACCGAAACGCCCACGCCGACGTCTACGCCCTGCTGAAAAAGTACCGTCCCAAGGGCATCGTCCACTGCTATTCCGGCAGTGCAGACGACGCCGTGTGGCTGGCCCGGCAGGGGCTGTATTTCGGCTTTGGCGGCGCCTGCACCTTCAAGGGCGCCAAGCGGGCGGCAAAGGCCATTGCGGCTCTGCCTTTGGAGCAGATCGTCCTCGAGACGGACTGCCCCTACATGGCCCCGGAGCCGGTGCGCAGCATCCGCTGCGACAGCTCCCTCATCCGGTACGTCGGCGAGTATGTCGCCAGCGTCAAGGGCATCAGCCCGGAGGAAGTCTTTCGCCAGACGGCGCAGAACGCCCGGACTGTTTACCAACTGTAAGATTCAGGGCATTTTCCTGTTTCTGTATAAATTCGAAATCATATTTTTTCATAAGGAGATTCTATTATGAAAGCTCGTATCCCTTCTCACCGCGAATTCATCATCAACTTCCCCGACAGCGTTGACCAGGCAAAGGCCAACGAGGGCTGGGCAAAGCTGCAGCAGATCGTTGAGGACTACAAGAAGGCCCACAACGGCGCTTCCGTCTACGCTCCCACCTTCATCGAGGACTGCGAGCCTGCCGTCAAGAAGCTGCAGGAAGAGTACGGCTTCGAGTACACCGTCGAGTACGTGAAGTAATTTTTCCTGAAGATTCAACAAAATGAGAACAGCCGCCGCATGGAGCTTTCCGTGCGGCGGCTGTTTTTGCCCGGCGGGACGCAAAGCGCCGGGCCGCAGCTGTTCGAATCCACCCGCCTATGTGAGTCTGACATTTGTGCAAAAGAAAACCGCCAGTGTATCTCTACACCAGCGGTTTTTTCATGGAGCGAAGCAACCCAAATCCGAACCATTGCCCCCTGGGGCATTCTTGGCGGCAATTTCATCGAAAGTGATGGTTTTTGTGCCGTCTTTGTAGTTGAACGTAATCAAAACTTTTTCATCATAGAGATAAACAGCATTCACGAATGTATTGATAAGCGTCTCCCTGTGGCTTTTCACGTTCGGGTCGAGCTTGCGGAAGTTGGTGAGCCAAAATTTTACAAAATCTGCACTGACCTTCGGCTTTGCCAGCTTTTCTCCCGCGATGCGGATCTCCAGTTCCTTCTGCTGAGCTTCCAATTTTTCCAAGCGTCCTTTGGTCGAGCTGGTCAGGATGCCCTCTTGAATCGCATTTAGAAGATTCTCAATGCCCCGTTCAATGTCTTTCATCTGCTTCTCCAGCAGAGGCAGCACCGTGTTCTCCTGTTCCTGAAGAATCATCACCGCATCCACGATAGACCGGATACAGTCATCGTCACGAATCATCTTCATGGTCTCGTTGACTACCAAATCCTCCAGCCACTCTTTACGGACGGTCTTTTTCTTGCAGGTCTTGGTGCGTTTGGCATTGGCACACTTATAATAGTGGTGGACGTTCTTATTCCGGCTCGTTCCGCACTCCCCGAACATCATCGCACCGCACATTCCACAGAACAGCTTGGTCGTCAGCAAATAATCGTCCTCCGCTTTGTGACGAGCCGGAGCGCGGCGGTTCTTGGCAATTTTGTCCTGCACACTGTCGAACAGTTCTTTCTCAATGATAACCGGGATGCTGTCTGGCATCACAATGTCCTTAAAACGGTTCTCTCCGATATAGCGGCGATTCGTCAACAAAGTTTGAATACTGTTATAGGTGAACTTCTGGTTGCGGTTGGTGGTCACGCCACTGTCGTTCAGCCAGTTCATCAGTTCCTTCATGGTCGCACCATCGTTATACCGCTGAAAGGCTTCTACCACAAAGGGAGCTTTCAAAGGGTCGATTTGAAAGAACTTCTCCTCGTCCACTGTATAGCCGATGGGAATCGTTCCACCATTATATTTGCCCTTCAGAACATTCTCGGTCATGCCCCGCACGACCTTTTCAGAAAGTTCTGCGGAATAATATTCAGCCATGCCGGTGAGCATACTTTTGACCATAATACCTGCTGGACCATCTGAAATTGGTTCAGTAGCGGACACCAGCTTGACATGGTTTCGCTCCAACTGGTACTCATAATGTGCAGAATCGTAACGGTTCCGGGCAAAGCGGTTGAGTTTCCAGACCAGCACAATGTCAAACAGCTTCTTGTCGCTGTCCTTGATCATCTGCTGGAACTCCGGGCGGTTGTCCGTCTTGGCAGAGATGGCACGGTCAATATAGTGCTTGACGATGGTGATGCCATTCTTTTCCGCATAGGCCGTGCACTCGCGAATCTGGCCTTCGATGGATTCTTCACGCTGGTTGTCACTGGAATAGCGGGCATAGATCACGGCGGTCATGGCAGGCACCTCCCATTTAGATATTGTTGAGCAACAGATACCAAGCGGCAATCGTTTCGTAAAATTCATACTATGAATTTTACGTATTTTCAAGTACTTTGGAAAATTCTCATGAAGTATCTCGCCTTGAAATTTATAAAAAGGAAACACTTGTAATATTGTGTTGCATCTTATAAAATAGAGGTATCAACAGTTTGCTCTAAGATAGCAAAGGCAGGTGCATCGTTATGACTCCGGAAGCAAGAGCGCGGGAACAAATCGATAACAGATTGCGACAAAGTGGCTGGACAATTCAGGATCTGAAACAACTAAATCTGACGGTTGCTTCCGGTGTTGCAGTGCGCGAGTTCCCTACCAATACCGGTCCGGTGGATTATGCACTTTTCATTGAGGGAGTGCCAGTTGGTGTTGTAGAGGCAAAGAAAGACGAAGAAGGTCAAGCGCTGACAGACGTGGAAACGCAGTCCAGCCGCTATGCAAATAGCCAGTTCAAATGGGTAAAGCGGGAGCACAAGGTTCGGTTTGCCTACGAAGCCACTGGCGAATTGGTGCGTTTTACCGATTACGCAGATTTTAAATATCGTTCGCGCAAGGTATTCTCGTTCCACCGCCCGGAGACGTTGAAACGCTGGCTTGCTGAACCGGATACTGTGCGCAACAATCTGAAGCGTATCCCGCAGCTGGATGAATCGGGCTTCCGCAAATGTCAAATCAGTGCAATTCATGGTCTGGACACTTCGTTCTCAGAAAATCGGCCGCGCGCTCTTGTGCAGATGGCAACCGGCGCAGGCAAGACCTTTACAGCCATTACTGCCGCCTATCGGCTGTGAAATACGGCAGAATGAATCGCATCCTTTTTCTGGTAGATACCCGCAGCCTTGGTGAACAGGCCGAGCGCGAGTTCATGGCATACAAACCCAATGACGATCCTCGCAGCTTTTCGGAATTGTATGGTGTACGCCGGTTAAAAAATTCTTATATTTCCGGGGATGTACAGGTCTGCATCAGTACGATTCAGCGGATGTATTCCATTCTAAAAGGGGAAGAACTGGACGAACAGGCAGAAGAGATTCCCTTTGCGGAATATGTCACCGCCGAAAGCAAAGCACCAAAAGAGGTCGTCTACAATGCCAAAATTCCGCCGGAGTTCTTTGACTGTATCATTGTAGATGAATGCCATCGTTCTATTTACAATGTATGGAGTCAAGTGCTTTCCTATTTTGATGCGTTTATCATCGGCCTGACCGCTACGCCGGATAAGCGAACCATCGGCTACTTCAATGAAAATTTTGTCAGCGAATATACGCGAGAGCAGGCCGTTCTGGACGGCGTTAACGTTGGAGAGGACATTTATCTGATTGAAACCGATGTGACGAAGAACGGTGCAACCATCCTGAAGCAGTTGATCGAGCGGCGTAACCGCCTGACGCGCGCTAAACGCTGGGAGCAGATGGACGAGGATGTGTTCTACACACAGTCCAAACTGGATAAGGATGTCGTAAATCCAAGCCAGATCCGTGCTGTGATTCGCACCTTCAAAAAAGCACTCCATACCACGTTGTTCCCCTACCGAAAAGAAGTCCCCAAAACGCTGATTTTTGCCAAGACGGACAGCCATGCAGACGATATTGTTCAGATCGTCCGGGAAGAATTCGGCGAAGGAAACGATTTTTGCAGAAAGATCACTTACAGCGCACAGAATCCGGAAGCTGTTCTCAGCTCGTTCCGGAATGACTATAACCCGCGTATAGCTGTTACTGTGGATATGATCGCGACCGGTACGGATGTAAAGCCCATCGAGTGCCTGCTGTTCATGCGGGATGTACGCAGCAGCAATTACTTCGAGCAGATGAAAGGCCGCGGCACCCGCACACTGAGCAAGGATGATTTACAAAAGGTAACACCTTCTGCTACGGAAAACAAAGATCATTTTGTGATCGTGGATGCAGTGGGTGTAACCAAATCCAAAAAGACCGAGACCCGCACGCTGGAACGCAAGCCGGCGGTTTCCATGAAGGAACTGATGATGAACATTGCACTCGGTGCACGGGATGAGGACACCTTGACTTCTCTTGCAAACCGTGTGATTCGTCTTAGCCGCAGGATGGAACGCAGCGAACACAAGCAGTTCAAAGAAACCGTAGGGCAGACCGCAGAGCAGGTTGCGGAGAATCTGCTGAATGCCTTTGATGAAGATGTCATTCAGGCCAAAGCACAAGCAGAAAGCGGCGCGCTTACGCCCGCACCGGAACAGCTTGCACAGACCCAGAAAGAGCTCATCAAACAGGCCGTTGCACCTTTCCAGAAGCCAGAAGTTCGCGATTTTATTGAAAATGTCCGCCGCAGCCATGACCAAATCATCGACAGCGTTAATCTGGACAAAGTACTCTTTGCTGGTTATGATACCAATCAGGAGGAAACGGCAGACCGGGTGATCTCTACATTCAAGGATTTCATCGAGGAAAATAAAGATGAGATCATTGCCCTGCGCATCATCTACAATGAAACGTATAAAAAACGTCCGATGGTACTGAAAAATCTGACCGAACTGTATCAAAAACTCAAAGCAAAGGGCATCACGGTCGAGCGTCTGTGGGATTGTTATGCCATCAAGCAGCCTGACAAGGTAAAGAAAGGCACACTCGCTCAGCTGACCGATCTGATTTCTATTATCCGTTTTCAGATGGGCTATACGGATACCCTTTCGCCCTTTGCCGACCGGGTAAACTATAACTTCAAACAGTGGACTTTCCGCCGCAACACCGGTGCGGTCCACTTTACCGCTGAGCAGATGGAATGGCTGCGGCTGATCAAGGAGCATATCATCACATCACTGAGCATTCTGCCGGAGGACTTGGAGTATACGCCGTTTGACAGCAAAGGCGGCTTGGGTGGGTTCTATCGGGTGTTCGGAGAAAAGTATCAGGAGATTTTGGATGAAATGAATGAGGAATTGGTAGCGTAAGGAGAACGCATTTAATGTATCCAATAAAAAAACTACAGGACTGCGCAACTATTATAGCCGGGCAGTCACCAGAATCGAAATATTATAATAGTACTGGAGAGGGAATTCCTTTCTTTCAGGGAAAGGCTGATTTTGGGGAGTTATATCCTAAAGTCCGTGTGTATTGTTCTAGCCCAACTAAAATTGCACAATATAATGATATTTTGCTTTCTGTAAGAGCACCTGTTGGCCCAACAAATTTGTCCCCCGGAACTGTTTGTATCGGTCGTGGTTTAGCAGCTATTCGGCCTGATGATTCTTTGGATTTGAAGTATCTACTCTACTATTTTCGCTATTTTGAGACACAACTATCGGCAAAAGGAACCGGAACAACATTCAAGGCAATCAATCAAAAATTGATAAAAAATCTTGAGATTCCAATTCCTCCGCTCAATGAGCAAACCTGCATTGTTGCCCGCATCGAAGAACTTTTCTCGGAGCTTGACAAGTCTGTTGATACGCTCAAAACCACAAAAGAGCAGTTGGCAGTATATCGGCAGGCGGTGTTGAAGGATGCGTTTTCTAATATTGCCGAGTATATTCCTTTTGGAAAAATCACATCCTCTCGCCTTGGAAAAATGTTGGACAAGCAGAAAAACGTGGGTGTTCCATGTAAGTATCTGCGCAATATAAATGTGCGTTGGTTTTCGTTTGACCTATCCGACCTTCTGGACATGAAAATAGAAGAAAAAGAATTTGAAAAATACACGATTTGCAAAAATGATTTAGTGATTTGTGAAGGTGGAGAGCCCGGACGTTGTGCTGTGTGGGAAAAAGACGAAACTATTTTTTACCAAAAAGCATTGCACCGAGTGAGATTTACAATCAAAGCAGAACCACGATTTTATATGTATTATCTGTGGTACATCACCCAAAGTGGTTCAATCAATAAATTTTATACAGGAACAGGTATAAAACATTTGACAGGACAATCTCTTGAAAAAATCCCGGTTCCGGTTACAGATATAGGGGAACAAAAGCGACTTTTGGAATTGATTGAAATGCGCTTGTCTGTCTGTGATAATATCGAAAAAACAGTTGACGCCGCACTTGCACAGGCGGATGCAATGCGGCAGAGTATTTTGAAACAGGCGTTTGAAGGAAAAATCTAATAGTATGAGCTTGGAAATACAAAAGAATTATAGGTTCAACATACAGCAGAAGGCATCTTTAGCACTTATCCAAACTGACCTGAGATACTTGTATACGATTTATACGCTTACTGCCAATAAGAAATTAAGCTACAATTATTGGGTATCTTGTTTGCCGTATTTCGGACTGATTATTGACGGTGCCGAAGATTGGATAGAAGCGTACAATCGCTCATCAAAAGTGAAACTTCAAATAGAGGAATTCACGCCTGAAGAACAGTGTTTTTACGAAAATGCTCGTAGTACAATCAAATTATGGAGCAAACCATACAGTGAATTGTACCATTGTTTGAAACAGACGTATATTGAAAATGACGTTTACTTTTCAAGTCTTTGTAAACCGATTGCAAAATGGCTGCATTTGTATGATGTTTTTGGTGTGAACTTTGTAAACGGTCATGCTTGTAGTAATACTGTTTTGGAAAATTTATATATTCCGGGATTCGCTTTCAAAAATTTTGATTCCAAAAAGCTCATGGCTTTTTCAACAATTGCAGGTAAATACACTTACCGCTTGGGTGCTTGCAATGCGTTTCCGACCAATCCAGAATTTCATTTTGTTTCAAAAGATTACGGGGGTATTGAGAAACTACCGATTGGAAATTCATTTAGTGACAAGTTTGTTTTATTCTGTATTTTATGTCAGATTCAATTTGTATTGTATGGCGTCGATGATTTGATTTTATGCGAGTGCCCCACAAAACTTCGCTTTCTGTATTTGCAATACTATTATATTTGTGGTTTTTTGGATGACTTAAATAACTCATTGGGAACAAATTTTTCAATGAATGAACAGTATGCTTCCGAGAAATTTCGTAATGCAATGGCACATTACAAAATGGGTGTAGCACTCAAGCCAAATGAGATTATTTGTGATGATCCATTATTTGGGTTAACGCAAAAGTATTTTAATTGTGATTATGCTATGCTAAAGCGTACAATTAAAGAGAGTCTTTTACGGCTTGCGAATCAATTAAACGATTATCTAAAATTAGTATAAAGGTGTTATATGTCAGAACAATCTTCTAATATCGTCTCCAAAGTATGGGGACTTTGCAATCCGCTGCGGGATGATGGTGTATCCTATGGTGATTATCTCGAACAGCTTACCTACCTGATTTTCCTGAAAATGTCCGATGAATACTCCCGCCCGCCGTATAAGCGTGAAACCGGCATCCCTAAAGGTTATACTTGGTCGGATATGAACACGCTCAAGGGCGCAGAGCTGGAAAATCAGTACCGCACTATACTGGAGCGGCTGGGCGATGAGGGCGGCATTTTAGGGCAGATCTTCAAAGGGGCCGTCAACAAAATCAGCAATGTTTCCATCCTGTACCGTGTGGTGCAGATGATCGACAAGGAAAACTGGGTGTCCATGTCCTCCGATGTGAAGGGCGAGATCTACGAAGGGTTGCTGCAAAAGAACGCCGAGGACGTAAAAAGTGGTGCAGGGCAGTATTTTACACCCCGCCCGCTCATCAAAGCAATGGTGGCCTGTCTGCGCCCGGAACCGAAAAAGACGATCGCTGACCCCTGCTGTGGAAGCGGCGGCTTTTTCCTTGCTGCACAGGCGTTCTTGGCTGACCCAAAGAACTATGCACTCGACCGCACAGAGAAAGAATTCCTGAAAAACGAAACGTTCTATGGAACTGAACTTGTGGTTGCAACCTTCAAACTCTGCCTGATGAATCTGTATCTGCACAATATCGGTGACCTGTACGGCAAAGTCCCCGTCATGCGCGGGGATGCGCTGCTGTCTGACCCGGGTTATCGTGTAGACTATGTACTGACGAACCCGCCGTTCGGTAAAAAATCCTCCATCACCTTCACCAATGAAGAAGAGGAGCAGGAAGAAGAGGATCTGGTCTACAACCGGCAGGATTTCTGGACGACCAGCTCAAATAAGCAGCTCAACTTTATCCAGCATATCAATACGATTCTGAAGCCGACCGGAAAGGCGGCCGTTGTTGTACCGGATAACGTTCTATTCGAGGGTGGTGCAGGCGAGATCATCCGTAAAAAGCTATTGGACACCACGGACTTGCACACCATTCTCCGCCTGCCAACTGGCATTTTTTACAAGCCGGGTGTAAAGGCAAATGTGATTTTCTTCGATAAGCGTCCCGCCAGCCCAGAGCGTCAGACAAAGGAAGTCTGGATCTACGATTTTCGCACAAATGTTCACTTTACGCTTCGTCAGCATCCCATGACGGATGCTGACTTGCAGGATTTCATTCAATGCTATCATCCGGAAAACCGCCACGAACGCACAGAAACATGGTCACAGGAAAATCCAGAAGGCCGCTGGCGCAGATTCACGGTAGATGAAATTCTGGAACGAGATAAAACCAGCCTGGATATTTTCTGGCTGAAGGACAAATCACTTGCTGATTTAGATAATCTCCCTGCGCCGGACGAACTTGCCGCAGATATTATTGAAAATTTGCAGAGCGCTCTGGAAAGTTTTCAGGAATTGATGGGGCAACTGAAAAAGAACGATTGAACAGGATGTGAGCATAATCGAAAATTCTAAAATGAAGCCAAAAAAGACTGCGGAAGAACTTGTTCAGATGCTCCATGATGAAAAAGGTATCCAATTTCATCTCATTTCAGAAGAACAGGCCGTAGAATGTTTTTCACAGAGAAACAATTATCTGCGCACAGCATCTTATCGAAAAAATTACCCCAAACATATTGCTGGCCCAAATGCAGGAAAATACATCCATCTTGAGTTTGCATATTTGGCTGAGCTGTCTACACTGGATTTTTACCTAAGGGAGCTTCTTCTGCAAATGTGCATATTAAAAAGAGTAATCTTTTGTGCGAGTGCCGTCACTGACGTCGCTCGCATTTTCTTTTGTTTAAGACGCTGTGTGGAGTTCCGATACCGCCCCGCAACACACCCGATTCATTTTGCCGCTGTTTCACCCGACAAAATCCATCGCTGCGCTGCGTGGGCGGTATTTTTCTTTTTCACAAATAAAATCTTATGTGGTTGTACAAGTCTCTGAAATTTGTTTTTAGTTGTTGACTGTACAACTTCAAAGTGTTATTCTTGTGCTTGAAAGAAGCAGAACGTAGTGTCCGCACTGCGCCCGGCTTTCTTCATACCGCACCTTGATTCCTTCATAAGCCGTCTGAACGTGATACTGTGCCACGACCTCACACTTTCTGTGGGCGAGCCGGACAACGCCGCTGCACAAACAGGGGCAGGAACTTCGTTCAGGTCAAACGGCGACCCCATTACATGAGCAGAATCACCTCTACTTATTTTTTGCGTCTTAACAATTCGGAAACAATTACCCAGAAACGATTTTGAGCGCAGCGGTAGAGGGCAAGAACCGTCCCGTGGCCACAAATTTTCAA
>OLNR01000582.1_pt1 | contig 29249 bp, 25 predicted proteins | sample 1672231 | NCBI WGS metagenome assembly OLNR01 (sample SAMEA3136662, study PRJEB25190) | human gut metagenome
ACCTTGTTCGTGGGGCTCTCGTCGAAGCGGGCGAAGTAGCGGCCCAGCATGACGAAGTCAGCGCCCATGGCCAGTGCAAGGGTGATGTGGTAGTCGTGGACGATGCCGCCGTCGGAGCAGATCGGCACATAGATGCCGGTCTCCTTGTAGTACTCGTCACGGGCCTTGGCGACCTCGATGACAGCGGTAGCCTGACCGCGGCCAATGCCCTTGGTCTCACGGGTGATGCAGATGGAGCCGCCGCCGATGCCGATCTTCACGAAGTCTGCACCAGCCTTTGCGAGGAAGCGGAAGCCCTCGGCATCCACGACATTACCTGCGCCCACCTTCACGGTGTCGCCGTAGTGCTCACGGATCCAGCCGATGGTGCGGCTCTGCCACTCGGAGTAGCCCTCAGAGGAGTCGATGCAGAGGACATCCACACCGGCCTCCACCAGAGCAGGCACGCGCTGGGCGTAGTCACGGGTGTTGATGCCGGCACCGACGACGTAGCTCTTGTTCTTGTCCAGCAGCTCGTTGGCATTCTTCTTGTGGGAATCGTAGTCCTTGCGGAAGACGATATACTTCAGGTTGCCCTCGGCATCCACCAGAGGCAGGGTGTTGATCTTGTTGTCCCAGATGATGTTGTTGCAGTCGTGCAGGGAGGTGTTCTCCGGGGCAGTGACCAGCTTCTCGATGGGGGTCATAAAGGTGGTGACAGGAGCGTCATCGGGGGTGTGGTTGACACGGTAATCGCGGGAGGCCACGATGCCCAGCAGCTTGCCGTTAGGAGTGCCGTCAGCAGTGATGGCGATGGTGGAGTGGCCGGTGCGGGCTTTCAGCTCCAGCACATCATGCAGGGTGGCAGTGGGGGCCAGGTTGGAGTCGGAAACGACGTAACCGGCCTTGAAGCTCTTGACGCGGCGGACCATAGCGGCCTCGTTCTCAATGCTCTGGGAGCCGTAGATGAAGGAGACGCCGCCCTGACGGGCCAGCGCGATGGCCAGCTTATCGCCGGAGACAGACTGCATGATGGCGCTGATCATGGGGATATTCATTTCCAGCGGGCAGTTCTCCTCGCCCTTGCGGTACTTGACCAGCGGGGTCTTGAGGCTGACAGCCGTGGGGACATTCTCAGCAGAAGAGTAGCCCGGCACCAGCAGGTACTCGCCAAAGGTACGGGAGGGTTCTTCGTAAAAATAAGCCATATTCAAACTCCTTTTCTCTTAACGCATCCGCAGCGGATCATATCAAACAACATCAAAACAATTTCATGTTTTCGACTTAGGAATTGATTGTATATACTTTACCACAAACCCACGCGGAATACAAACCCCTGCCCCGCCAAACTTTATAAATGTCCTTTGCAGAAAAACAGGCAAATTGACCTAAGGTCATACTTTCCCTTGCTATGGGTCGATTTCTCCGGATTTTCGGACGCAAAAAAGCCCGTCCGAAACCAGACGGGCTCTTTTGCACACGAAGCGGAATATCGCCTGTGCGGTGTCGGCCGACAGCTGTGAAGGAGAACAGCCGGAGGAGGATGGCGGACACCCGATATTCCAAAAAACAAGAAGAAAAAGATTTCATGATCCAGAAGGGTCTTGCCCTTTCTGTAACCATATTGTAACTCTTTTGAAGGACTTTTGCAATAGCTTTTTGTAATTTCTTTGTAATTATTTTTGTAAAGATTCTGTGACAGAGCTTCCGAATTCCAGATAGCACTCAAAGGCCGCGTGCTCCTCCCTCCGGCCCAGCACATACCAGCCGTTTCCTGAGGGGGCATAGAACACCTGCACGGTCTGGCCCATCGGCACTTCACGGTGGTACTTGATAGAAGCGAAGGACAGCGGCGCAGACTCCACGACCTCCTGCGGCAGAGCGTCGCAGGCGATGTCCAGATAGAGGGAGTTGTTAATATGGCCGTTGAGGTCACACATGGAGTAGCTGGCGCGGCGCTCCCCTGCCGCCGTCAGCGGCTGGCTCTTGTGGACGATCTGGGGCAGTTCTTCGGGCAGGTCGTCGTTCTGGAAGTCCGGCATCGTCCAGCCGGGGGTGCGCAGGATGCGCCCTTCCTCAGTGTCCACGATCATCCAGCGGCAGTCCACGAGGGCCAGCTTCTCCCCTGTTTCGCTGGTGATGGTAGTCAGCCGTTTCATCGTGCCTTTTTTGAACACCTCGCAGGCCGTGGTGAGGTTGATCTTCTCCGCACGGCCCGGCATCCGCCAGACCCTGAGGGCCTGCTTGCCCACGAGGAATGCGCTGCGGCGCTCCCTGAAAAAGGCGTGGTCCATGCCGTAAGCCCGGGCGTGGTCCGCCGACACCTGCTCCACATACCGGAACAGGGCGCTGGGCTTCAGGCAGCGGCGGAAGTCGCTGTCGCCGTCCAGCACGGTCATCTGCTCCGTATAGCTTCTGTATTCACTCATATTCTTTCCCTTTCCTTATAAAAAGGGGCTGTACGCCTCCGCACAGCCCCCTCAGGTTCAATACATATTGCGCGTTTTCCTGCGCACCTTGCGCCAGATATTGAAGCAGGCCAGAGCCAGCATCGCCGCCAGCAGCATCAGGAACAGATACCCGCTGCCGCCCTCGTCGTAGCTCTTCATCTCGCTCCACTTCACGTCCAGCTCGCTGTTGACCTCATCGCTCAGGGCAGTGAACACCTCTTCCTTGGCCGCAATGTCCTCGGAGGGGTACGCGATCTCGCTGTACTTGAGGTCTTCATCCAGAATATCCCACACACAGTGCATGGGGGTGGTGTAGCCGATATACTCGATATTGGCCTTGCCGACGTCCGGCTCACACATGAAGTTGATGAACATCTCTGCGGCTTCCTCGTGCTCACTGGTGGCGGGGATGGCCATGCTGTCCACCGACAGCACCGTCCCCTCCTCAGGGAACACCCAGGCCAGGTCGGGGTTGTCGTCGATCATGGTGATGGCGTCGCCGGAGTAGTAGACGCCGACGGCCGCCTCGCTGCCGATCATCTTATCGAAGATCTCGTCCATGACATAGGCCTGCACCAGAGGCTTCTGGGCTTTCAGCTCGTCCACCACCGCATCCACATCCTCCGTGGTCTGGGGGTTGACGCTGCTGCCGCTCTTGAATGCACCGATGGCGTAGGCGTCGCGGCTGTTGTTGAACATCAGGATGTTGCCTGCATACTTCTCGTCCCACAGGTCTGCCCAGCTGGTGGGGGCCTCATCTACCATCTTTGTATTGTAGATGATGCCAGTGGTGCAGAGGGTGTAAGGCACGGTGTAGGCATTCTCGGGGTCATAGTCCCCGTTGCGGTACTCCTCGTCGATGTTCTGGAAGTTCGGGATGTTGCTGTAGTCCAGCGGCATCAGCATCCCTTCGCTTATCATCTTGGCGACCATGTAGTCCGACGGGATGATGACATCGTAGTTGGCCGCGCCGGACTTGAGCTTGGCGTAGAGGGACTCGTTGGAGTCGAAGGTAGTATAGTTGACCTTGATGCCGGTCAGCTTTTCAAAGGCCGCCACCACGTCCACGCTGTCGTCGGAACCGTTGGAGATATACTCGCCCCAGTTGTAGACGTTCAGGGTGACATTCTGGCCCTTGAAGCGGGTCCAGTCGTAGTCATCCGAGACGGAAATGTCCTCCGTGACCTCGATCTGTCCTGCGGCCAGAGCCGACAGCGGCATGGTCAGCGCCAGCACAGCCGTCAGCAGAAGAACGACGAAACGCTTCATTTGACATCTCCTCCTCTCAATGCGCGCTGGTCGCGGCGGTAGCCGCGGCTCTCCATGGCGTTGGAGATGAGGATGATGCTCAGAATGACCACGAACATGATGGTGGACAGCGCGTAGATCTCCGGGCTGACCTTCTTGCGGGTCATGGAGTAGATGGCGATGGGCAGTGTCTCCACCGTACCGCAGTTGAAGTAGGAGATCATGAAGTCGTCGATGGAGTAGGTCAGGCTGATGAGGAAGCCCGACAGGATGGCCGGGCTGATCTCGGGCAGGATGACCTTGAAAAATGCCTGCCGGGGGTCACAGCCGAGGTCCAGCGCCGCCTCAAACAGCTTGATGTCCAACTGCTTGAGCTTGGGCGTGACATTGAAGATGACATACGGCACGTTGAACGCGATATGGGCGATGAGCAGCGTGGGGAAGCCCATGATGTTGTCGGGCAGGAAGTCCAGCTCAGACGCAAAGCGCTGGTATGCCACAAAGAGCATCATCAGGGAGATACCAGTGATGATCTCGGGGTTGACCGTGGTGATATAGGTGATATTCGTCACCAGCAGGCGGCTCTTGCGCCCCATGGAGGCGATGCCCAGAGACGCCGCAGTCCCCAGCACGGTGGCGATGACCGCCGAGAACAGTGCCAGATACAGCGACACCCACAGCGCGTGCAGGATGGACTCGTTGTGGAGCAGGCTGGTGTACCACTTAAAGGTAAAGCCGGTAAAGAGGGCGTAGCCCTTGCTCTGGTTGAAGCTGAACACGACCATGTACGCGATGGGCAGGTACATGAAGCAGAAGAACAGGATGACGTAGGCGCGCTGCATCAGACGCAGATGTTTCGTTTTCATCAGGACACACCCTCCATCTCATCCTCGTCGAAGCTGGACGTAAAGCTCATGCAGAGCAGCACGATGACCATCAGCACGAGACTCATGGCAGAGCCGACATTGAGGTTGTAGCTGTTGCCGAGGAACTGCATCTCGATCAAATCGCCGATGAGCAGGTTGGAACCGCCGCCCAGCATACGGCTGATGACGAAGGTGGACACCGCCGGGACGAACACCATCGTGATGCCGGTGCTGATGCCGGGGATGCTCATGGGGATGAGCACCCGGAACAGAGTCTTGGTGGTGGAAGCGCCCAGGTCCTGCGCCGCCTCCACGATGCTCTGGTCGATTTTGGTCATGCTGGTGTAGAGGGGCAGGATCATATACGGCACATAGTTGTACACCATGCCCAGCACCACAGCGCCAGAGGTATTCAGCATGTTGTAGGGTCCGAGGCCAAAGACGCCCAGAACGGCGTTCACAGGGCCGTTGAGGCTCAGCAGACCCATCCATGCGTAGGTACGGAGCAGGAAGTTCATCCACATGGGCAGCATCACCAGCATCAGCATGATGTGCTGCTTGTTGACGCGCAGCCGGGAGAGGAAATAGCCCACCGGAAACGCGATGATGAGGCAGACGACGGTGGAGATGATGGCCAGCAGCAGGCTGCGGGCGAACACCGAGCCATAGCCGCTGACAGTCACCAGATTGTCCAGCGTAAAGCTGCCGGTGGAGTCGGTAAGGGCGTAATACACCACGATGAACAACGGCACCACCGTGAACAGCACCATCCATACAAAGTACGGACAGGCCAGTTTCTTATCGTAAATCTTCATGCGGCCTCACCCCTCCGAACGCGACATGATATGGATCTCGTTGGGGCCGATGCGCATACCGATGGTCTCACCGGGCGTGCAGGCGCGGGTGGAATGGATGAGCCACTCACGGCCCTCGCACTCCACATGCATCTCGAAGTGGACGCCCTTGAAGATGACATCATTGACGACGCCCACCAGCTGGCCTTCCACCGGAGAGACCACTTCAATATCTTCGGGGCGGACGACCACCTGTACGCTCTCCTCCCGGGCAAAGCCGCGGTCCACGCAGGGGAACTCGACGCCCGAGAAGGAGACGAGGAAATCGCGGTGCATCACGCCGTCCACGATGTTGGAGTCTCCGATGAAGTCGGCGACAAAGGCGTTCTTGGGCTCGTTGTAGATGTCCTCGGGGGTGCCGATCTGCTGCACCTTGCCGCCGTTCATGACGACGACGGTGTCGGACATGGTCAGGGCCTCTTCCTGGTCGTGGGTGACGTAGATGAAGGTGATGTTCATCTCGCGCTGCAGGCGCTTGAGTTCCAGCTGCATCTCTTTGCGCAGCTTGAGGTCCAGGGCGCCCAGAGGCTCGTCGAGAAGCAGGATCTCCGGCTCATTGACCAGGCTGCGGGCGATGGCCACGCGCTGCTGCTGGCCGCCGGACATCTGGCCGATGCTGCGGCGCTCGAAGCCCTTCAGGCCCACGACTTCCAGCATATCCCGCACTTTGCGGCGGATGGTCTCTTCGTCCATCTTCTTGAGGCGGAGGCCGAAGGCCACATTCTCAAAGACGTTCAGGTGGGGGAACAGCGCGTATTTCTGGAACACGGTGTTCACCGGACGCTTGTAGGGCGGTACGCCTGTGATGTCCTCTCCTTTCAGCAGCACCTTGCCGGACGTCGGTTCCAGAAAGCCCGCGATGAGGCGGAGGGTGGTGGTTTTGCCGCAGCCGGAGGATCCCAGCAGCGTCACAAACTCTTTGTCATGGATGTCGAGGTTCAGCCCATCCAGGATGCGCTGACCATCAAATTCCACTACGATGTCTCGCAGCGAAACGATCACCGAGTTGTTCATTTCTTTCCTATATCCTCCTTGTAACTCAGATACGAAAAAAGACAGGGGTTTACTCCCCCATCCTTCCATCGCATTAGGGTGACTTTGAGTCTGCTCCCTCGCCTATCCAATATGTGCTGGCTGTGGGAGCAGACTCATCCCCGCACAACATCCATGACGACCGTAACATTGCGCAGTTATTCTGCCCTGTCTTGTCTATCTTAAACAATCTTTGTCAAAATGTCAATCACTCTGCTGATGTTTGCCGAAACTTTGACTCCGAGGGGGCTTTTTCCACCCGGGTTTTACATCAATTTTGCATATAGCGTTTCCTCATACAGTATAAAAGCACCTACAGTGCAGAACTGCGGGTGCTTTTGGGATAAATTCTCAGGTGTCGGCTTTCAGCTGCCGGGCCGTCAGGCAGAGGGCCTGCACGGTCTGGCCATCCACGGTGTAGACAGAGCTGTCGCCCGACACCATCATATAATAGCCGTCGGTGCCGATGGCATACGTCAGGGTGACAGTGCCGTCAGCTGTCGTCACCTCTGCTGTCACCAGCGGGGCGTCGAAGCCGCAGGCGGAAAGGTCGGCGGCAGTGTTCTGCCCGGTGACATAGCTGGCCAGTGCGGCCAGCAGAGCGTCCGTCTTGTCGGTGTCCAACGCAGCATCCAGCTCATCTGTGAGCTGCCAGACGGTCTGGTAGGTGGTGCTGTCGGCCTCCGTGGGCTGGGATACGGATTGCAGCTTGATCGTCTCGCCGCTTTGGAGGGTATAGCGCACGGCCTCGATGTCCGAGACGGTGATGCCCGCCGGGCTGAACGCCCCAAAGAGCTCCGCCTTCGTCTGCTCCATGCAGCGGAACCTGGCCGCGTCCACGGTGTAGACAGTGTCGCCGCCCTCCCGCCGGACGTACACATCCCCGGTGACGGGGTTCTCCGCTCCCACGGTAAGGGTGGTACTCTCCCCCGCCGCCGAAACATTTACGACAAGCCGGGGCGCGTCGAAACCGTAGTCTTCGCCGGGCTGCGCCTCGAGCTGGCGCCTGGCCTTCATGCCTGCCAGCGCGGTCCAGATGGTGTTGCAGGCCGAATCATCCAGATGGTAGGCCGGGTCCTCGGTCAGCGTCCAGCCGTCGTCGGAGGGCTGGAGCGTCAGTGTCTCGCCGCCATACTGGATGGAGACGCTTTCCAGCGTGGCGGTGGTCCCATCCAGCAGCGGGATGCTGCCGTCCTCGGCCTCACTGGCGGCCTGTTCGGCCTTCTGGTTCGCGTGGGTCAGCAGGGCCAGCGCCGCCCCGGCGGCGAGGACGAATACCAGCAAAACGATGAGGGTACGCTGTTTTGCTTTCATGGCGTGCCTCCTTACTTACGGCGTCGCAGCAGCACCACCACTGCGCCCACGGCCAGCACAGCCGCCGGGAGGATGAGAACGAACACCAGACCCAGCACAGCGGCGGTGTGGCCCGAGATGGTGATGGGCGCAGCTTCCAGCGCCTTGGACTCCACGAGGGTGGTCCCCTCCTGCCCGGCCAGAGAGGCAGCGCAGCCCTGCAGGAAGGTCACGTTGCCGGGAACAGTCTGGTAGACGGCCTCGTTGTCCATGTTGCCGCAGTTGACCCAGATGACCTCTGCGCCGGTGCTGTTATCGGAAGCATAGGCTGCCAGTGCAAAGGGGCCGTCGGGGTCGCCGTCTTCCTGCTCGGCGGTGGTCATCTCATAGCCCGCCGCCTTGCTGTAGGAGCTCTCGGTGCTGACCAGCAGGGCTTCCGAAGTGATGCCCTCCGTCTCGGTGATGGTGATGCCCTGCGCCATCTGCAGCAGGACGCGGCGGCTGGTGTCGATGCCGTCCTGCGTGCCGCTCTCGGTGTCGGTGGCGTAATCCGGCAGCAGATAGTAGGGGTAACCGTTCAGGTAATGGCCGCTGTCCCCTTCCACTACGAGTCCGGGCGTCCGGGTCAGGCCAAACTCGGCCATCAGGGCGTCAAGGTTCGGGGTGGAGTAATAGCTGTCGGTGGTGAGCATCAGATGTCCGCCATTTTTCAGGTAGGCGCGCAGGGCCGACATCTCATCCACGAGGCCGCCCGCCGATGCAACGTCCTGCTGCGGGTCATTGATGATGAGCAGGTCGCAGTCGTCCGGGATGGTGTCCGTCAGCAGGTCGAGGGGGCTGACGGAGAGGTTCTGGCCCTCCAGCGCGTCGGTCAGGGTGTCGGTGAGGCGCTGTTCGCCGTGGTTCGTCGTGTAGTAGGCGTGGAGCTCTTCGCCGCTGGTGATGCGGTAGATGGCAGCAGTGAGCTTATTTTCGCCGCCGAAGGTCACGCTGTAGCTGCCGGTGGTGTAGTAGTCGGAGTAGTCATAATCGTAGAGGTCGGACGCCGCCAGCACGGCGCTCTTCTCCCCCGAGACGAGGATGAGACTGCCGTTCTCAGCCGACTGCACGCCGTACTGGGCAGCGAAGGTCGGGTAGACGGCGGGGTCTTTCGTCTCCCACTTGATGTGGCTGCTCTCGGAGGCATAGCGGTCCAGCAGCTTTGTGATGATGGCGTCCTCGCTGCCCGTCTCGGCCAGATAATAGATGGTGACATCCTGCGTCAGGGCGTGGGCGATGTCCTTGGAGCTGCCGCTGAGGGTGTAGAGCCCGGCCTCCGAGAGGTCGAACTCGGTGTACTTCGTCGGGATGGCCCGGACGATGAGGTTAAGCAGGACGGCCAGCACGACCACCAGCACCGTGACCGCCGAGGCATAGATGCCGCTGCGCATCCGCAGACGTTCCAGCGGGCCTGCGCTCTTTTTCTCAAATTTCTTCATAGTCTGCCCCCTCTCAGTTCCAGCGGCGCTTCTCGATGCCCTGCGCCGTAAAGAAGAGGAAGAGCACCGTCACCGTCAGATAATAGACCAGCGTCGGGATGGAAAAGCTGTTGTTGACGAACTCCTCAAAGGGCGCAAACAGGCAGAGGGCGCTCAAGACAGCACTGAACGCCTCGGTGAGCCATGCGCTGCGCAGCAGGAACAGGGCGCTCAGCCCGGCACAGAGGGCCGCAAAGCAGAAGCAGCCCAGCGTGAAGCTCCGGGTGCGCAGGCCCACCGCAAGGGAGGCTCCCGCCGACAGAGCCGTAAAGACCACCAGCGCCACGGCGCTTCCGGCGTTGAACATACTGCGGAGGCTGGGCATCATATAGGCCAGCAGCAGGGCCGAAAAGCCCATGACTGCCGCGATGATCTGGTTCTCCGTGAGGCCGGAGCAGAACTCGCAGACGGCAATGGCCGCACATCCCAGCAGGAAATAGCACAGCAGCGCGGCGAAATTTGCCCCGCAGGCCGAGGCCGTGCCGCCCAGCAGCCAGAGCACGACGATCATGATGCCGTCGGCCAGACAGGGCAGCGCGAACACGGTGCAGAGGGCCAGATACTTGCCCACCACGATGCCCCACACGGACACCGGGCTGGTGAGAAGAAGCTGGTCGGTGCGGGCGCGGCGCTCTTCGGCCAGCGAGCGCATGGCCAGCACCGGGAAATAGAGCAGCAGCATGAAGATCGTGCGATAGAGCGTATAGTAGCCAAAATCCGTCAGGCCGTAACCAAGGTTCAGGGCCAGAAAATAGATGCCGGAAGCCGCCAGCAGAAAGGCCGTGAGCACATAGCCCATCATGCCGTGAAAAAAGCTGCGCAGCTCCCGCTTGTAGATGGCAAGCATCGAATCAGTCCTCCTTTTTATCCGAAGTCTCTTCCGGAGCCGTCAGCTCAAGGAAGAGCTCTTCCAAATCGCGCTCTTCGGCGGCAAGGTCCACGACGGCGGCCAGATGCCCCTGCGACAGGATGAGCGCCTTATCACAGACGGCCTTCACCTCACTGAGGATGTGGCTGGACAGGATGACCGTGTGGGTTCGGCCCAGCTCCCGGATGAGGCGGCGCAGCTCGATGACCTGCGCCGGGTCGAGACCCACGGTGGGTTCGTCCAGAATGATGAGCTGCGGACTGCCCAGCAGCGCCTGCGCCACGCCCACCCGCTGGCGGTAGCCCTTCGAGAGGCTGCGGATGAGCCGGGGCAGAACGTCTTCCAACCCGGTACGGCGGGCGGCAGACTGCACCTGCGCCGGGCGGTCTGCTTTCTTGACGCCTTTCAGTTCGGCGGCAAAGTCGAGGTACTCGGCCACCGTCATTTCCGGGTAAAGAGGAGGCTGTTCCGGCAGATAACCCACGCAGGCTTTGGCGGCGTCGGCTTCCTCGGGCAGCGGATGGCCCGCCACCGTCACCTGCCCCTCCGTGGCGGCAAGATAACCGGTGAGGATGTTCATGATGGTGGACTTACCGGCACCGTTCGGCCCCAGCAGGCCGTAGATGACGCCGTCCTCCACCGTGAAAGAGATGTCGTCCACTGCAAGGCGGCTGCCGTATTTCTTGGTGAGGTGGGATACTTCTATCACAAAAAACGCTCCTTCTCTGCGGGTGTCCCCGGGAATATCTGCATCATTTTAGCCCGAAAATGTGTCAGAAATAAGATAAACCTGTGTGCGTTTCCAAATATTGTTTCTTTTGCGCTGATGCGGCAGTTTTCGCGGCCGGACGCAAAAAGAGCGCCGCTCCCCGCAAAGGGAACGACGCTCTTGGAAGCCTTGTAATTGTTGCAATTACTTACGGCCGAAGCGCTTGTTGAAGCGCTCAACACGTCCGCCGCTGTCGACCAGCTTCTGCTTACCAGTGTAGAAAGGATGGCACTTGGAGCAAACTTCGACGTGGATCTCGGGCTTGGTGGAACGAGTCTTGATGACGTTGCCGCATGCGCAGGTGATGGTGCAGTCAACGTAGTTCGGATGGATACCCTGTTTCATTCTTTTCACCTCATTTCTGGTTCTGACTTATTGGGGCCATATTTAATGTATGTGCCCATCACAACCTTCAATATCGGCTACCCCCTCGAGCGGCCTTGGAAACGATTGCCTTAATATTATATCACTCTGCGGAAAAATTGCAAGAGGATATTTTGACTTTTTTGCACTTTTTTCTGGAAAGTCCTTCTCTCCGCCCCGGAAAACGAACAAACCCGGCAGAGAACTCTGCCGGGCCGTTTCTGATTCCTCCAGCCTCACCTGGGAATGGGCGTTCCGGCTCCCGCAGGACAGCTGCTTTCCGCAAAAGCAGCTGTCAGAGCCAGAGCTCCAGGACAAGGCTTATCTGCATCGCATCTGAAAGACACGATGAAACGAATTTACCGGACAAAGTAAATGCCGTCGGCACCCTCCACATCCGAGATGGCGACCATGAGCAGCTCGCCCTCGTCCGTCCAGGTAAAGATGCAGGCGTAGCGCAGCTCCTCGCCGTTGTAGTCGAAGATGACGCCCACGCTGCCGTCGTCGAGATACTGGTAAGTGCCGTTCAGCGTGCCGCCGCCCTGGATCATTTTTGCGCCGCCTGCGGCATCAAAGGTGAACTGCAGCGTACCGCCGTATGCCGCCAGAGACTCGTCCATCTCGGCCTGAGTCATCTCGCCGCCGTCGATGTAGCCGCCGGCAAACGACCAGACCGTGTTGCTCATGTCCGGCGTGTCTGCCTGCGGAAGTTCCCACAAAGAGTTTTCCTCTTCCAGCACAGCTGCCGTAGGGGCCGCATCCACAGAGATGGCCGGCGCGGCCAGCACCGGTGTCGAAAGCGAGGCCAGAAGTGCCGCGCTGAGTGCAAGAGAAGTGATACGTTTCATAAAACTTTTCCTCCTTGTGCGATATTCGGAGAGCACATTTTGTCTGGTTCCAGTATACTCTTTTCTGCCCCTGCGGCGGGCAGTTTGACACGATTCGCCCCGAAACTGCGCTCAATCGACCCGGCTCACAGGGAAACGCGGAGGATGAATCTGCCGTCCTGCACCGAGAAATCCGAAAGCCCTTTATATTTTTCCACGATCGCGCAGATGCTGCGCACACCGATGCCGTGTCCTTCGGCGTGGGTCACCGGCAGGCCGTTTTCAAACTGTATCCCCTCCGGACAGGGATTGACGAACTGCAAAAAGAGATGCCCGTTCTTTTCCCGGGTAGTAACTTCAATGTATGCAGGGCCATTCTCCGCTTTCATCCTGCGGCAGGCCCGGAGCGCATTTTCCAGCGCATTGGAGAGCAGCACGCAGAGGTCTGTCTCGGCCACCGAGATAAGCTGCGGGATATGAGCCTGAATGTTGAGCGGCACACCGCAGCTCTCCGCCCGGCCTGCAAAGGACGAGAAGATGAGGTTCGCAGCCTCGTTCTCGCAGTAGGTCGTCACCTTGCTGGCCTCTATCTCGGAGCAGATGCTCTGGATGTACTCCTGCGCCTGCTCTCCCCTGCCGTTCTCGATGCAGGCGGAGATGTATTGCAGATGGTGGCGCAGGTCGTGGCGGTAGGCGCGGGTCTGCTGCTGGGAGGTGCGTAGGGCCTCGATCTCCCGCACCGCCTGGCCGACCTGCAATTTGAGGTTGTTCCGGGTCTGTTCCAGCTGGCCGCGGGTGCGCTCCTCTGCCGAGACCCGGAGGACAAAGACGATATACGCCACGCTGCACACGAAGGGCATGAATTCCACCGCCGCCTGATTGCCCTGGGCGAGAAGGTCGGTGTAGATGCGGGTCACATAATCGAAAAGGTAGCCTGCCAGCGGCACTACCCCGAACAGAAGCTGCATCGAGCGCGGATACCGGGCAAAGCTGCGAGCCGCCGGGGCAACATAGCGCAGCAATACCGCCAGCAGCGGCAGCGTGACCACAATCTCGACGGCGGGCTGCAGCCAGTCGATGCCCGGCACCATCGCAATGACCAGCAGCGCCACCCAGCGCCGGAGCTGACAGCACAGATATGCCGCCAGCACCGAGATGGTGGGCCAGAGCCATTTTCCGCTGAGGACGCTGAGGATGATGGCAAGCGGCAGATGGGTGACAAGCGGATACGTCTCCTGCATCGCCGTCCAGCTATCCATATAAGTAATGAGCGCCTGCATCAAGAGTATGGCTGCTGAGCCGACCGCCAATATGATGCAGTTCTTCTTCGTCCAGTGGATGTCGCAGAACGCCGCCGAGAGTGCGATGCCAAAGAGCGCCACGGCAACGCCGTTTGGTACAGTAAGAGCGTTCACTACATGACCACCTGCTTTCGGTCAAAAATATAGCTCAGGTAGCGGTCCTTCGTTTCCGAATACTTCCCGTGGGGCAGCGGCACCACGGCTCCGTCCTGCATCGTGATGGAGCGTGCTGCGATGTTGGCGATATACTCCATATTGATCAGGAAGGAACGGTGGGGACGGAGGAAATTCGGGTATTCCACGAGCTGGTCGCAGAGGTCGTCCAGTCGGCCCATGCTTTCCAGCACGACGCCGTTGTTCAGATGAAACGTGAGCGTCCGCCCCATCACCTCGCAGTAGACCAGCTCTTCCAGCTCCAGGCGGACGATGCCGCTCTTGCTCCGGAGGATGAGGCTGTGCTTCTGCTCCCTGGTGCAGGCCGCACAGGCCGAGTCCATCAGGCGGAAAAAGTCCTCTCTCCGGATGGGCTTGAGCTGGTAATACCATGCATCCACCGCGTAGGATTCCACCGCAAACTCCGTGCTTGAAGTAAGGAAGATGATCTTCACATTCGAGTCATATTCCCGTATCTCCCGGGCCGCAGCCATCCCGTTTTCGCCCGGCATCAGGACATCCAGAAGGATGATGTCGAAGCGCGTTCCCTTCTCCACCTCCGCCATCAGCTCGACCGGGCTTTGATAAGACGTATGGGCAAAGTCCTGCCCGCGGTCAGCAGCATATTCTTCCAGCAGAGCTTCCAGCCGCTTGGTCTCTTGGGTCTCGTCGTCACAAAATGCGATCTTCAGCATGAGGGGATCTATCCATTCCCTTCTTTGTTTATTCTCTTCTATAGTATAGAGATTCTTGCTTTTTTCGTCAAGTTGTGATGGCAGTCCACCGGGCTGATTGCTTGCCGCCTGCGGGCGGCCGTGCTGATCCGCCAACGATCCCTTTTGCACATAAAACAAGCCTCCTGCATTGGAAAATCGATGCAGGAGGCCTGTTATTACCATATTATGAGGGAACCGTAATTTATAATTTCGCACCCGGCAACAAATGAAAAAACCCACAGGAAAATGACGCCGAAAAATATTCTTTTCAACCCGCCTGCTGCCGCTTATCCAGGCGCATCTTATCCGCAATCATCGCGATGAACTCCGAGTTGGTCGGTTTGCCGCGCAGATTGTGGATGGTGTAGCCGAAGTAGCTGTTCAGGGTATCCACATCGCCACGGTCCCATGCCACCTCGATGGCGTGGCGGATGGCCCGCTCTACCCGGCTGGCGGTAGTGCCGTTTTTCTTGGCGATCTCCGGGTAGAGGCGCTTGGTGACGGCGTTGATGTACTCCGGCTCGTTCATGGTGAGCAGGATGGCATCCCGCAGGAACTGGTAGCCTTTGATGTGGGCAGGGACGCCGATCTGATGCAGAATGTCCGTGACCTTCAGCTCGTCGCTGTCCACGCTGGCCGTGATAAGCCGCTTCTGGTGGCCGTGGGCGACTTTGAGCACCCGGCTGGCAAGGACATTCTCGTCGAAGGGTTTGACAAAGTAGTAGGCGAAGCCCTCATCCAGCAGCTCCTGGACCATTTCCTCGCTCTGGAAGGCGCCGGTGACGAAAAACGTGGTGTGCGTTTCGCCGGCGGCGACATATTTCTGCTTGACGGCCAGAGCATCCAGCCCGGGCATGAAGGCATCCAGCAAAACCACCTGCGGCCGCACCACAAGCATCTTCTGCAAAACCTGAAGGCCGTCTTTTTCCACGACGGTCACTTCTACGCCTTTTTGCTCCAGCGCCTCCCGGCAGGCTGCCGTAACATCCGCACTGGTATCCGACATCAAAAATCTTACTTTATCCATCGTACTATCCTCCAATGTGTGCAGTTCCCTTTACAGTCTAGATTTTACCATAATTTACCATGGATTGCAACAGGAAATTTTTACATTTTCTGGAATTTTCATAAAAATCTTCTTGTTCACTCTGCGTTCTGCGCTTCGGCACCGTTTTGAACGGCGTTTTTTGCCTGTTCGAGCATCGTCTGGGCGAAAATCCCGTAGCCTCGAGTGGGGTCATTGACCAGAACATGGGTCACAGCACCCACGAGGCGCCCATTTTGGAGGATGGGGCTTCCGCTCATGCCCTGCACGATGCCGCCGGTCGCAGACAGAAGCGAAGGGTCGGTCACCCGGATGACCAGATTCCGGCGGGGGTCGGCGTCGCTGACCCGCTCGATCCGGATGCGGTATGCGCGGGGCGTTTCCCCCTCGATGGTGGCCCATATCTCAGCGGGGCCGGTGACGACTTCCTGCGCGAACGCGATCTCCCGCAGCTGGCCCGAGAAGTGGGTGCGCGTCGTGCCGTAGACGCCGTTCTCGCCGTTGATGCGGATGGTGCCGATGGCGTGGGCGCTCAGGAAATGGCCCTTTAGCTCACCGGGGCTTCCGGCCGTTCCGGCGCTGCAGCCGGTTATCTCGCAGGGAACGATCTCGCCGCTGCGCAGGGCGACGCTTTCGCCGGTGTCGCTGTCGCTGATGGGGTGGCCCAGTCCCGCAAATACGCCGAGCTCCTCGTCGGCGAAAGTCAGTGTACCCACACCGGCGGAGGAGTCCCGCACCCACATTCCGGCCCGCCACTGCCCGGCGGCACCGTCCCACACTGGGGTCAGGGCAGTCAGCTTCTGCTCACCGCTGCGGATATACACGACCTCCACGGACTGCCCCTCGGCAGCGTCCAGGGCTTCCTTTACGGCTTCATTGCTCTCGGTGCGGGTCTGCCCGATGCAGATGACCCGGTCACCGAGGCGAAGCCCGGCCTCCTTGGCGGGATTCGATGTCCCGCCGTCAGCCTGCCCGATCTCCGAAAATCCCACGATGAGCGCCCCTTCGGAGAACATCTTGACGCCGAAGGGTGTACCGCAGACGGTCACTCTGGGCCGCTCTGTCACCACCGCCCGGATGGTCTTGATGGGGAGCCACCCGCCCAGCGTCAGCGTCGTCTGGTAGCTGCCCACCGCCCGGGTGCTGGCAACATTCCGGCTCCCATGGCCGCGCTGTGGCTCGACCCATGCAAAGCGGGGGAGATATAAGGCTTGTCCCGGCTCCAGATAGACCCGGTCCGGCAGACAGCTGTACAGCCAGCCCAAAGCTGCCGCAAGAGCCAGCAGCAGATATGCCGCCGCAAGCTTTGCCCGCTGCATTCTCTTCACGCCCATGCCCTCCCTCGCTGGTTTTGGGGTTATTATGCGGACGCAAAGAGGGAATTATCCTTCGGCAGTTGACTTTTGCGGCGAATCTTGCTACTATAAATAAAGTTTCCGTGCGGGAGTGGCGGAATGGCAGACGCGCTGGTTTTAGGCACCAGTTCCAACGGAGTGAGGGTTCGACCCCCTTCTCCCGCATAAAAAATGGCCCCAAGCTCAGGCTTGGGGTCATTTTTTATCTTGCGGAGAAGAGGGGTCGAACAGCACGGCCGCCCGCAGGCGGCAAGCAATCAGCCCGGTGCAACGGCGACGACCGCAGCCAGCGGCTGAAACAGGGAGGAGCTGTTGGGGCCGCGTTCTGATTTTTCAAAGCCCTGCCAAGGGGCTACGGAAAAATCAGCTAACGCAACCCGTCGCTGTTGCTTAGTGCGCGGGTCCCACGAGTCAGGAATGTCTACGGGGACCGCAGCCGCTGATGACCCCAAGCTCAGGCTTGAGGTCATTTTTTATCTTGCAGAGAAGAGGGGTCGAACAGCACGGCCGCCCGACGGTTCGTACCATGATATGGACAAATAATCCCCTTGATGAATCAGGCCGCTGTCTCTGTTTTACGGAGACGGCGGCCTGATTCATTATTTTTAACTACTTTTTGTCCCGGGGAACCCCCGAAAAAAACCTGCTGCGGCCTACTTTTTCTGACTACGATTCTGACTACAAAGTACCCGGCAAAAGCAGACAGTATCGCGCAGTATCTGGCAGTATCCGATAAACGCAGATAACAAAAAATCCACGAAATATCGACTTTTCATCGACATTCCGTGGATACTTCTTGGTGCGAGGGAGGGGATTTGAACCCCCAAGGATAAACCACACGCACCTCAAACGTGCGCGTCTGCCAGTTCCGCCACCCTCGCATATGAAGTTTTGATGCAATCTTGATTTCTCTCGGCCTTGAGGTCTAAGCCGTATCGCTGACTGCTCAAGTATAATACCATACTCCCCCGGCGATGTCAAGCGTTTTCATAGATTTTTTTGCCATTCATATCTTGTAAATGGAGTTTCCGTGCAGAAATGACTTAAGAAGGAGGTTTTTGGAAATGACTTTTTTCAGATCCAGCAAACATCAAAGATTGTTGTGGAGCCTTTTGCTGCTTTCTGTCGGGACGGCGGCGGGGTTCGGACTGGGGATATTCTGCGGCGCGGAGCCGCCCGTAGGCTGCCGAGAGAGCGACCTGACCCCGGTGCCGGACGAAAGCTTCGTCTCCCCTGCCTCGGCGTCCTCCGTAGAAACGTCCCCGGAGCCGGAGCCGATGCCCGAGAAGTGGGTCTGTCTGACCTTCGACGACGGCCCCAGCAAGACGACGCCGGACGTTCTGTCCGCGCTGAACCGTGCCGGAGTAAAGGCGACCTTCTTTGTAGTCGCCACCGGCAACAACGACAAATATCTTCCCCTCATCTCTGAGGCTGCTGCCGCCGGACATCAGATCGCGCTCCACTCCGCCTCCCACGAGTACAGCGACATCTACCAAAGTTCGGACGCTTACTGGAAGGACATCGACCTGTTAAAGGAGCGTCTCTCCCCTTACGTCCGGGCCGATGGCCTGCGGTATCTGCGCTTCCCGGGCGGCAGTACCAACACCGTGAGCCGCCGCTACGGCGGGCGCGGGCTGATGCAGCAGCTCAAAGAAGAAGTCACTGCAAAAGGCTACGCCTATGTAGACTGGAACGTCTGCGCCGAGGACGCTGTGGGCGGCAAGCCCAGTGCAGGCACCATCTTCCGCAACATCGTGCGGGAGACCGGCGAGCAGACCCAGTGCATCGTGCTGATGCACGACTCGGCCACCACCCGCACCACTGCCGAAGCCCTGCCCGACATCATCCAGTGGTACAAGGACAACGGCTTCACCTTCCTTACCGTAGAGCAGGCCGTTCCCCTGCCCACGACATAGCAAAAAGCCCCGGAGGGCCTGCCAGACGGCAGACTTTCCGGGGCTTTGGTGCGTAGAAGCAGCTTACTCAGCGGCCTGATTGAACAGGACGAAGGCACGATAAGCCATGTACAGGTCGGTCTTGTGGATGACCTCGAAGGGAGAGTGCATGGACAGCACAGGCACACCGATGTCGATGACGGGGATGCCGCGGTTGGCAACATACTTTGCGATGGTGCCGCCGCCGCCCAGGTCGAGGCGGCCCAGCTCACCGATCTGCCATGCAACGTTGTCGGCGTCCATCATGCGGGTGACATAGCCCACCAGCTCGGCAGAAGCGTCGTTTGCAGCGCTCTTGCCGCGGCTGCCGGTGTACTTGAACAGCGCGATGCCGTGGCCTGCGTAGGTGCCGTTCATCGGCTCGAAAGCGCTGGCCCAGCTCGGGTCGTAAGCAGCGGTGACGTCGGCGGACAGGCAGACACTGTTGCGGAATGCAATGATGTCGTCCTGACCGGCGGTGCGGCAGAGCTCCTGCATGAAGTGGAAGACGTACATGCTCTGCATACCGGTGACGCCGTCGGAGCCGATCTCTTCCTTATCGGTCAGGACGCAGACGGTGGTGAAGGCGGGATTCTTGGTGGCGATCTCGGCCATCAGAGCGGGATATGCATCGACGCGGTCATCGTGGCCGTAGGCGCCGATCATGGAGCGGTCGAAGCCGACGTCGCGGGACTTATAAGCGGGGACGATCTCGATTTCAGCGCGGGCAAAATCCTTCTCGGTGATGCCGTACTTCTCGTTGAGGAGGATCATGGTGTTCAGCTTGACAGCTTCCTTCACTTCCTCGTCGTCCACAGCGTCGGAGCCGATGAGGATGTTCAGCTCCTCGGCGCGGATGCCGTCGCTCAGCTTGCGCTCGTTCTGCTCAGCGCCCAGATGGGGCAGCAGGTCGGTGATGCAGAAGACAGGGTCGTTCTCATCCTCGCCCACGTTCACAGAGACGGTGGTGCCGTCAGCGCGGGAGAACACGCCGTGGATGGCCAGCGGCATAGTACCCCACTGATACTTGCGGATGCCGCCGTAGTAGTGGGTCTTGAAGTAGCTGAAGTGGTCGGACTCGTACAGCGGGGTCGGGCGCAGGTCCAGACGGGGGCTGTCGGTGTGAGCGATGACCAGATGGAAGCCGTCCTCGAAGCTGCGGGTGCCGATGGTGGAAGCCACGATGGCCTTGCCCAGCTGGCTGAAATAGACCTTGTCGCCGGGGGCGTAGGTCTTCTTCGGGTCGAACTGCTGGTAGCCTGCGTCCTTGAGCATCTGCTCGCTCTCAGCGGCCACCTCGCGCTCGGTCTTGCCTGCGTCGAGGAATTTCTTGTAGCCCTCAGCGAATGCGTGGGCCTCCTGCTTGACGGCGGCGGACTTGTCGCCGACGTAAGCGGGCTTAAACAGCAGCTTTTCAGCCAGCTGCTGGTTCGGAGTTTTTTCTGCCATAGGATCTCTCCTGCCTTTCTGTTTTCTTACACTTGTTGGAAGCTGTTTTCACGGCCATTGCACACCGTCTGAACGGCCTTTTTGCCCGCAGACTGCGTTGCTTTCTCTTGCGATCCGTCAGGATCGCTGCGAAAAATCGCCTTGCCTGCAAGCAAAAATCCTCGTTCATCCGGCACACTCTGGCCATGAAAACAGCTTCATCTATCAAAGACCCGCAGGTTTTTGGCCTGTCGGTTCCTCTTCATTGGTTGAGATTCAGCCGCCGTAGAGTCGGGTATAAACGGCGTAGCTGGCGGTTATCTTTTCGACGTAATGGTGCATCTGGTTATAGGGGAAGCCTTTCAGGGTCTGCCCGTCGGAGGAATGCTCTTCCATCCGCAGCAGATTATCTACTGTCCCCCATCCGCTGTGGTAGGCAGCGGCAGCGGTAGCCACATCGCCGCCGTACCGCTCCATGCAGAGATGGATGTAGTAGCAGCCGAAGCGGATGCTGACGTCAGGGTCGTAGAGTTCATCGAAGGTCAGGTCCTCATCCGGCGCAATTTTGCTGCGCAGCCAGATAAAGGTCTCCTCGGTCATCTGCATCAGCCCCCGGGCCTCCACGCTGGAAGTGGCGGCGGGGTCGAAGCCGCTCTCCGTGCGGATGAACGCATAGACCAGCAGCGGGTCGAGGTCATATTCTGCGGCCCACTGCTCCACCTGCCGGCTGTATTTGCGGGGGTAGAGCAGCCGGTCGGCCTCCCGGGCGAGGGGCGGCAGAGCCATCAGGAGCACTGCCGCGATGCAGACCAGCACCACCAGTCTGCGCAGCAGTCGGAACAGCGTTTTCAAGCGCAGCATCCCTCCCCGATGAGAGCGTCACAGAGCTCGTTTGCTGCCTTCGCCAGCGCCTCACGGGTGGAGGTGTTGGGCAGGATGTAGTCTGCCCTGGCGGTCAGCACAGCCTCCGGCGTCTGGGCGTTGAGGCGGCGGACGGCCATCTCAGGCGAGATGCCGTCCCGGGCCGCGATGCGCTCCACGCTGACTTCAAACGGTGCCGTGACCACGCAGAGCTTGTCGCACTCGGCCTCTGCCGCCGTACCGATGATGACCGCGCCGTCCAGCACAAAGAGCTTCGCCCCCGCCTGCTGCGCGGCCTGTTTGGCGGCGCGGATGCGGCGGACGATCTCCGGGTGGGTCAGCGCGTCGAGCGCAGCTTTCCCCTCGGGCGTTGCAAAGGCGCGGTCGGCCAGCAGGCGGCGGTCGAGGGTGCCGTCTTCCTTTATAATATCTGCCCCGAAGCGCTCAGCCAGCTGGGGCAGCAGCGGTGAACCCGGAAGCAGGATCTCGCGGGAGAGCTGGTCGGCGTCTGCCAGCGGGATGCCCCGGGCCGCGAACGCCGCCGTGACCGTCGATTTGCCGCAGCCGCTGCGGCCGGTGATGCCCAGCGTCATCATAGCTTTATCACCCGGAACGCGGCCGCACGGATGAGGCGGTTATAGACGGCCATGGACAGGCCGTCTTTCTGGGGGCAGCGGGCGTAGACCACAGCATCGCCCTGCTCATCCAGCGCACGCAGGGAGCGGAAGATGTGCTTTGCCTGGTCGGCTCCGTCGCCCTCCCGGCCATACTCCACACAGGGTACGCCCAGCTTTTCGGCCTCGCCGGTAAAGCAGAGGCAGCTGGGGTTCTCGGCGGCGTGGGCATCCACATAGGCTTTGAACTGCTCGAAGGTGCCGTCCAGAAGGGTCACATCCGCCTTGGGGGCGTAGTGCTTATACTTCATGCCGGGGCTGCGGACGACCGCGCCCTCCGGCAGCTTCTCGAGGATGGCCTTGGAAACTTCCACTTCTTCACCCAGCGCACGCTCGAGGTCTTCCAGCGTGATGTGGCCGGGACGGAAGAGGGTAGGTTTCTCGCCCACCACCGACACGACGGTGGACTCCACGCCCCAGTCGCACTCGCCGCCGTCCAGAATGAGGGGCAGCCGGCCATCCATATCGGTAAAGACGTCCTGTGCGTTGGTGGGGCTGGGCTTGCCGGAGAGGTTGGCCGACGGGGCCGCAAAGGCGCAGCCGCTGGCTTCAATGACGGCCCGTGCCACCGGGTGGCTGGGCATCCGAATGCCCACGGTGTCCAGACCGGCACAGCACTCCGCCGCCACCTCGGGGCCGCGGGGCATGATGATGGTCAGCGGGCCGGGACAGAACGCCGCCATCAGCAGCTGGGCGCGTTCCGGCACCTCGCTGACGAGGCCGTGCAGCATCTCAGGGCCGGTGACGTGGACGATGAGGGGATTGTCCTGCGGGCGTCCCTTCGCCACAAAGATCTTGCTCACGGCCTCGCCGTTGCGGGCATCGGCCGCGATGCCGTAGACCGTCTCGGTGGGCAGGGCTACCAGCTCGCCCTGCCGCAGAAGCTCGGCTGCGCGGGCAATGCCCTCTGCGTCAGCCGGGCGGACTTCAGTATTGATACTCATACGAATCATCGCTCTTTTCTTCTGTAAAGCAATTATTCTTCACAGCTTTTCGTGCGCATTCTGCGCAAGTTTATGCGTTTAGCTTTTGCAGTTTCTCGGCCTGCTCACGGGTGGCGAGGGCGTCGATGATGTCGTCCAGATCGCCGTCCATGATCTTGTCGAGGTTGTGTACCGTCAGGCCGATCCGGTGGTCGGTGCAGCGGTCCTGCGGGAAGTTATAGGTGCGTATCTTCTCGCTGCGGTCCCCTGTTCCCACCTGACCGGCGCGGTCGGCGTTGATGGCGTCCTGCTGCTCCTTCTGCTTCTGGGCCAGCAGGCGGCTGCGCAGGATCTCCAGAGCCTTGTCCTTGTTCTGGAACTGGCTGCGCTCGTTCTGGCACTCGACCACGGTTCCGGTGGGGATGTGGGTGACGCGGATGGCGCTGGACGTCTTGTTGATGTGCTGACCGCCCGCACCCGAAGAGCGGAAGGTGTCGATGCGCAGATCCTTCATGTCCAGCGCAAAGTCCACCTCTTCGGCCTGCGGCATCACAGCCACGGTGGCCGTCGAGGTGTGGATACGGCCCTGCGTCTCCGTCTCGGGTACACGCTGCACCCGGTGGACGCCGCTCTCGTACTTGAGGCGGTTGTAGGCGCCCCTGCCATTGACCGCAAAGACAGCTTCCTTGGTTCCGCCGAGTTCCGTCTCGTTGAGGTTCAGCAGCTCCATCTCCCAGCCCCGGCTCTGGACGTACATGGTGTACATCCGCACGAGGCTGTGGGCGAACAGCGCAGCTTCCTCGCCGCCGGCACCGGCGCGTATCTCCATGATGACGCTTTTCTCGTCGTTTACGTCCTTCGGCAGCAGCAAAATTTTGAGATTATTTTCCAGCTCTGCCACATCCTGACTTTTTTCGCTCAGTTCCTGCTGTACCATAGCCTTAAAGTCCGCGTCGAGGGGCTCGTCCCCTTCCAGCAGGGCTTTTGCCTGTGCCAGGTGGTCCTGCGTAGTGGTGAGGGCGTGGTAAGCGTCCACCACCGGCTGTGCTTCATGGTACTCCTGCATCAGGCGGCGGAACTGCGCCGGGTCGGCAGCAGTTTCGGGCTGATTGAGACGGATAGAAAGTTCTTCGAACCGGCGGCAGACGGCCTCCATTTGGGAAGTCAGATTCGGCATATCAGGCAGTTCTCCTTACAAAACAGTTTCTGAATGTGCTGTGCCGCTGGGCTATTCCTGGCCCGGTTTGATGACCTTTTTGATGTTCTTCTCGATCTTCGCCCGGGGCAGCATGACCTCGCGGCCACAGCCCGTGCAGCGGATCTTGAAATCCATGCCCACCCGCAGCACCTCGAAGCTTGCTGCTCCGCAAGGGTGCTGTTTGCGGGTGAGGATGGTATCGCCGACTGCAATATCCATATTGAATCCCTCCTGTCTGCACATTTATAGTACAGGCCGTGTGTCCAAAAGAGGAACACACAAGTATAGTATAATCCAAACTCGTATAAAATGCAAATGCAGCTGCATATGGTTTAGAAGCCACTTTCATAAGCATTGCACACCGCTTGAGCGGTCTTTTTGTCAGCACACTGCGTTGCTTTCCCTTGCAATCCGTCAGGATTGCTGCGGAAAATCGCCTTGTTTGCTGACAAAAATTCTCGCCATTCGGCGCACCCTGCTTACGAAAGCAGCTTCTTTTATAGCTGCAATGCTACCCCAAAAAACAGAGAAAGAGGAATGAAAGATGATGCAAGCGTTTCGTACCGAAAACAACTACCGCAATGCTTCCCGCCTGAGCGCCGCCGAGCTGCGGGCCGCGATGGCCAGCCGCGAGATCTTGCAGAGCACGGCGCTGGCCTTCGACACCCAGCGTCAGCTCCGGTTCGAGCTGGGCGGCTGCCGGGCTGTAATGCCCTTCGGGCAGTGCGCCGACGGAGCCGACACCGGCAGCGTACGGGACATCGCCGTACTGACGCGGGTAGGCCGACCCACCTGCTTTGTCATCGAGGGCATCGACACCGACGAAAACGGACAGACTGTCTACCGCCTCTCCCGCGCCGAGGCCCAGCGGATGTGCAAGGCCGAATACCTCGACCAGCTCCAGCCCGGCGACATCCTGCCCTGCATCGTGACCCACATCGAGCCCTTCGGCGCGTTCTGCGACGTAGGCTGCGGCATCAGCGCCCTGCTGCCCATCGACTGTATGTCGGTGAGCCGTATCTCCTCCCCTGCCGACCGGGTCAGCGTGGGGCAGCAAATCCTCTGCGCCATCAAGAGCCGGGACGCACAGGGGCGGTTCGTGCTGACCATCCGGGAGCTGCTGGGTACCTGGGCCGAGAACGCTGCCGCCTTTACGGTGGGCGAAACAGTGGTGGGCATCGTGCGGAGCGTGGAGGAGTACGGCACCTTCATCGAGATCGCGCCCAACCTCGCGGGCCTCGCCGAGAGCTGCCCCGACCTGCGGCCCGGGCAGGCCGTGAGCGTCTACATCAAGAACATCCTGCCCGAGAAGATGAAGATAAAGCTCGTCATCGTCAACCACGCCCTCAGCCAGAGCCACCGCTTCGAGCTGCGGTACTTCATCACCGAGGGCCACCTCGACCACTGGCTCTACTCCACCCCCGAGAGCCACAAGCGCATCGAGACGGATTTTTCGGTCATGGCTTGCAATCCGGCGTGAAACCCTTTATACTATAGTTAATACTATAGAACACGGGAGATGGGAGTAACAATGGCCGCCAACGATGCTTTTACCGCCGGTGTGCGTCCCGGTGGGCTGACCAACAGCACCGAGATACGATTGCTGCTGTGTTATCTTGTCAAGAACGCCGGGCCTATCACACGGACGGAGATTGAAAACGCCCTGATGGAAGAGGCTCTGGTAAATTATTTTGAGATCGGCTCCTGCCTGGACGACATCGCCAGGCAGCAGCTCGTGACGGCGGACGGCGACCGGTACACCATCACCGACAAGGGCCGGAAAGTGGCGCAGGAGCTGGCCTACGACCTGCCCCGCAGTGTGCGGGAAAAGGCGGTCGCCGCCGTGCTGCGCAGCCAGACCTGGGCGCGCAAGGAAGCCGAGTACAGCGCCCGCATCAGCGAAAAGGCCGACGGCCATTGCTCCGTGCGCTGTCAGGTGAAGGCTCTGGACAGCGAGCTGTTCTGTCTGGACATCGGCACACCCGACCGGCTGAGCGCTGAGATGGTAAAAAAGCAGTTCATTTTGAAGGGCAATGAAATTTACCAGATGCTCATCACCAAATTGACCGAAGAAGAGAAATAGCATAAAAGTCCGCTGCACGTTGGTTTCGTGCAGCGGGCTTTTTGTTAGATCAAGATACAGATGAGTCCGGTACAGCCCTCATTGATGACCCGTTCCAGCGTCTCCTGCAAACGGCCCCGGGCCTCCTGCGGCATATGGAGCAGCTTGTTCTGCAGGCCGTCGTTGACCAGCTCGTGGAGGCTCTTGCCGAAGATGTTCGACTCCCACAGGCGGACGGGGTCGTCCTCGAAATCCTTCAAAAGGCTCTGCACGAGGTCTTCGCTCTGCTTCTCCGTCCCCACGATGGGACTCAGCTCGGTGTGGATGACCGCCTTCATCATGTGGATGGACGGCGCGCTGGCCTCGAGACGGACGCCGTACCGCCCGCCCTGCCGGACGATCTCGGGCTGTTCCAGCGAAAGCTCGTCGATGGACGGCATCACGATGCCGTAGCCGGTGGCCTCCACCTGCTCCATCGCACTGCGTATCTTCTCGTAGGCACGCTTGGCTTTGGCCAGCTCGATGATGCAGGGCATCAACCCGGCTTCGTCGCCGATTTCGAGGCCCGTCTGCTCGCTGAGCACCTTATAAAACACCTCGGGCTTGAGCAGCACCGTGATGCGCACTACGCCGTCGGCGAGGTTCATCCCACTGAGAGCGGCATTTTCCACGGCCTCGCAGTCCAGCGCCGCCCGGCCGGAGTCGGAGATGTCCTTCATCCGGGAAATTTTCTCGGAGAGCTGCATGGCCGCTGTGTATACCTCGGTCTGGAGCCAGTGGCCTTTGTCCAGCATCGTCACCCAGCGGGGCAGGGCGAAATCCAGCTCCCTCACCGGAAACTCGTAGAGCACTTTTTGCAAAATCTCGCCCAGCTGCGCCTCGTCGAGGTCGAGGCAGCTCACAGGCAGAACGGTCCGGCCATAGCTCTCTTCCATTTCCGCCGCCATCGCTCTTGTCTCGGGGGCGTCGGGGTGGGTGCTGTTGAGCAGGATGACGAAGGGCTTGCCCAGCGCTTCCAGCTCGTCGATGACCCGCTTTTCTGCCGGGATGTAGTTTTCGCGGGGTATCTCGCTGATGGTTCCGTCGGTGGTGACGACGATGCCGATGGTGGAGTGGTCCCGGATGACCTTGCGGGTGCCGGTCTCGGCAGCGAGGTCGAAGGGGATCTCCTCGTCGAACCAGGGGCTTTTGACCATCCGGGGCTTGTCATTCTCCTCGTGGCCCATGGCCCCCTCCACCATGTAGCCCACGCAGTCGATGAGCCGGATGCTGCACTCTCCCCCGCCCTCCAGCGCCAACGGCACCGCCGCCTCCGGGATGAACTTGGGCTCGGTGGTCATGATGGTGCGTCCCGCTGCCGACTGGGGCAGCTCATCGCGGGCGCGGAGCTTCGCGTCCTCCGGGCCGATGGCGGGCAGCACCAGCTTTTCCATAAACTGCTTGATGAGGGTGCTCTTGCCCGTGCGCACCGGCCCCACCACGCCAATGAGGATGTCGCCGCCGGTGCGGGCTCCTATCTCGCGGCAGACTGCCTCCTGCTCGATTCGTTCCTGCTTTGCCAAAATGCTCTCCCCTCTCTTCCCATTTGAAAGCCATTTGGAAGAAATTTATGCGACGGCGGGAGGAATTAGTACGATGCGAAGCAGCGCATCACCGTCAAAATCATACTTTCTTCAAAAAAATCCAAAAAATTTGCAAAAATCTGTTGACAAGACTGCCTCATCCGAGTATAATATTTCATGTCGCCGGTGCTTCGGTAGGGAGGCAACGGATGATGACCGGGTGTAGCGCAGTTTTGGTAGCGCGCTTGAATGGGGTTCAAGAGGCCGTGAGTTCGATTCTCGCCACTCGGACCAAACAAAAATAATCCGAACTTGTTTCCGATAGGAGATGGGTTCGGATTATTTGTTTTCTTCGGAAAATTCAACGCAGGTGTCCGTGGAAGATGAAATCCGAAATCATAGACCGACCAATACAAACCAGACAACGATTTCAGGAGGATACGGTTATGAAGTACGATGAAAAAGTTTGCCACTTTAACATGGACACTGGGTGCGTGGAACTGCTGCTCCGGGACGGGAGAAAAATCTCCATCGACTGCACCGGGGTCGAGGATGCGCTGGATGTAACCATGGCGCAGAGGTCGGAGTTAGACTACCTCATCTACAATGACCCACTGGGCTATGTCGATTTGATTCTGAATGGCAATCCGGAGGAATATTTGAAGAATGTGGCTGGGAGCCATGGGCTAGAAGATTAAGGACAAAACAAAAACAGGGTGCGCCCACCCGGACGCACCCTGCCAAAAGCCACAGACAATAGTGATATGTACAGCAGGGCGTTCCCCGTCGGGAACGCTCTGTTTCTCTTTACTGGTGGTGTGATGAGCCTGCTCCGCCTGCCACGCGGCAAACTCCCGCTGGCCTTCCTCGCTGTTCCAGCAGGCAAGGATGGCCGGGTAGAACGCCCGTGCCAGACGGTCGATGACTTCATCGGGATAAGGGGAAGTGTTGGTGGACTTTTTCTTTTTGTTCAAACGCACGCTCCTTTGGACATCGGTAAACAGCATACCATGTGCCTGTTGTTATGCTGTCTGGTCTTTAACATCTGTGAGTGCGGCTTCCAGAGAAGTAAGATAGTCCTTATGCTTGTGAATGATATCCAGAATCACATCACGCTGCGCATTATCGGGCATCTTCTCCAACTGGTAGTTGAACGAAATGCGGAAACGAGTAGTGAGTTCTTCCAACGCCACATACTCGTACCGTACATCCTCCGGGTAAGCATCGCTGTCGTAAACCGATTCAAACTTTCGGAATGGCATGACGGGCGCTTTACCCAGAATGCGGATCACACCGTCAGCGTCAGGCGTCGGTTCCACCTTCAGCTCCGGGTGCAGAATGTCCTGCAAAGTTTGTGCACGGTCATTGTAGGCCGCCCTGGCAAGGCGGTGCATATCCGCTTTGGACACTTTCGTCTGTCCGGACAGGATGCTCTGCTTTAGCCCCGGCATCAGTTCTTCTGCGATCTCCACGCCTTTCATATACTTCGAGGCGCGGAAAACGGTGTCCTTGCTCACACCGTTTTCTTCTGCGATTCGGTCGCAGGTTTTGGTGCTGTCGATCAAGTTCGCATTTAGCGAACTTGATTTTGCATCGCTGCTCTTGCGATCACCGCCGTGCGCGGCTTTTTCGGCTTCATACTGTTTGCCCATCAGGTAGTACTTCTGCTCCGGGGTTAAATTGCGCCGCCCCAACTGGTTCTTACAAATCCAAGCGAGGACTTCTTCTCTGCTTTCAAACGGGAGCGGCATGGTGGAGAAAGAGATTTCGGGATGTTCCTGAACGATTTCATAACGATTGTGGCCGTCAACAAGGATGTTATTCCAAATGATCAAAGGAGAAAGCAGCTTGCCTTCCTTGAGGATATTTTCTTCAAGCTGCTTGTACTCATCGTCCGTCAGCGGCGGAATCTGATTCTGGAACTCCGGGTCGATTTTCAGATTGATCATACGCACACTCCTTTATCTCTCC
>OLNR01000594.1_pt1 | contig 28654 bp, 14 predicted proteins | sample 1672231 | NCBI WGS metagenome assembly OLNR01 (sample SAMEA3136662, study PRJEB25190) | human gut metagenome
GGTCGTTTTCATCTCGGAAATTGAATTTCCGAGAATTCTCACTTATTATCTTAAATGCCTCTTACGTTTTGTTTGTATGCTCTATAATTAATATGCAAAATAATTCCAAGAGTGTGGCGTTTTTTTTGAAAAATTTTTTATTTTCTTTTGCGAAGCGATGGAGCGTACTTAGGCACTTGACAATACAAAAAAAGACGCAGCCATTACATAGCCACGTCTTCATGCTTTTCTTATCTCCTCTTCCTTACACCATACACCACACCACAAACCGCAATGCATACAATAAGTAGCATCACAATCGTATTGGTCATGGATGACGTTGGGATTCCAACATTTTTCGTATTTACAAAAGAAACATTCACATCTGCCTTAACCACACCTGAAGCATTTTCGCTGCTGACGGTATATCCATCATTTTCTGCACCACTTTCTGTCACTTCATAACCAATGCCTGCCGGAAGGTCTTTAAATGTGATTTCCTCTCCGTGTGCAAGTTTGAACTCTGCCTCGCTATTTGTTAAATCTATTTTTCCGTTTTCCTTTCCTTTTTTGTATTCTACCGCTGCCGGAAGGTCAATTCCATCTCCTGCCGTAAGTTTCAGGACAAAATCAAATTCTTTCGTTTTGTCTCCCTGGTTTCCTTTGACTGTTTTAGTAACAGAGATGCTGTACATTTCTTTATGCGTATTTACCACATTGACTTCTGCAGTTCCCTCAGGGATTACTCCGGAATATTTACCTTCATCTGATGCGGTATAGTACTTATATGGGTTCTCTGCGATTTCATATGAAGCACCGATTGGAAGACCTGAGATTACGATTGATTCGTTATGTTTTAATTCAAACGAAGCCTTTCCGTTTTCGTCAAATACGATTGTTCCGGTCTTTGTTCCGGCTTTGCTGTCAAGATTGTAAACACCTGTCACCGGCTGGTCATCTTTCTGAAGCGTGATGTTAAATTTAAATGCCTTGTCGGTTTCAGCCTTCTCACCTTCAACTGCTTTTGTTACCTTAATCGCTCCGGTTGATACAGCAGTATTTGTAACAGTGAAAAGTTTTATATTTTCGCCATTTTCATCAACAGTATTTTCTGTAATCTCGGAAGTATAGCCGTCAATTTTTTCTTCCTGAACAGAATATTTATATTCCGTTGTCCCGTCTTCCTGAAATACGTCCAGCCCGTCAAAATCAGCCTGCCATCCATTATCATTATTTAATGTAATGTTTTTAATGATATTCTCATCCTGCAGAAGGTATACAGTGATTGCAGCCGGTCTTGTTTTTGATTCGTTATCGCTCCATACTTTTTTGATTCTTATTTTTGTTGTTTTTGTCTCCGGAACATCAGGTTCTTTTCCGGTATTGATGAATGTAACAACTGCATTTTCATCTGCATCAACGATTTCTGTTCCAGTTGATAATGATTTGTTTACTTCATCGTTATTCTGTTTCTGCTGCACCGCATTCACAAAATCAGTGAGTTCATAAGATGCGGCATAACTATTCCCATCTTCTGTTATCTGATATTTGCTTCCCACTGGGAGTCCTTCAAAGATGACGGATTCTTTATCTTTCAGTTCAAAAGAAACATCTGCAGCACCAGTTTCATCAGAAGAGAAGACCGTTTCTGCTTCTCCTTTTTTGTATTTATATTCTGCATTTTCTTCCAGTCCTTCAAATGCTGCATGGAATACAAAGCTTTCCTCTGCTCCGTTTTTTGCCTCTTTTACTTCTTTTTTTACTGTTAAAGATTGTCTTTTTACTTCTTCTTTTGGTTTCTTTTTATTTACACATATTGCTGTTGCCTCGGCGTCTTTCGTGATGACTCCGGAATCTGCAGTCCAGGAAACTTCATAATCTGTATTTTCTGCTTCAGTAATTTTATAGGAAATTCCGGCTGGAAGGCCTGTCATTTTCACCTGTTGTCCGTTTGAAAGATAAAAAGAACCTTTACCGTTTTCTACAGTCACATCGCCATAATCCTTTTTTTCTGCAAGGGCTGCGGTCGTGCCAGCGTTGTCTGATGTGAATTCAATATCAAACTTAAACACATTATTATCTGTTGATTCTGTTCCGTCGGATTCTGTTACTTTTTTAGTAACGATTAAATTTCCTGTGTCAGGAATCGGTTCATCTGTAGCCACATTTGTTGCCATAAGGCCATTCTGGTTCTTATCGCTGTTGATAACAGCATAATATCCATAACCTTTTTCGCCGTCTTTTTCTGAATGAAATCCAAGCGTGATTGTATTGTCATTGAATGCATATTCTTTTGTATCTACTTTTCCAGTTATTTTTGTTCCTTTTGCAGTATCTCCTGCTGCCGTATAATCCGGATGGCTTCCGGTCCAGATAACAAGATAGTCTCCAGCAGCCAGGTCAGCCGTCAGTTTCATCATTATTGTGGAAGAGCCGGGAACTGAGAAAACTTTATTTGTGTCAACCCCGCCCGTGTAATTTCCGTTTTGCACCCCGTCGTTATCAATATTGGGAGTATGTGCATACTGGATGCTTACTGCCGGATTTTCTTTTGTTCCATATCCGTTTTCAACCTGATATCCGTCCGGGATATCTGTCTCCCATCCGTAATACATTGATGAATCGTCTGCAACATTAAAAATGTATCTCCATTCGTCACCTTCTTTAATCAGAGTGACATCAGTTTTGCCGTCCCCGTATTTGTCCATCGTCCATGTTTTTTCATTAACCTTAACCCAGGTTCCTCCGACAGTGGAATAAACGGCATCGTCAGCAGACACAACAGATATTCCTGTTATAAATAAACATATTAAACTAAATAGTACTAAAAACACCTTCGCCAGGGAAGATTTCCCTGGCTTAGTATTATTGTTTCTTTTTATCATTTCACTTCGCTCCCATCTGTCGTATCTCCGAATCTGATTTTTTCCAGACCATCAATTGTAAATGTTCCGTCTTTTTTAAGAGTTACCTTGTAAGGCTTTTCATCAAGATAATGTCCTTCCGGCGCTTTTGTCTCCTTAAGTGTGTAAACACCAGGCTCCAGACCATCAAATACTACCAGTCCGCCATCTTCGGCTTTTCCTGACATAGCCGTCATATTTACATTTGTTCCGTAATCTGAGATTCCGGAAAGGTTAAATTCTGCACCTTCAAGATAAATATTATCGCCGTAAGTACTGCTCTTTAGGAATCTTACACTATGATAAGGTTCGTTCTCTATCTCGTAGATATCAGCATTGTTCATTTCAAGTTTCTTATCTCCGTCAAACATTGATACTCTGCCGTTTTCATCAATCTTTACGGTAAATACCGTTTTGTTTTTGATGTATCCTTCCGGAGCTTCAACTTCTTTCAGTTCATATGTTCCCATATCAATATTTTTAAATGAGACACGGCCAATCTTATTTGATTTGGCATACAGTGTATAATCATTATCGTAATCTGATATTCCTGTTAGTTTAAATACTGCCCCTTCAACACTTCCGTTTGTCACCGGATTGATTTTCTGAAAAACAATGTCAGCATGGTATCTTGGTTCGTCAGTAAGGACATACTCACCATTTTCTACTGCCAGTCCGGCAATCTCGACATTGCCTTTTCCGTCAATCACAACGGTATAGACATTTTTATCAAGCAGCCAGTCATCAGAACAGGAAACTTCCCTCAGTTCATATTTTCCTTTTTCTATTTCTTTAAAGTTTATTTTTCCTTTTTTATTGGAAGTACGCTCCTCATCATAGAATGTTCCATAATCTGATGTTCCTGTCAGTTTGTATGTAGCACCTTTTATTACACTTTCAACGTCTGTCGCATCAACTTTTTTAAAATCGAAATCCCCTGATACTCTATAATGTGCCTGAGTGTATTCCTGGTGATAAAACTGGTTTATCTCTTTTACTTCATTTCCGATTTCCTTGATTGCAGTCCTTCTTACGAAGATATTATTGTATGCCACCGGGTCTTTTTCCCCGCTGGTATCTTCTGAGGGTGCCTGCATATAGATTACAAAAGAAACAGATTCTTTTTCATCAAGCAGGAATTCTGAACCATCCTCACGCTTTGATGCGTCAATCGCAATTGCTGCTGCTTTATCAAAGCCATATTTCTTTTCAAATTCACTGAGCTCCAGCCATACCGGCTCCCCATTCAGAACTTCTCCCAAATCGTTATGTTCATTTGGATTCATGCTCTCAAGCTTTGAGAGATACACAACAGGTGCAGCTCCTTTCTGCTCTATCTGTGACACATCCACACTTTTCAGCGCTCCATGCCAGTCAGATTTAAGCGTTGGCTTGCTCTGGCCTTCATTCTGATAGAAGTTTTCAAGTGAATCAAAGAAAACAATATCTTTTGCTTTTGTTGAAGAATCGTTTGTCATTCTGACTTTATAACTGTACCACTCGTTTTTGTGTACGACTTCATTGTAAGAATAAGATTTTGAAGTTGAATTCTTAACCTGTTTCTTTAATCCGGTAACTGCTGCCACCGGGAAGTTTACTTCATAACGGGCTTCAGAGTATACAAACTTTTCTGCATCGGTGTCAGGGTCAATATCTTTCAGAATTTCTTTGTCAGTGATATTCCCTCCATCATCCGGAAATCCTTCACCAATTCTTGTATTTCCCGACTCATACACAACTGAGTTTAGCAGGTTTCTTCCATAATCATTAATAGAATTATAATCATGTGAAGTATTGTACTGCATAGCGTATTCATTTTTTGTCGGACTTGAAATCGTTACTGTAAGAAGTATTCTTCCGGAATTTTTATAGTTATATGTCAGACTATAATCATATTCTCCTTTTCCAAGGGGGATTCCCGATTCAGTCACAACCAGTGAGTCAGCATTAAAGTCGCATCCTGTCGGAAGCAGGTCGTAAAATTTTCCGCTGTTCTGATAAATGTAATGTATGCCTTTATCATCTATATACTTTTCCTGAAAATTCACGTTCCAGGTTACTTCAAATCTTGATTCCCTTTTTATATTTTCTGTTTTTACGACATCTTTTTTGATTTCTGACTCTCGTGTTACTTTCTGTACGTAATCAGTACCCTGAGTGTGTCTGTTGAGCATCGTTTTATCTCCCTGCGTCACGATATAATCAATTTCATTGGTTACTGCTATTTTTTCCGGTTTGCTTTTTAATATTTCCTGCATATGTTCCGTTCTGTAAAGAACCAGTTCCGGATAAATATTCAGTTCTGTGTAGAAATAAGCGTGAGAGCATTTATATTCCAGTGCTTTGACGCCTGCATTAAATTCAATTATCCTTCCGTCAGTATTCTTGATATATTTATTATTGATATTTTCATACATCTTATTATTTAGATTATATGTTGCAGCTTTATTCCATCCATCTGCTGTTCTTACGAACACATCAATATTATCACTGTCATTGAATCCGGAAGTTTTCTTTTTGGATTTAAATGTGTAAGTTGATTCATCAAAAGTCGCGTCTTTGATTACCGGTATTACTTCTGCTCTTCCAATATCATAATCTGCATCATCAAGTTTTGTTCCTTCAATTGATATTCCATTATCTATCAGGTCATAATCCACTTTCTTTTGCCAGTATAGTCCATTTAGTGCATCATCAACTGTTCCGGTTGCTCCATCAGCAAGAGTGTAAGCATACGGTGCACCATCGCATATTGCACGGTATTTCAAATATGAAAGGGAATCAATCTCTCCGCTTTCAAATTCTCCAAGAGCATAGTTTGAAATATCTTCAGAACTTTCAACCCTTGTATATTCACCATACACACCATATTTTTCAGCCCAGAAATCGCCATCACCTCCAAAATATTTTGGCGCTTCATAAAACCAGTCATATGAAGAAGTTGCCTTTGAATCTTCATCAACCCGGTCAATCGGGCTTACTGTCGCTTCAATATCATTATGGATAAAATATCTTTCTTTATTGTTGGTCAATTCATCTGCTTTTGCTTTATTATATCTTGTCAATACATAATCATATCTATCACCATACATTGAGATACCTGTAATGGTGCTTTCCTGGCTAAATTCCGTCTGTCCAAAGAACTTATATCCGATTACCTCGCTATCCATCTCTGTTGGGATGTCACTTAAAGAGAAATCATAGATTGAAGTATTCTTATTGACATATGACCTGATTGGCCATACAAGATAATAATAGTTTTCTGCGCCTGCCGGCTTCTCGCCCCAGGCTTCGTTCCACTCTCTATATAATGTAGGCTTCTTTTTCTGTGTGTAAGCGATTGTTGCATGTGTATCAATATAAACCTCATCAGCTTCTGATTCTTTCGTTACTGTTGATGATTCATTTGTTGCATACACTTTCGCATGAACTTTTGTTGATGCTCCCATGTCAAGATACTGCATTGTATCTTTTGTGGTTTCATAAGAGAATTCTACATAGCCAGCTTCACCTGTCGGATATGGTTTATAGTTATAGATTGTAACCTTATTATTTTCTTCATCTATCTCATAGACAAAATCAGGATTATCTTCCTCTGTCACTTCCGACCTTAACCAGTAAGGACAGTTAAACGTATCAGCCCAGTTTCCATCTTTATCTTTTAGGATATGCAGCGGGAGTTCTATTTTAAAGGCTCCAATATCTGTTGAAAATGTACCTGACATTGTGTAATTTACACGGTAAATAAACGAATGTCCTTTCGTCGGGTCTGATGGATTCCAGACATTTTTACCGTCTGCATTTTCTGCACCGCTGACAAATGACACCTGGAATTCGCTGATATCAACAGGGATAACACTTCCTGTTGGGTCTGCATCAGGATTTTCCTGGGTGTTGCCTGCAGCCGCATCTTCCTCTGTAACCTGAGGTTCTTCTGAAATATTTTCTGTATTCACAGTCAAATCTTCAATATTTTCTTCTGAATCTTGAACCGCAGTATCGTTTTTTGGTGCATCTGTCGTATTAGGTTCGTCATTTACCGTTAGGTCTTCACTTATCTCTGCAAAAACAAAACTTCCAAGACCTTCAGCAGACACAAATTCAACTTTCTGCCCTCCGTTTTCGTCGCTTCCTGCTGTAAATGTCAGTTCTTCCATATCTCCATTTTCTTTTTGGTGATATAACTTTAGACCTTTCAACGCTGAGATATCAGCCATATTTAAGGAAATTTTATAAGAAATATTCTTTTCTTTTTCTTCTCCATTTTTGTCCTTTCGGCTTACATCAAATCCAAATTTTACCGAAGCACACGAGTTTACCGCCATTGCGGAAATTTTTGTTTCTAATTCTTTTTTTGCTTCTTTTTCTGTTTCTTTAATATCCAGAATATCAGAAGCATCCATTTTAGAGCCGCTTTCACATGACAGCTTAGCTGTTATATCAGTTTCATTAATTCTGCCAGTCCACTGCAGCGACTGCACCGTTGCTTCCTGTTCTTCAGTGTCAAATACGCTTAAATCTTCCGTGCTGCCATCTGAGAACATATCGCCGCCAGAGTCGTCGTAGTTTATGTCAATGTCTTCCTGAGGTGCTGAGGACTCTTCTAGTTCTGTGGATTCATCTGATATTTCTGGCTCTGCAGCAGGCTCTTCCTGGACTTCTTCAGAAGGTTCCTCCTGAACCACAGTTTCCACATCAGATTCGCTGGCGTATATTGAAACTGGCTGCGATATTGGAGACACAGCCATCAGTCCCGCCATCAGCATAGCGACAACCTTGTTTCTTTTTACCATTTTATTTTATTTCCACCTTCTTTTTAATTTTTGCGGGCTTTTTTCTTGCCTTATATTTAATATGCCGAAAAAATATCCCAACATATATAATATGCAGAAAAAATAAAACAAAGAACAAAAAAAAAGGAGCGAAAATTATTTTCGCTCCAAAAAATTTGGCTTAATCAGATTTTCGTATATGTATCAGCTACATTACCCGGGATTTCTTTGGCGTCGAACTCTTCTCTCGCAGAGTTAACCCAGGTTCCGGTCAGACCGTGAACCGTACCGTAGAATGCAAAATTTTCTCCAAGAGTTAAAGTTTTCAGGCTTCGCAGGTTAGAAAATGTCCAGTTCATATTTGTTACTTTTGATGTATCAAAATTCGATAAATCAAGCGAGGTTAAAGCATAACACATATTAAACATATTACAGACATTAGTTACATTTGGCGTTTTGAATGATGACATGTCTATTGATTTGAGAAGGCTGCATCCATAGAATATCTGCTCCATATTTATCACGTTTTCTGTTGAAAAAGACGATAAGTCTACTGAAACCAGGCTGGAACATGAGGAAAACATATACTGCATCATTTTTGCCTTTGCTGTATTGAATTTAGACACATCTATAGTCGCAACTTTAGAACATCCGCAGAACATATGATTGAATGATGTTGATTTTGATGTGTTAAATTTGGACACGTCCAGTTCAGTCACGCTCTTACATTGATAGAACATTTCTCCAAATGTTGATGCATTTGATGTATCAAAATTTGAAACATCTATAATTGCAAGGCTTTTGCATCCAGAAAACATTCCAATAAATGTTGTCACATTTCCGGTAGAAAATCCAGAGACATCTGCAACCTGAAGATTACTGCAGCCATAAAACATATAACCCATTCCTCTTACTTTTGATGTCTTGAAACTTCTTAAATCCAGATTTTTTAATTTAGTGCATGAATTAAACATATCATTCATATTTACCACGTTTTGAGTATTGAATTTTGATACATCTATTTCTTCCAGATTTCTACAGTCCCAGAACATTGAGTTCATATACACAACTTTTGCTGTATTAAATGAGGAGATATTTAAGGTCGTTAAATTTCCGCACCCTTTAAACATTGAACTCATATTTTCAGTGTTTGATGTATTAAATGATGACAAATCAAGATTTGCAATGCTGCTACAGCTTTTAAACATGTTTCCCATCTCTTCCACTTTTGATGTATCAATATTATCAAACTCTATTGAATTTAAATTTGATTTGTTTCCAAACATAACTTCGCAATCTGAATTAAACTGAATCGGGATTCCTTCAATCTGAGTGGATACCTTCATTATATTACCTTCAGTCCATGCCACTACTCCACCATCATTATCTTCATCAACATTTATAATTTCAGCTCCATCAGGCATTTCCTCATCAGTAAATATTACAGATGTCATATTGTCAGGTATTGCATTATTGAATTCTGTTCCAGTTTTTGTAACAAATGTGACAGCTCTCGCATACAGATTAATATCTCCATCAAGCTGCAAATCTGGTATTCCCGTACTTGATACATTGACTTTATTGATGCATTCCGGTTCAGTATACCAGAAGGCATATGCTTCCCCTGGAACTTTGTATTGTCCGCCAATGATATTCATACTGCTATTGAACAGCATCTCGTTTTCAGTGCTGCCATCAGCAAACGTCATCCCATTTCCGTGAAATATAACAGTATATCCGCTGACATTTTTTCTCGGCTTTTTCGTACTTATCTCTATATTTGGAATGTTTCGGTCTTCTTCCTTTTTTCCGTCTTTCCAGCGCTTAACAAAAGTTATCGTACCTTCTTTTTTCGCATCCCTGAAATTGTAAATAAGGCTATCTTCTGTTGTTTCGCTGCTGGCATACACATCATCTGAGATTCCTGCATAACATATTGCTGATGCAATCGGAATCATAAAAAAAGCCGCTTTTCGTATTATATTTGATAATTTTTTTTGCATTTTTCTCTCCTTTTTTCAAAAAAAGAACAGGCAAAAACCGGCACTCTCGCACCGGTTCTTACACTCATCTTTTTTCTTCAGAATGTATTTCAATTTCAACCTTGATATCCTCTGGAGAGATTGTTTTTTTGTTTCTTTTGGGGCTTCCTTTGTTTTTTCGCCTGATGCAGGCGTTCCTTCCTGCATCAGATATCCGGTAATATATTCCATATTACTGGATAGAATAAATTTTCTATCATCTGCATCTGGAATATTATATTTATCCTTGATTTCCTGCATTTCATCTGCTCGAACGAAGATGATGTCTGCATCCTGAGGGTTCTTTGTAAACTCTCCGTTTGACATTACGTTTGCTTCAATCAGCCTGTTTAAAGACATTGTCTTCGAGCTGGAAACGCGTCCAACCTGGTTAAGCATTCCATATAATCCCCTTGATGCTACATTCTCCTGTGCTTTTTCATTGAGCCACAGAATCTCGCGATTAGAGATATCAATGATGTACATAGACGCTTGTTTTGCTTCTATATCAAGGACAAACCGGTTTACGACTGTTGCCGGTTCATATTTTTTCCCCATGTCCTTATCCGTTCTTTTCATAACACCAAAACAGGTGTGCGGCTGTTCTGAAAATTTCTGGTTTGTATAGCTGTTGACCTGTGGCACAAGATAAACGATTCCGCGTTCTTTCAGCTTATCAATATCCACATCGATGAACTCAGCACGTCCTTCACCGTCAGCGGGTCCTCCATCCTGGACATCACCAGAGTAAACGAATCCATCTCCATGTTTTGAACCGTTCCAGCCACAGAATTCCACAACATTCATGTTTTTATCGCAGAACGCAACTGTCAGGTCAATGTCAACTCGGTTGCCATCATGGTAACCCTCGTTATCATCGCCTTCCATAAGGTTTGTCCAACTGGTGAAGAATCGCATTTTATTCCAATTCTCTGCAATCGGCATCTTGGAGCCGGAGGTCATGCCTCCCACCGCTCCTGAATTATCACGAATATCTGTCGGGATTTTTACGGTAGCGATTGCATCACTCATAAACACTTTACCCATCGGCTTTTTGCCGACAAATTTTTCCGACATTCCTTTCATCGCGATATTAACGGCCTCTTCAATCTGTTCTGCTGTAAAGCCTTTTCGGTTTTTATTAACGCTTCTTACCACTTTTCCGGTCTTTCCCTTAAAGAAGCGTTCTTCTTCGTCATGGTCTCTCATCTCAATATTACCGATTGCTCCGGTTACAGTTGCAATCCCGGCTTTTGCTGAAACTCTTTTCATTGCGTCAAGAACAACCTGCTCCTTACCCTGCTCAATACCCATACGATACAGCTTGTCAAAGCGACGCATGAACTCACCTGGCATTTTCGCAGATTCCTTTACTGCGAGTTCAACATTCCCGGCTTTAACGGCCTCTTCCAGTCTTCTCGCCGGACGGTCAATCTTCATTCCGCTCTGGATGATGATAATTGCCTGCTTTACATTATCGTATTTTGCAGCCTTCCATGCTGGGTCTGAGATATGAAGACGCTTAAACAGTCGGCTCCATTCTTCGTCATGTCCATGCATGAAGTTAGAAAGTTTTTCTCCACTTCCTCTGTCCATTTCCGCCAGGTTATCCATCACAAAACGCCTTCCTGTTCTTCCAAGCGCAAAATCAGGCATATCCTCTTTTGTATCTTTAAGCGCAATTGCTCCATATGGGTCACGTGCTGCACCAATTCTCTGCAGTGATTTAAACGCCGCATACCTCAGCAGGTCTGCCGGCTGTTTCATAAACTTAGCGGTATGCAGTGAATTTTCGGAAAGTTCCTCCACCATCATTGCACAGGCAACAGCATTCTCGCGGTTCTTTGTTGCAGCATTATCAATCAGAGCATTAATTTTTCCCGGATTCTCTTTTACATACTCCATGATAAACTCACGCTGTTCTTTTGAGTATGCGATTACTGATTTCACTGCCATTTCAAAAGTAGCGTCAAGGTCTTCTCGGCTTCCAGTCATAAGAACTCTTCTCATAGGCTGCCCGATGAATGGATAGGACTTCTTTTCTTTCATATATTCTTTTGGCTCCAGCTGCAGTCCGGATAAACCATAAATAACCTGGTCGATAAAGTATTCCGCATGACTTCTTTCCATACATCCTTCAGGAAAATCCGGATAAAACGGCTTCGGCTGTTTACCTGCTCCGATTACTTCTGACAGCATGGCAAAATTGTCTTCATAAAAATCCTTGATATCCTCAGCATCTGCTTTTGCAAGTGCGCGCAGCTGTTCTGTTGTAAGAGGAAATCCAATGGAAATGAAATTTGCAGCAACAGTTGCTGCGAGGCTCAGGTTATCATTATCTTTCTGCTCCGGAAGGATTACTTTACCCTGCATTTCATAATATTTTTTCATAATTGTTTTATTCATATTTTTTTCTCCTTTTTGTTTTAGATGTATGTTTTGAGCCGCAAAAAAAAGCAGCCAGGAACGGCTGCGTCACGGAAACACCAGAAATATCAGAAACATCTGAAATACTTAGGGATTTCAGGAAGATTGACTTTCTTTTCTGCGAGATGTTTTTTCTTCGTATATCGAAGGCCGAGCCGCAACGTCATTTTGTTCTTGACTTGGAATGCCAGACCGGCATCTCAAGTTTCTGTATATTTAATATGCTGAAAAAAATTACAATGGATTGTTTTTTACGTATTTTTTTTATTATTTTTTTCGAATTAGAAAGCCGCCTGCAGTACGCAGACGGCTGAAGTTTTTGTGTGTTAGGTTTTTCTCACCGTGAGAAAAAGTTCTTGCGGCAATGATACCGCGAGCTATGCTCGCGTGTGTCAAGCCTCGTAGAGGCTGACAAGCGAAGCCGTAAGGCTGAGTGCAGAGCGCGGTCGGGATTTCCGGCTCCCCGTACACTTTAGCAACTGATTACTTACAGCAATCCACCCCCGACGGCAAGCATGGGCGTCGGTTTCTCCGTCCATCGATGATTTCTCACCGCAGTGTTTTTCTCACCGCAGCGCTTTTCTCACGGTGAGAAAAGTACTGCACACTCCGTGTTGAGAAAGTACTTTCTCAGCATTCGAATTCTTTTCTCAGCATATCCAATTCTTCAAGCAGTTCCTCCTTTGTTTTTCTCCTTTTTGGGGACTCTCTTTTCTTTCCGCTGAACATTGTTATGTCTTTGTTTCTCTTTATCTTTTCATAATTTCTTCTTTCTTTTGCTTCCCACTGATGCCTATAGCGGTTCCCAGAGTTATCTTTCCATCCAGTAGAGTGATATCCGTTAAATTCTTCATCCGGCCAGATGCTTTTAAAAGATTTATCCTTTGCCTTCACAAATCTTCTATATTCTTCTTCAGCCTCCATGGCGTACGCAGCGCGAGCACGCTGAATATATCTTGCGTCATCTCGCCATGGGTAGCATTTGTGCTGGCTCCGGCCCTGTTTTTCTTTGTGTCTTCTTTCTGTCTGCATTTTATAATAATATTGCATGTCTGTTTTTATCTCAGACTGCCTAATATATTCAGCATTGACTTTATCGCGAAGATTTCTAGCGTCATAGTTTGGCTGCCCTGATGTATCTAGCCAAAAAAGATAGTTATTGATTTTCCATTCATCATTAATGCTTTTGTAATGAAGACGTGAAATAGGATAGTGGTACATGGTATACATTATTTCATCGTACGTCGAATCGTAAAGGTCTTTTCTCATGAGACCATTTAACGCCTGGTTGTCCATATATTTATTATTATATCTGCCTGCTATAGGCTCCCCCTCAAAATTACATACTGGACGATTGTACCTTGCAAGAAAGCATACCAGCTCCCTTTCTGTGTCAAATATCTTTTCGTCCTTGACTATATACCTCTTTCCCTCAACATCGTATCCAAGCACTGTTGACAAATGAATTTTCGGAGGATTTATTTTATACATATTTTTTCTCCTTTCTTTTCTATTTAGATGTAAATAATATGCTGATTTTTTAGAAACAAAAAAACGAGCGACAAAAAAAATCGCCCGTATACATCTTGTTTTGACAAAATGTTTCACGTGAAACATTTTTAGACATTATTTTTTTCTCACGGTGAGAAAATATCACCTTCCAATCTCATCATGCGCAGGTATCGGCATTGAATGTGATAAAGGTTTTGAAAGGTTTTGACCTCCTCCTTTGTCCTTATCCTGTCCAAAATCAAATTGTTTTCTTGTGATGTCATCTGCTGTATTAATCAGTCTCTCTGCTTTATTTAAAATCTCGCCAGGCATTCTAAATGCTTTACTCGTATACCTTTTTGCCAGAAGAGCAAAGTGAATTCCTTTTTCAAGGTCCTGGCCGCCATACATGTTCCTGCCATTTGTTCCAACGATAGACTGTGCAGTCTGTCCCAGTTCATTCACTGACATAGCCATTCCAACAGCAGCGTCTCCGGCTCGCGATATTGCTTCCGATGTCTGCCCGTGTACTTTTCTTCTTCCAAGAAAGCCTTTTTTAACGACATCCCAGCTCATCCCATTTTCCTTGAGCTCTTTTTTAGCCTCCTGCCTGAGCGCGTACCTGTATTTTGAGGCTTGTCGGTCTTTTTTTATTGCAGGCCCTATTGCTCCAATATTTTTTGCTAGTGTTGCGGCCCTTCTAAAAAAATTTCCGGGGCTGTTTCCTACACTTTCCATATGCATATAAGAGCGCCTGAACTCTTCTAAATCCATATATTTTTTCCTCCTTTCTTTTCTTTCTATTTTTTCACTCCATATTTTCTCACGGTGAGAAAACTGCGATATGACTCCGAGAGTTGTGCTCGCGTGTACCCATCACATAGAGGCTGAGCACAGTACGGCTTTTTGCCGCTGACAAACGAAGCCGTAAAGCTGAATGCAGGTCGCGGACGGGGATGCGAATCTGCATTCGAAGTTAAAGACGGAACATTTGACCTACGGACGACTTCTTCTTGTCTGCCGCATCCACTCTTTGTCAGTTTATACCAATCTTAACTTTCTCACGGTGAGAAAATCGGTGAGAAAATTACTATATGCATCTTTTTTTTCGATACACTTTTTCCGCCAAACTGTTTTTCTCACGGTGAGAAGAATTCCCCGTTTGCTATACAAGAGCAGCTTTCACTGAAAACATATGTATTTCAGGTAGCAGAAGAATCCGATTAGCACGCCTGTTTTTCTTTCCTTCTAACCAAATCAACTTTTCCACCTTTTGAAACAATACATTTTTCGATGTTGTCTTCTGATGGTATATTGAACATTGCTTCTTTCAGAATCCTTTCCAGGATACCCCTTAAACCTCTTGCACCTGTTTTCTTTTTGATTGTCTCTTTGGCAATTTCTTTTAATACTTCTGGTGTGAACTCTAATTCTACACCATCATACTTAAAGATTTCCTTATACTGGTTAACGATACAATCTTTTGGTTCAGTAAGGATTTTCATCATTGCCTCTTCATCCAGTTCATCAAGTGAGACGACAACCGGAACCCTTCCGATAAATTCTGGAATGAAGCCATACTGCACAAGGTCTTCCGTTGTAACAAGCTTTAATGCTTCCCCGATTTCTTTTTCTTTTTCTTTCTCTACGTTTGAACCGAACCCGATAGCAGTATTTTTTGTCGCTGTCCTTTTATTGACGATTTCTTCCATGCCTGGGAAGGCTCCTCCGCAAATAAATAAAATATTCTCTGTATTTACCGGAATGCATCTTTCATTCGGATTCTTTCTTCCGCCTGACTGTGCAACGTTTGCAGTAGTGCCTTCAATCAGCTTCAGCAGCGCCTGCTGGACACCTTCCCCAGACGGGTCTTTCGTAAGACTTGCCCCGACATTGGATTTTGCAATCTTATCAACCTCGTCAAGAAAGATGATTCCATGCTCGGCCTTATTAACATCTCCATCTGCAGCCTGAATCAATTTGAGAACTACATTCTCAACATCATCACCCACGTAACCTGCCTCGGTGAGAGAGGTACAGTCAGCGATTGCAAATGGCACATCAAGCATTTTGGCGATGGTCTGGGCTAATAATGTTTTTCCACTTCCAGTTGGGCCCATAAGAAGAATGTTGCTCTTGTTAATCTTTACATCAGAATCAATATCCATTCGTTTATAATGATTATACACAGCAATTGACATCGCAATTTTTGCGTCATCCTGACCAATGATGTATTTATCAAGTTCATGTTTCATCTCTCTTGGCGTCATCCTTCTGCCTTTCTTATTTGCAGAAATGTTTTCAATGTTTTTATATGTTTTACCGTATAAAATCTTAACGCATTCTTCACAGATAAGACATCCATTAAGAGAAGAGCGATAAGCACGTTTTGGTTTTATAATTTCTTCTCCACAAAAGTTACATACTGGTTTATTATTTGACTGCATAGTTTTTACCTCCATTGTTTTCTACTTTTACTATGCAGATTTTTTGATTTACTAAAAAAATTTGCGGAAATATTTTTTCTCACCGATTTTCTCACGGTGAGAAACTTATTTTGATAACTCAGGTTTACGCCTTCGTTACCAAACCTCGCAGAGGCTGAGTACAGAGAATAAATATAACCAAGCGGCTTTTGCTGCTGACAAACGAAGCCGCAAGGCTGAGTGCAGTGCACGAACGGGAATTCAAACCCGCGTGCGAAGTCAAAACCGGAACCTTTGGTCGGCCGGGGATTCCCCGTTCTTCGTTGACAAAAGCCCGTCTTTGCAGACAGAAGCAAAAGCCGCAAGGGGACCCGCGGCGTGCTTGCGTGGCAGCCCTCTATTCTTACCTCTCCAAAAATCCCAGCAATTCCGCCGGCGTCACCGTCTGTGCCACCTTTGTCATATATTTTGCATATGTTCCAATGATAGAATCGCCGTGATTCCATTCTTCCGTCTTCTCTGTATTCAGCCAGAACGCTTTTTTTGCCTTTCTTGCAATTGCTTTCACATAGTCTTCACCGCTGGCATTTTTGTTATTTCTCGCATCACCGATGAAATAAATGTAAGAATCGCCAGTCACCTCACTCATGTGCTCGTCGTAGAACGTTCTGAACGGGATTTCATAGTTAGAATAGGCACCCGCCCTCGGTATCGCATCCATAACGGCTTTCACTGCTTCATTCGGGTTGTCTGTTTCAAAGAATTTTGAAATATCATAAAGACGATTCGTAAAAGCGTAAGTCTTGCATCCACCGGGAAACACTTCCTTCATTGCATGCATAAACACCAGCATCATTTCAGAGGCATTCTTGCAGGACCCAGACACATCAAGAATCAGAATCAGGTTTGACTTCTGTCTCACTGGCTTCTGGTGTATAAGTCTTAACGGGATGCCGCCAGTCTGGCAACTTTTCTTTATCGTAGCCGGGATATCAATCTTAGATGAACGGTTTGCCCGAATCTTCCGTGACATTTTTGTCCGGAATTTCCTTGCATTGTCTTTGATATAGTCTGCAATCTGCCGCTTCTCTGCATCATTCATTTTTGCGAAGTCTTTATCCAGTACAATGTCACCGGCATGTTTGGACCTTACTGCATTCCTGGCAAGCGCTTTATTGAATTCAGCACGATGCATATTAGATTGCTCCTTCACAATCTCATTCATTTTGCGCTGGAACTTTGCGTCTTCTTCCTGCATTCTCTTTTGCATTGTCTTGATATCATTTTCCGTCTGAGCAATCTGTGTACTCAAGCTCTTGGCTTCTTCCTTGATTGCTTTCAGCTGTTTTCCACGTTCCCGGATAGCCGCCATGATTTCGCTGCTGTTGGGTTTCGTACACGCTTTCATGGAAGCAGCTTTAACTTCACGCATTAACTGGCTTTGCTCAGGTTTTATGCCGCTTTTTACTATTTTTACGAATTCTTTTAACGATTTCTGGCCTTCCAGGCATTCTTCCAGATTCTTAATACCTTTCTGCTGTTCCTGCGTCTGCTCTGCTTTTCTAACTTCTTTTGATTCTTTCTGCCCTTCTTCCTGCTGTTGTTTTAGCTCCTGCTGCCTTCCTGTCAGGCGCTGCAGTTTTTCATTCATTTTTTTCTTATTTTTTTCGTGCTCATCTTTTGCTTCCCGTTCTTCGCGGTGCCGGTAGTAATATTTTTCAAGGAATTCACTGTAAATCTTATCAAAAGCGGCTGACTCCTGATAACTATGTACAAGCATTGTGGAAAGGAGCCGTTTGATATTTACCTTTCCGCGCATATCACTGATAACGGAAAACACTTCTGAAGCATTGCAGATATAACCTGCGCTGCTAAAATACTCACATGCCTCAAAGATGAATTCGTATAGGTAGGAAGGCGTATCCGCCGTTACTTCCGGGATTACCGGGGCCCGGTCTCCTACAACACCCTGCGAAGGATTAGAATCGTCGCAATAGTCATCAAACTCATAGTCATCAAAGTCCATACAAAGTGGGGCATAATCGGGACCATCACAGTGTTCGGAAAATAAACATACCTCACAATCAATCCAATTCAAACAAACCTCCTCCTTACTCTACAGCAATATCTCCTGCGTATGTTTCAACCGCCTTCCGGATAATTCCCATGTCTCTTCTGTCTTTTGCCAGCAGTCCGATAGATTTCATGACCATGTCTTTATTTGCATCATTTTTCAGGAAGTTCGCCCAATCGACCGCCTCCGAAATAGATACGGGATGTTTCAGGTGCTCCTCCTGCAGGGATACAATGCATGATGCGATGCCGGCTGCCACTTTGTCGTTAACTTTTGCATTATTCTTCAGGATTTCAATAATCTCTTCCCTGGTCTTTTTCTTGATATAGAGGTACCCGCAGCGCCTTCTCATTGCACCTGATAATTCGCGGTATCCATTAGACGTCAGGAACACAACCGGCTTCTGGCCTTCCGGGCAATTTACCGGTCCCAGCTGTGGGATATTGATTCCATATCCTTCAAGATATTCATACAGCATATATTCGGTCTCTTCCGAAGACTTGTCTATCTCATCAATCAGCAGCAGTTTCTTTCCCGTCCCGTTAATGGTCTGCAGTACTGGACGTGGAATCAGAAACTCTTCTCCATAGAAATTTACATCTCCTGCTACTTTTCTGATGGCAGCATTTACGTCCATGCCCTTGATTTCTTCATTGATTTTGGGTTTTACTGCCTCCAATGTCAGCAGCTGCCGCTGGTAGTCGTAGTCATACAGGATTTCGTCTTTTGTTAATCCGTCATACATCTGCAGGCGCAGAAACGGCAGGCTGAGCATTTTGGAAACAGCAATCGCCAGTGATGTCTTACCGACGCCCGGGTCACCCTCAATCAGAATTGGTTTCTGCAGTGACAGTGCCTCAAATACAGCGTAGCAGATATCATCGTTTGGGATATATCCGTTCTCTTTTAGTCCTTTAGCAATCTCTTCTATTGTCATCATCATTTTCTCCTTTTTCGGCTCCTCATCAGCCTCTTCTTGTTTTTTACATATCCAATATGCTGAATTTTTGTCCACAGAATCGTTTTTTTGCGATTTTTCTTGCCAGAGAAATCCTGCATATTATTTTTGAATATTTTTTACAAAGAAAGGAGAAACTGAAATGGTCCAAAAAGTTTCTGTACAGAAAGGTGTTACATTTTATATAGCAGAACGAGGAAAATGCGTTGATGTTGACATTGACGATGATGTTACCACATTGACGTTTGCACGTATGAGGAATGTTTCTATCAGCAATTTACAGTATGGAGTATTTGCACCGTCGTATTTTTTGCGAGATGTGAAAAAACAGTTCCCAAACATCAAAGAAATCGTGATTGAGCAAGGCGTTGACGATATTGACATCAGCAATATGATGTTTCCGAACGTCAGAAGGGTATCTTCACGCAGCTACTCATATACCACCGGAAGTATGCTGATAAAGACCGGGTATAACGAAGCGAGGCTTGAAAATACATTCTGCCGAAATCAGGACGAAGTGGTTGACCTGCACGATGTCATTTTGATAGACAGCTTTGCTTTTGAAGGTTGTAAATCAGTTGATATCGTTAACAGCAACAACGTAGCCAAAATTAATGATAATGCTTTTGCATATTCCATATTCGCTGAAAAAAAACCATTCACTAATGGCATATGTACCATCGGCGCGGTCCTTGTTGATATTGAGCCTGGTGCAACAGAAATCACACTGCCTGATGGTATCAAGTCTATATACACGGGAGCAGACACAAATATAAACAATATTAAGTGTATAAAAACTGCAAACGTCAAAAACCTTAACGCGTTCAGTGACAGCAGCCTGTTCCTTGACAGCGTAATCATTGACACAGATGAATACATAGAAATGCCAGACATAAGGACGTATGCAAAACGTCCAAATGCCTTCAACCTGTTCGTTAGGAATAGCAATCCATTCTATTGTTCGATAAATGGCGTCATCTTTACAAAAGACAAAAAGAAACTCATCGCATATCCTTCTGGCCGCGAAGGGGCATATAAAATACCGGAAGGAACAGAAGTGATTTATGACTCCGCTTTTATAAACAGCAGGATATCGTCAGTGAAGATTCCCGATTCTGTAACAGAAATCGGATATGCAGCCTTTTGTGATTGCCATGACCTGTCAGATATAGGGTTTGGAAGAGGCATTAGCGATTATGACGATAAAGGGGGTTCAAACATCTTTGCAAGATGTACAAGCCTTAAAACGTTAAAAATCCCGGCGTACATTAAGACAATCGGAGCGTCAATGTTCAGTGGATGCGAATTTAAAAGCCTCGAATTAGAAGAAGGGGTGGATACGATTTCCGGCTGGGCGTTTGATTCTGTTGATTTTGAAGAAATTACGCTTCCCCGCTCATTAAAAAAGATGTGCGGTAATAATTTTAATAAAGCAAAAACAATCAATGTGTATGAAAGGATACCGGAAGGCCTTATATCAAATATGGTCAGCCGCTGCAGACGCAACGCCTACCGTCCCGACAGAGACATTGATACTGATAATTTACTGCTTAAGCTTGTCATAACTGATGATAAAGGCAAAAAAACGTTATATATTCCACGATATATATACATCGGTAATGTTACTTCCAGCCTAGACCTTAGACTTTCAAATTTTTCATGGCGTTTATTTCCGCAGTCTTACTTTAACAGCCTGTTCATATATTGCGACGATGACGCTATCACACAGGACACTGCCATTGCTATGTATCAACACGATTCCAGCAATGAAGAAGCGGCTGCTTATCTGAAAAGCCATTCAAGAAAAATCGTGAACCGTCTATTAAAAGAAAATCAGGAAAAACAGCTGGCCAAATTTGTCGGACTCGGATTCCTTTCCGAGCGCGTCTTAAATACTCTTTTAAAAACAACACAAAAAAACGGAATGAAGACAGCAACTTCCTACATTCTTGAGATGCAGCAGAAAAGCAGCAATAAGAAAAAAAGAAAAACAACATCTTTCAGAATCTAACCAATCTAAGCCCGGCACATGCCGGGTTTTTCTTATACTCGAGAATATCGCATATTGTATGTACAAAAAAAACAAAGAAAGGAAGAAAAGAAATGCTAACAACATTAAATTCGCCAGAAGGAGCTGTTTTTTATTTTGAAAAAGGTGTATATGGTTATACATGCAAAAACCTTGATGTCCCGGAATCCGCTACTACTCTTACATTCATAGACGAAAGCCATACCTATAGCGGTTCTGGCTATCTTTTGAAGGACGTAATGAAGCAGTTTCCAAACATCAAGACCATTGTCATCAACGAGGGGGTCCAAAGCATTGAGATTTACAACTCCATGTTTCCAAATATTGAGAAGGTTATCTCGTATAGCCGTAATTTTAAATCTGGGCCAATGCTTATCAGCAAAGAAACGGGTATTTTGTTCAATTCCTTTTATCATGACAAAGATTTCGTCATAGATATGGAGAATATTGAACTCGTAAGGTCGTATGCCTTTGAGGGCTGCCTCTCAGAGCATATCAAAAATATCCCAGAGCAGATTTATCGCCCAAGGTAATTCTTTTGCCGGTTCTGCGCTTGAATTCGGAAGAAAGCAATTTGTAAATGGCGTATTCTTGATTGGTAAAACGGTAGTAGGAATTGACCGTACTGCAGATATGGCAGTTATCCCCGATGATGCCACCGGTGTATATATTAAAAATGCGGATGACATCGAGGAGGTCGTTTTCAGCAAGCCGGACCAGTTAAACAAATTGAAAGGCACAAGTTTCAACACACTGGTCATCAACAACAGGCTAAATTTATCTGTAAACGATTTACTAGACTACCTTTCAGACATCTACGCTAAGGCGTATCGTATAGCTAAAAATAGCGATAGATTCTGTACTGTGGACGGTGTGGTATATACTAAAGACAAGAAAGTCCTTATTAAATATCCAAATAGACGTGATGGTCATTACGATGTACCGGAAGGGACAGAATATATACTGTATAATGCTTTTGCAGGAAGTAAGATTGAGTCTGTAAAATTCCCTGAGTCCTTATTCAGAATTGGGACTTATGCGTTTTCTGACTGCAGGCAACTTACAGATATCAAATTTAACCATACCATTGACGATTACAGCAGATTTGGTGATATGGGCCAATTTTATGGGTGTAGAGGACTCAAAGAGCTTGAAATTCCGTCATGGATAAAGGTATTGTCAAGCATGATGTTCTCATGCTGCAATTTAAAAAAAGTTGTCCTTCATGAAGGCCTGGAGATTATTGGCGATACCACGTTTAACGATATTGCTGCGGATACATTAACTGTACCCAGGACACTAAAAACCGTGAAAGCAAATAATTTTGGCAGATTCATTAAAGAATTACATGTGTATGACCGAGCGCCGGAAGGAATCCTGCTGTCTGTATTGAATGCATACAATGACGCATCAACATACAATAAGATTGGACTCACCTTCAAACTTATCGTAACTGAAGATGACAAAGATTATACGTTTTATCTTCCAAAAACCATGTCAAAAGAAGTCATCTCACAACTGGATGAATGTTTCCGCATGTTTTCTCCAAAAGCAGCTGACACAGATTGGATTGACAGTCTGTATGCCTTATGTTTCAGTAACGCACTTGTTCAGGATACAGCCTTTGAACTCTACGATATTACCAAAAAAGACATATACCGTAATGCATTGAAACGCTCAAGGCAGAGCATCGTGAAACGGTATTTCAACGAAGGAAAGGAGGAAAAACTCGTCAAGTTCTTTCAGCTTGGATTTTTTGCAAAGAGTTCTCTTGAAAAATTCCTGAAATTAGCACACGAAAACAACATGAATGCTCTCGCGGCATACATCTTAACAGAGATTGAGAAAAAAGCACCAAAAAACGCTTCCAAAAAACTTCAGCTCTAGAATGCCCCGGCCTTTGCGCCGGGACTTCTTTTTTTTGCCGCAAAAAAAAGAGCGGAAAAAGTTCCGCCCTTTGATAACTCGCGCTTCGCGCTCGTGACCTGACTTCTAACTGGGATTCAGACCCGCGTGCGAAGTTAAAACCGAAACTTTTAACCCGCAGACGACTTTTTGTCGGCCGGGGATTTTCCGTTCTTCGTTAAAAACTAACAAAACATCAGCTGGCCGCCGTTGTCCTCGTAGAAGATAATATCCACAATTTCTGGTGAATCGTCGCATTCTGTCGGATTGTCTGTGCTGCTCTTCTCTTTTGAAAAGTAACCAAGTTTAATCATATCGGCGATAAAAGCATCGAATTTCTTATCGATGACTTCTCTTTCTTTCCCGACAGGAATCGCCACGCTAACGCCATCAGAAGCCGCTTCAGAGTGACCTACAAGATAGTCTGACTTTCTGTCTCCAAGTTTATCCCTGACATAGCATGCAAAAGCCCTTGCAAACATTTCAGGGGCCGATGACCAATAACCGTTTCCGGCCTTTTTATAAGCCCCATCAAAGTTTTTGGATGCTGCATAAAATGCAGTTTCTTTTCCATCCTGTTTTTCAAATGCCGTAAGAAGCTCTTTTGCAGATGCAAAGACCTTGTCTGATTTCACATTCTCTGACATATATCCATACAGCCCAAGTTTCTTTCCAAGATAAGCATCCATAGCGTGAGCCCATTCGTGAGCCAGTGAGCCGGCGCCACGTTTTTTAGTCATATTGATGACGTTTCTATCCGGTTCATAATGAGCCATTGCTGAGCCACGGCCTCTTGCGCCGAATGCGATTGCCAGTTCACCACCAAGACTGATGTCCCGATGTGAAATACCTAAGGCTTTATAGAGGTCTTCAAAACCATCATAAGCCATGTTAATACTTCCCACTCTGTCTTTTGAAGAAGTATAGTTTCCGAACTCGCCACCACGCAGTCCATATCTTGCCATCAATACATTTCCAGCAGTAAATCTGAAGTAACTGTAATCGCTTCCTGTCCTTTCAATCTCTGAAAGATGTGGCGGAAGAAATGCTTCTTTCTTTTCTGCCTCTTTCTTTCCCGCATTTTTTTCTTTTTTGCTTTCAATGGCTTTTTTCGCATTTTCGCAGGAAGTATATACTCCGATTTTTGTTCTGTCGTACATGGCAATATACAGGCAATCATCTGGAGACTCTTCTACCAGCTCAGAATAATTGACCTTGTCAAAGAAAGTGGTAATACAAGTGCTGCTTTTTACTGTATTTGCAAAAACACCTTTCTTGTTATATGGCTTAGTTTCAATATTCTCCGCTTTTGCTTCAAACACATAGTATTTTTTTGCCTCTTTATCTTCTCTTCTCATAAGGAAGTCGCTTTCTGCGCAGTCTTTTGAAATACGTTTTGTGCTATATACATAACGAAGCACTTTACTGCCGTCAAAAAATGGTTTCGTTTCGCTATCCGCGTAAACCCAGTGCTTGTCATTAGGATTCTCCGAAGCCTTTCTCAGATACTCAAAAACGCCTTTAGACTCAACGATATCCGGGTTCCCGGCATAAAATGCCTCAACTTCGTCTATCGTATTGCACGCTTCTACATCTGACTTAAATGCCAGCACGAATCTGACATATGCCTTTGCGTTTGCTTCCGGTCTGGACACAACAGCCTTACGCATCTGGTTCTGCCAGAAACATACTTCTTTTGGCGTACCTTCTTCAATCATTGCTCGGTAATTTGGCAGTTTCCAAATCTTTGACTTCCTGGCCATTTCGCCCTGTTCCTCATCAGAAAGTGTGTTAAAAAGTGCCCATAAGTCTTTCTTTGCTCCGCCAATTTTTGCTCCGAAATCGTTCAGTTTTTTCATAGTTTTCCATTTCCTTTCTTTGTTAACCTTTGTTTGTGTTACATGATTAATATGAGAAATAGAAAAAAAGACAAAAAGCAAGAGGAAAAGATAAAAGGAAAGATGGATGGTGGATGGTTGACAGTGGAGAAAATGAATAGAAAAGGAATAAAAAAAGAGGTAAGGCAAGCAACAGAGCGGCCTTTGGCCGCTCTGTTGCGCGTAGTGTTATGTTGTTGTAGATAGATTGGATTAAGATATTTTTGTGTAGGTGTCGGCAACGTTAGAGGGAAACTTTCCGGAGGTGAAGGTTTCGCCGGCGGTGTTTTGCCAGGTGCCGGAGAGATAGTAATCCGTACCGACGAATTTGAAGGTGGTGCCAGTGGTGATGCTGGTGAGGCGAGAACAAAGATAGAACATATCAAGCATATCTGTTACCTTTGATGTATCCAGCGGTGTCAAATCCAGGCTTGTGAGACCGGAACAGTCGCGGAACATTTTTCTCATATTTGTTACGTTTTGCGTATCCAGCGGCGTTAAGTCCAGGCTCGTTAGACCAGAGCAGCCATCGAACATATATTGCATACTCGTCACGTTCTGCGTATCTAGCGGAGTCAAGTCCAGGCTTGTCAAGCCAGAACAGTCGTTGAACATGGAAGCCATACTTGTCACCTTCTGCGTATCCAGTGGTGTTAAGTCCAGGCTTGTCAGACGGTAGCATTTGTCGAACATGTAGCTCATATTCGTCACGTTCTGTGTGTCCAGTGGAGACAAATCCAGGCTTGTCAGACCAGAGCAGCTGTTGAACATACCACCCATATCCATCACTTCCTGTGTATTCAACGGCGTTAAATCCAGGCTAGTCAGGCCAGAGCAGTCGTAGAACATGGAATGCATATCCGTCACGTTTTTCGTATCCAGCGGTGTTAAATCCAGACTGGTCAGTCTCGAGCAGCTGTTGAACATACCATCCATATCCATCACTTCCTGTGTATTCAACGGCGTTAAATCCAGGCTAGTCAGGCCGGAACAGTCGTAGAATATGTGATTCATGTCCGTCACTTTTTGCGTATTTAGTGAAGACAAATCCAGGCTGGTCAGATGGGAGCAACCGGAAAACATGTAACTCATATCTGTCACGTTCTGTGTATCCAGCATTTTGAAATCGATTTTTTGAAGTTTACTTCTGTCGTCAAACATACACCCGCTGTCTTTTGCCGCCTGTACCTTTACGCCCGGAATCTGTGTAGACACTTTCATAACCGTTCCCGCATTATCATCCAGCCATGCGACAGCACCGCCGTCTCCGTCTGCATCAACATCAATGATTTCTTTGTTCTTTGGTTTCGCTTCATCGGTAAAGATGACTTCGGTTACGGCATCCGGAATCACAGCGTTGAATTCGTTGTCGTTTTTCGCTCCGTAACGATATCCTTTAATCTCAAACGTCATCTCTTTCGCCCACAAATCCAAATCCCCGGTCAGTTCAATCTGCGGAACTCCATCATCAGAAATCTCTACTTTGTTTTTACATGTCTTATCACTGTACCATCCAACCCCGGTCCCGACCGCTTCTTTATAACTCCCCTCCACAATCTGCCCGGAAGAGTTGTAAACCACCATATTCTCGTCAGTCCCGTCCGCAAACTTCAGCCCGTTCCCGTGGAACGTGATGGTATATCCTTTCGTGCTTTTGCTCGGTTTTTCAGTGCTTAAATACATATCCGGGATTTCACGCTCCGCATTGGTCAGTCCGTCGTCCCATTTCTTGGTGATGGTCACGGTCCCGGTCGTCTTGTTATCCTTGAAGTCATAGATACCCTCACCGGCATTGTCGTCTTCCCCGCTCTTCGTGCCAGCTTCAGCGTCACCCTCTTTTCTGCCCGCTTCATCCGTCTTATCTACTCCATCTTCATTCCTGGTACCCCCCCGAAATATTCTGACTATTCTGATTACTTGTATCTGCGGCATAAGCCTCAATCACCAGCCCATGCCCGCTTCCAGGCATCACCATCACGCCAGCCATCACCGCCGCAGCCAGCGCCATACCGGCAGCCATTTTCTCAAACATACATCTGTTTTTCATTTTCTTCCTCCTTTTGAATTAATTCATATATATCTAATATGCAAAAAAATCCACGGAGAAATACGCCTATTTGCAAATAAACAAACAAAAAGAATATACAAAAAAGCCCGCAGCATGTAGCACTGCAGGCTTGATGTGAGTTAATGTGTTAAGATGAAATTTTTGTGTAGGTGTCGGCAACGTTAAAGGGGAACTTTCCGGAGGTGAAGGTTTCGCCGGCGGTGTTCTGCCATGTGCCGGAAAGTTCATAGTCCGTGCCAACAAATTTGAGTGTGGTGCCTGTGGTGAGGCTGGTGAGACCAGAGCAGCCGGCGAACATGTACGTCATATCCGTCACTTTTGATGTATCCAGCGGCGTCAAATCCAGGCTTGCCAGACTATGGCAGTCGTAGAACATTCCATACATATCCGTCACGTTCTGCGTATCCAGTGGGGTTAAGTCCAGACTTGTGAGGCCGGAGCAGCCGTAGAATATGGAATGCATATCCGTCACGTTTTTCGTATCCAGCGGCGTCAAATCCAGACTTGTGAGGCCGGAGCAGTCGTAGAACATGGCATACATATACGTCACATTCTGTGTATCCAGGGGGGATAAATCCAAGCTTGTGAGGCCGGAGCAGCCGTAGAACATGGAGTCCATACCCCACACTTTTTTAGTATCCAACGGTGACAAATCTAAACTTGTTAGACCGGAGCATCCGTAAAACATGTAACTCATATCCGTCACATTCTGCGTGTCCAGCGGAGACAAATCCAGGCTTGTCAAACCGGAACAGTCGGCGAACATGGATTTCATATCCCACACTTTTTTAGTATCCAACGGTGACAAATCTAAACTTGTCAGACCAGAGCATCTGGAAAACATAGAACCCATGTCCGTTACATTCTGTGTATCCAGTGGGGTTAAGTCCAGGCTTATCAGACCGAGACAGTGGTAGAACATGTAACTCATATCCGTTACCTTCTGTGTATCCAGCGGAGACAAATCCAAGCTCGTGAGGCCGGAGCAGAGTCCGAATAGGTCTCTCATATTTGTCACGTTCTGTGTATCTAATGGCGTTAAATCCAGACTCGTGAGACCGGAGCATTTGTAAAACATGCCACTCATATCCGTCACGTTCTGTGTATCCAGTGGTGTTAAATCCAGGCTCGTGAGACCGGAGCATTTGTAAAACATGCCACTCATATCCGTCACGTTCTGCGTATCCAGTGGTGTTAAGTCCAGGCTTGTCAGGCCAGAACAACCGTTGAACATGGAACACATATCCGTCACGTTTTGCGTATCCAGCATTTTAAAGTCGATTTTTTGAAGCTTGCTTCTATTGAAAAACATATTTTCGCTGTCTTTCGCCGCCTGTACTTTTACGCCCGGAATCTGCGTAGATACCTTCATGACTGTTCTGGCATCATCATCCAGCCATGCGACAACACCCCCATCCCCGTCTGCGTCAACGTCAATGGTCGCTTTGTCTTTTGGTTTTACCTCATCGGTAAACACGATTTCAGTAACCGTATTTGGGATTAAAGAATTGAAATCATTATATTGTTGTTTATAGCTTGCGCTTCGCGTTCGTAACCAGACTTCGAACGGGGATTTAGACATGCGTGCGAAGTTAAAACCGGGACCTTTGACTCGCAGACGACCTTTGGTCGGCCGAGGATTCTCCGTTCTCCGTTGATAGTTGTCATTATATCCTTTAATCTCAAACGTCATCTCTTTCGCCCACAAATCCAAATCCCCGGTC
>OLNR01000605.1_pt1 | contig 28426 bp, 29 predicted proteins | sample 1672231 | NCBI WGS metagenome assembly OLNR01 (sample SAMEA3136662, study PRJEB25190) | human gut metagenome
TGTTAGATACCACCTCCATAGGAGTTATGTCCCCGCATGGGGGTGGAGACTTCATTAAACCATCCTTTCTGTCAACTTCAATTACGGTTCTTTCTTTTTCAGTATTTAAGGACTCTATATTCAGACAACTGTAACATTCATCTATATATTCCTGTTTTGTAAAATCAAAAAGATGAGAGGCCTCTAATGGTTTATCCGTTATGTGATTTGTTCGAAATTTTGTCCTTAATTTTTTCCATGTTAGCTTGCCTTTTTCTTTTAGAATAATGATTTTTTCTTTTCCTCTGCTTGCTGCTACACAAAATATATTTCGTAAAATTTCATAGGGTTGACCGCTAAGATCCTTACGACGAACCCAGTAATTGGCTGTCCAACCTATTAAAACACAAATTTTTCTTTCCAATCCTTTCGACGAATCATAAGTTGTAAAAATAGCACATTTATCTGTCGGACGTATATTCGAATCTTTATCTCTGATACTTGCGTAAACTGATTTTTTATTGAATTTTTCTGGACACGCAGATTCCAAGGCATTCAGTAACTTGCTATAACTAAGCACAACATCAGGGCCACATGGCCGCGGTCCCAGACACAGTATATCCTCTGCGTTTTGATTACACAAAAAATCAACTATTTCAGCAAACGTCATTTTACATACCTGTTGGCTTTGATTAACTCCAATAATTGATTTATTCCAGGTCTTTCCAAGTTTCAAAGCCCATTCTTTCGATAAACGAAAACAGATTGTAAAATGAAGCTGCTCATGCTGTCCTAAGTATTTTTTAACAAACTTCTTTACATTTAATGTAGTAAAATTATAAATCTTCTGTTCCATATCTCCAACCATTACAATCTGCATATTCGGATAGCAGCCTTTAATATACCACAGCATTTCCGCAGAATAAGAATCGATATCCTGGTATTCATCAATAATTAGGACATCTATTTGTGGAAGCCTTATATCTTTGTGTCGATTGAATTCACGTAACAGGTCTGCCTGTGCAACACTGATACCACATTCCTTTAATCGTTCATATGCATAGCCATGATAATTTTGCACATGTACATTAGCATTTGTAATTTTCTGCTGAGCATCGTGTTTTAATAGTGTGTTATATGTAAGATACAATACTTCTTTTTCATCCGGCAACATATTACATAGTTGTTGTATCGCCGTTGTCTTGCCACTTCCAATACATGCGTCCACTAAGATATTTTTTCCAGAAAGAGCTGATTCGATAAAAACCTGTTGCTCTTCTGTCAGACATATTCCTGATAAATTTGTATTTTTCATTATCTCAAAATCCCTCCTTTATTTGTAGTAATGTTCCGATCTAATATGAATAATCAGTAACCTCATGTATTGTGTAATACAATCAACAAATAAAAAAAGACATAAAAATAATGATGCTGATCAAATATACCTTTCGACCATTATAAGCAAGGTACGGGGGGATTCATGCAGAAGGCTATGAATGTTCTGTGGAAAAAAAGATAATGGAGCATGAAGAGGACATTTTTACCACGGCTTTTCCGCGGAAGAAGGATGCTCCTGGATATATCTATGAGAACGAAGAACCGGATAAGTCTGTATGTACAGAGGAGAATGAAACACAGTGAATTTTCCTGTCAGTTCATTTTAAGATATAGCAGAAAATCCCATCCGACGTTAGTCGGGTGGGGCAGCTCAAGACGATTATCCCACTTATTAAGGCTGCCACGAAGTCTGATTTCGTACGGCAGCCTTGGTATTCAAGTAGTATTCGTAAGTCTTAAAAAACAGCAGATATAGGCGAAAATTCATACAAAACCAGGAATCTGCCTATATTTGAGCAAACAGAATAGATAGAGAGGATTTCTGAAAACTCCTGTTTATCAATTGGTCTCTTTCGCAAAATTAAGACGATGCAGAAGGATTTCACCGAGCGCACTGGCCAGACAGAAGATCAGAGACCTGTCGTTGATCTTTATGCTATACAGGACCTGGAAAGCATATTCCGGGTTTTCCGGCAGCTCTACGATCCTGGTATCTGTATCAAGACTTTCATCCGGCACACACTGGATCCCGGCCTTTTTCATCACTTCCATTAAAGTTTCCAGCGATACCGGTACCGTCAGACCAAGAACCTGTCTCGTCACTTCGGCACACTCTGCCATCTCATACCGCATATTCATATACCTTACATATTCATTCATGGACTTCCTCCGCATTTCATCGCCTTTAATATCTTACTTTAATGCAATGATAGCATTTTTCTTTCAGGAAATATACCGATACGAAAAAAGGCAAAACTCCGAAGATACAGGAATTTTGCCATTTCTATCAATTTTTTTCTAACATCTCAAATGCTTTTATATTTGTACTTTTTAACTTCTGCCACGAATACTTACATGACTGACACCTGCATCTCTGTATTTTCTCAATAATCTCCTGTTCCGTGTCATATATGGATGCCACGGACGGACACAAAGCAGATTCTCCAAGCTTGATCTCTCCTGCCGGAGATATGGATGGAGTACAGACTTTTCCTGCACGAAACAGCGTATTGACTATTCCGCGGATGGAATCCACTCCCTGTTTCGCAAGCAGCCTTACATTTACACATTTCGGAGCGATCGTATTCCACCAGGAATCATCGAAATTTTCCAGAGTCCTTCCCTGCGGATACAGACACTTATTCCCGTTTCCCGGAACACCTTCGATGACTGCATCCAGCTTCTTTAACCGATACTTCTGTTTTTCTGAAAGCGGCTGCGGATAAAACCGCGGATCGTCCGTCACCTGGATCATGATCTTTTTCTTTCCGTATTTTTTCTGCATATCCTGCACCGCCTCAAAGATATCCGGAGTATCTGCGAGTTTTCGTCCGTTTGTAATGAACGACAGCGGGAATCTTTTATCCCATTCCTTTTCGATGATTTTAAGCAGTTCCAGGATATGCGGGTTCTCAAACATTTCTCCACCGGAAAAGATCAGGTTCGGCACTTCATTTTTTTTGCAAAAAGCCAAAACATCTTTCAGGATTTCCGGCGTCATATCTGTCCCATTAGGTTTGCAGTCCGACATACAGTGGTTGCATCCCATATTACAGCGATAAGTTAAATCGATTAACATTGTCTCCTCCTCATTTGCATATACAATCCGGTAATGTCATCCAGATATTTACTTGGATCTGACTTAATCATCTGTACAGCTTCCCATGGCAGCGTATTCTTTGATCCAAAGAAAAACAGAGTTCCGGATTCATTGATACACTGGCACATGGTATCCTTCTTTACATACACGCGGCCCACGCTGCAAAAATAAGCATCAAAGTCCCTTTTATAAACATAGATACTGCCCGATTCCAGAAAATGCGGGCTTACAACAAGATTTGATGAATCTGCTGGCATGACATCAATCCTCCTTAGTATTAATCCGCGGAATCCAGTCCTCTTCCACTTTCTTTAATAAACTCTTCGGCACACACTCTTTTAATGCAGAATTTTCCGCCAATGCCATATCGATCAGATAAAAGTCGTTTCCATTCTGCATGATATCCATGCTCCACTGTCCGATTAAGCCTATCTCCGGAAGCATCCTTTTCAGATTTTCCTTAACTTTTCCGATATTTTTTCGATACTGTTCCATCAGTTCTTCTTCCGCAGCAGAGTACGTGATGTAATCATGCACCTTATCCGGTTTGGTGGAATCCGCGGAGTGTCCAAACCGTTTCTTCATCATTTCCGGCTCCCAGTATGGGCTGCATCCAAGAATACGGTCAGAATCAAAATCCACAAAGATACGGTACTCCGGACGGAGCGGCAGGCCAAAATAGATCTCTTTCGCTCCCGGATTCGGCTGGATATATTCCCGCACTACCCATTCTGTCGTAGTGGATACGCCATAGATACATGGCTGGTTCCTGCCGGACAGGTCATAATGCGCCATGCACAATGCCTGGAAATGGATAAACAGCAGGTACTCCCCAAGCTCACGTACTTCCTTTTCCCCCAATACATGGGCATTGCGGAAATCAAACTTGCTGGAATAGGTCCCGGTTTTGATAAAGTACTCTTTCTCCGGATCCAGTCCAAAAGCTTTTTGGCAGAACTCATCCACGATACACAGTGTAGATGGATTCAAAGACATATATTCCATCCTGGTCAGCTGCAGCAAGGGAAGCGGCACTTTCAAAACCTTCGTCTGTGGAATTTTAAAAAAATCCTGTTGTTTGACTGCCTGTACAAGAGGCGGCAGCCAGTATCCCATGCTGTTCCTGTTACGGTCAATGATCTTATAAGTTATTGGATCAAGGTCCTGGATATCAAGGCCCTGACGGAACATACCATAAAGCTGCATTTTCTTTTTCGGATCCTTACAGAGCAGGAAATCCTTATATACACTTAAAAGCATCCCGGATGCAGCTTCTCCGATATCCCGTTTATACAGATATCCGGTAAGCTCCGGGCGGTATCCTTCCGGGACAGACTTTAGATCCTCATTACTGACCGGGACATAGTTTTCCGGAAGGGAATCAAAGGTCTGCACATGGTCATCTGCCCCGTCCCAGACATAGACTGCGGCACTGTCCAAAAGTTCTGCTACGATCCTCTGGACAAGGGCATCAAGGTGTACATTCTCCGCAGCAAGATCAGAAAGAAAACATTTTTCACTGACTGCCTGTTTCGCATTGACTGCAAAAAAGTTGTTACTTACCTTGTTTTTGACATGCTTTGTATAGGATTCCTCAAAGCTGCGGAGGGCTTCCGGATTCGTTTTGATAAATTCCGCAATCTCTTCCTTCGTCATCATTACCTTTTTTGCCTTTTTTCCGAATACATTCTCCAAGTTAAACATATCTCTTCCTCCGTTTTTCTTCATAATATGTCAAAACATCGATCTTTTTTGTTCATGCGGAAATTTCTTCATTTTATCCGAAACTGATCATGAAAGGAGAAAAAAATGTTAAGAACAAGAGAATTCTGCAAGAAAACGGTAACGGAAGAACTTCGCCCCGGAGATGTAGTACAGCACTTTAAGAGAGGAATGACCAACTCCGACGACCATAATGCATACCTCTACAAGATCATCTGTGAGGCAATACACACGGAAACTAAGGAACCCATGGTCGTATATCAGGCATTATATGGCGACTGCGCAACCTATGTCCGTCCAAAAGAAATGTTCCTCGAAAAAGTCGACACCAAAAAATACCCGGATGCCACACAGGAATACCGGTTTGAAAAATATGCGGGAATCCCTCGTCTGAAGTCCGAAAAGGAAGTATCCCGGGAACTCAAACATTCCCCCATCTCGCTTCGGATACTGAATGCCTTACATACCATCGGGATCACCAGATTCTCAGACTTTTCCAACCATACCAGGGATGAGATCCACGCCATCCCGGGGATCGGACCTCGTGCCATGCTGGAATTGGATAAAGAATTAAAAAAACGCGGAATCCACTACAAACAAAACCATACCGTCTGACAACTATCAGACGGTTTTTGTCATATTATGGAAAAACAAGGAGGCCACACATGAGAAGATTAACAATCAAAGGATTTAAAACAGCAGGGTTTCTGTTGAAAGCAGCTGCTTCCGGGATAGAATCCCTGTTAGAAGAAACATATCCCGTACTCAGAGAAGGGGCAAAACGGATCGGATTAAGCCCAAAAGACTTTACTCATATCGAGATCTCAAACAAAGCATTTAACGAGGCGACATCCATCAAAGGCATTTATCCATTCTGCAAGATCACGTATATTGCAGATCACATCGATGGATTCCAGTACCGGATCCGTATCGGCTGGAAGAAAACAGATGAAGATATTGTCCCAGATATTCTTTACATCCAGAAAGTCATGACAGACGGAGAATTTGATCTTGATTATATTCTTTCTTTCACAGAAAATCCCGAGAAAGGATGTTGCTGGGTCAGCGAAGGAAAACGTCCTCGCCGTATTGTAAACAATATCCCTGACGGGTGGATCGGTGTAGAAGAAGACCTGCCGGAACCGGGAAAGCTTAACGAGAACACTCTCGACTACCAGAAATATATGTGCCTAGTCCAGGTGGTGGAAGGAAAATCCGCGGATGCCCGCCCGTTAGCCTTTACAGAAAACCAGCGATGGGTCAACGGGAATGTGGATATGACAGATTACGTTTTAGCCTGGCAGGATATCCCGAAATGCAGGAATGAAAAAGTAGTTTTGCCAATTTAACCCCAAAAAGTGAATTCGAATTCACTTTTTTAAATGGAGACTGAAAAAAGAGCAGGATATTCTGCTCTTTTTTCATAATCTTTGCTCATATTATCTAACAAACATCCAGGACATTCGCCTGAATACTGACAGTTCCCTGCCATTCATTTAAGTCCGGATAATACAACATTTTGAAATCATTGAGCTTACCATCCTGATTCAAGATCCGCTCTTTTTCTTCAATGTCATGAAAACATACCCCATTCCGGCATACAGCACTGTTAAAGGCGATCTTCAGAACATTTTTGTTTTTTCCAATGATCTGTGCCTGGCTTGCACTGACATTCTGCTGGGCAAATACCGGTTTTTCATTTCCTTTGCCAAAAGGCTCCAGGATATCCAGCTGTCTGATAAACCCTTCTGTCAGATAATCTACCGGCATAACCACATCAATCATGACTTTTGCCACAAAATCTGCTTCCGTCAATCCGCAGCGCACATTCAGCTGTTTCCGGAACTCTTCCAGGTTTTCTTTTTTTAAGGACAGACCGGCAGCCAACGGATGTCCGCCAAATCCCAGCATCAAGTCTCTGACTTCTGACAGTTTTTCAAACATGGAATAAGCTTCAATGGAACGTCCGGAACCTTTCAAAAAGTCCCCATCCCCATTGGTCAAAACAATTGCAGGCTTGTTATATCTTTCCCTTACTTTTCCGGCAATAATCCCGGCAATACTCTCATGGATCCCCGGAATGTAAACGACCAGTACTTTATCATTCTTCATTTCTGTGTCAACGATACGGAAAGCATCTTCCATTCCGGACTTTGTAAGGTCCTGACGCTCCACGTTCAGCTTACGCATCTCTTCCGCTTTATCCAGAGCCTTTTTATGATCCGTTTCCATCAAAAGGTTAAATGCTTCGTTAGCCGTATCCAGACGTCCTTCTGCATTGATACATGGTCCGATCTTAAACCCGTAGTCATAGGATTTCAGTATCTTATCCTTCAGTCCCAGAACTTCCATCAGTGCCTGCATCCCGACATTGTTGGTTATCTGCATTTTTTTCATACCTGCTTTCACGATCGCCCGGTTGTCTTTCTGGAGATCCATGACGTCACAAACAGTACCCAGTGATGCCATTTCCAGAAAATCCGAATTCCTGAACTCATCTTCCATCCCGAATCTCTTATACAGGCGTCCCGTAAACTTCCACGCAACCACTGCTCCGCAGATTTCCTTAAACACATGGTCTTCCGGACGTTTGGGGTCGATCACAGCATCCGCGGCAGGAAGGATATATCTTCTACCATCCGGCTCCTGGACAAACGGAACTTCATGGTGATCCGTCACAACCACAGTCATCCCAAATTCTTTGGCCAGACTGACTGCATCCGCGGCAGCAATCCCGTTGTCACAGGTCAGGATGACTTCCACTCCGTCTTCCCTGGCTCTGCGGATGGCGTTCTCATGAAGCCCGTAACCGTCTTTAATACGGTGCGGAATGAACTTGTCACATTTTGCATGAAGCCCGATCAGACCCTTGTAGAGGATGTAGGTACTGGTTACGCCATCCACATCGTAATCGCCTATGATACGGATATGCTTTCCGGCTGCTATTGCATCCTGAATGATGCTGACACCCTTTTCCATATCCGTCAGTTCTGAGCCATCGGATACCTTTGACAGATCTGCTGCAAGAAATTCCCGGATATCTTCTTCCGTTTCCACTCCGCGGTCAGCAAGGATCTTGATGATCGCAGGGTGGATGCCTAATTTATTGGATAACTCACGATCTATTTTTTTATTCTTATAAAACCATTTACTCATATGTCTCACCTCGCTATCAGTTTTCTTATTCTTATTATACAGAATATTTTTTAATAGTGCTGTGGTACGGGGATCCTGCAATGAAAAAAGCAGGACCTGCATCCCAGGCCCTGCTTACTGTACCACATCCGCTATACATCCTATTTTCTCCGCAGCAGGAAAAACAGATTTCCGTCCAAAGTACCATGATAGCTTTCCTCGGACAATGCTCCTCCCACTAACATATCCGAATCCAGGTCTTCATCCGGCTCTGTTACTTTCCCGGTAAGGTCTTCCGAACCGGTATATCCGTATCCGTCAACCAGCCAGATTGCATCATCTTCTGCGTCACCTGTCTTTTCCACTGCAAAAGTATAGGTTCCATCACCTTTGGCATCCCAGCAGATCACATTGCTGTCAGGAAGATTTTCGGACAATCCTTCCGATAAACAGATATCCTCCCCTTTTTGTACCGCTTCGTCCAGACTGTCATATGCCCTGTATCCGTCGGTCAGTTTTCCATACCCGGTTACAAATTTGCACCCTTTTGGGAGAAGTACCTGGACACTTTCGGAACCCTGGTTTACAACCGCTGTATACTGGACAAAATCATAGTCGTTTCCGCCAATTTCTTCCTGAAAAGTATAGCTGTACAGGGAAACCGGGAATTCATCCGAATCTTGATATCCATCGTTACAAGAGTCCTCGTTATCCAGGGACTCATCATCACCAAAATAAGCACCGATCATGTGATCCAGCTGTTCATCGGAAAGGTCTCCGACATGTTCTTTGATAAACTGTTCTTTTACCCCTCTTTCTGAATGCTCTTTCAAGTAATCCTCCCAGATACTGCTCTTATTGCTGCTTTCTGTTTTAGTCAGTTCAGGCATTCTTCCTGCATACACCATCGCACTTTCCATGCTTCCAGCTAAAGCCCCGGCCAGAACGACCATCATTATTTTTTTCTTCATAAATTATTTTTAGTAGCAGACTGTATCGTATGTATGAAAGTATTGTAAAATAAGTATTTATTACTTCTTTTACATAAAATACTGTCTACTACGTTCTCCTTTCCTAAAATTATTCTTCATCCAATAACTCTTGGCAGGTCATTGAGATGAATACGCCTAACTTAATCAATTCATTAAGATGTTTTTCTGAAAGGTCAGCATCTTTTCTCATAAGTTTTGATATTTCTGCACTCAATTCATCTGCCTGTTGCTGTATATAATAAATCTTTTCTTTATGTTCATCATTCATAAGCGTACCTCTATTTCTTAGCTAACTGTTTCTTCAGTCGTTCATTCTCGGATTTTAGTTCCTCATAATCGACTAACTGAACAATCAGTTTCTTTTTGTCATCCTCTAACTTTTTAACCTGTTCCCTGAGAGATGCAATCTTATCATCCTTGAGCTGTATTTTATCCTTTTTAACAGCAACCACATCATCTAAAGGACTTGCCTTTGAAATGGCTCTAAGACTTAAAATACGTTCCTTAAGCTGTGCATTGTTGTAAAGAGTTGCTCTTGATACGCCTGCCTCCTTACAGACAGTTTCAAAGTTAATAGGTTTGTTCTTCCTTTTAAGCTTATCTATAGCCTTGTTGACCTTATCAATGGTTTCTTTATTCTTAGCCTCTGCATGAGCCTTAATGCCTGCAACCTGACTATCCGACACTTTCTTTGCCATTTAGCTGCACCTCCAAACTTTCTACCAACGGTTTCAGATACTTGTACTTAATGTACTGTTTCTGCCATTCTCGTTCGTGACCAAGTTCCTTTAACCTTGCCATTTCCTTTTCAAGTAAATCCAATTCATCCTTCAAGATTGGATAGAACTGAACTTCTGTGATGTAGTTAGGGCAGTTATAAAAGAAGCAGCCATCTCCATCGGTGCAATTACCTCGTCTAAAATCGTATAAGCATACTCCTGTAGGTAAAGGATTAAAACTCATTGTCTTGGCTAAATCTGTGATTACATCATCAATCTCAGCTTCGGTCTTACCATGAAATAAATCATCAAGTTTGCCCTTTATCTCTTTTGCACGAAGTCCTGCAATCCTTGATTCTGGACTCAAAATCATATCAGAATAGATTTCTTTAACCTCTTCTTCCTGCAAAGTAAGATAGTGTGCAGTCATTTCGATAGAAACATGAGAATACTGCTTCATAATCATAGCTATAGGCACTTTTCTTTTAATCAGTTCTCTTACAAATGTTGCTCTGAACTGATGTGATGTAAGTGGATACAACTCACCTTTATTGTCTCGAATATCATATTTATTTATAAATGGACTTAATTTCTGGTCATTCCAATGCTCTAAAGAATACACATTGATAGCATTTTTCTTTTTAGCTGACTTACACAGAAACAATTCTTTTAATCCACTTTCCTTACGAAGTTCTGCTGTGTATTCTGAAAGCTCTGTAATGGCATCTTTTACAAGGTCATTGATAAATACCTTATGGAGGATAGGCTCACCTTTTTCGGTCTTACCAAGTGTTACTTCCATGTAATCATAACCATCTGAGGTACGCTTTACACAGCCTTCCTGTATGGATAAAACCTCATTGATACGAAGTCCTGTCTGACTCTGAATGATGATACCTGCCTTTGTAAGTACATCCTTTTCATCATGTACGGCATGGTACAAAATCTTATCAAATACATCCTCTGGAATAGGTTTCATCTTGTTGGTTCTCATAGAACTTTTTCTATTCCATAACTGATTAGCTGTCTCTGTCTTTGGAAGATGAAACTGTGGTACATTCCATCCTTTTATCTGACCGATACGGATGATTTCTTCTACCACATGACACGACATACATCCTGTACCTGTCGCCACCTTCTTTTCATCTTTCATCCAAAGATTGAAGTTAAGATAATCCTCTAAAGTAACATCTTCAAAGCTATGAATGCCGTTTATAGAACAGTATTCTATAAACATTGGAAGCTTACTATTGATATAGTCTCTAACAGTCTGTGGCTTCGTTTTGCCAAGTTTGTAGTAGGTATACTGTTTAACAGTTTCCTTCATATCTGCGTCAAAAATATATTCAAAGCGGATATATTTCTGTGATTCCTTTGTTGTTTTAGCAGTAATAAAAGGTCTTAAATCCCATACATCATCACTGTATCGGGAGTTGCCTATCATTATGCTGTTTAAGTCTGTATCAGGCTCTATGACCTGTAGCTGTAAAGCCAAGTTAGTTACCATTTTGCAATCCCTCCAATCTTTCAATGATGACATTTAATACCTCTATGGTCGGTATAAAGTGTTCTGCGTAATGCTCACCATAGATAGCACCTTCTTCAAGCTGTTTTTCAAGGTTAGCCAAGTGCTGTTTATGAGCCTCCAAATACTCTGGTGTTGTGATATAACGACTGCAAGTATAGCATTTCTGCCTTTTAATGAGTCTGTCACAAATCTTTCCATCTACAACAGGCTTAGTACAGTAGCCATCACACATACAAGCACCTTTATCCTTATTCGCCTTGAACCATTCAAACTCTGATACATTATCAAAAGCACTACTTTGTATCTGATTGATGTTGCCTATAACGCCTACACTCTTAAATACTTCTGCTCGTTCCTTATCCTTTACATCTGCATAAAAACGCTTTGTAACGGATGGATCTGAATGACCTAACACCTGCTGAATAACATTTATGTTAGTTCCTTTGGAAAGCATATCTGTTCCAAGAGTTCGTCTGAATTGATGGCTTGTAAGGTTGTAGTAATCGCCGTTGGCATCTTTGATGTTGTTATATTCGATAAAATCTCTGAACCAGTTCTGTGAAAAAGTTTGTGTTGTAATAACGCTCACTGAACCTGTACCTCTACCTTGAGGCACTCGCCAAATCATCAGAGTATCTTTATCCTTTTCATCAGCTTCACTACGAAGTTCTGCTGTAACCTCAATAAGTTTCTCTATCGCAGCTACGCATTCGCTTCTAACAGGCATAGGAGCCTTATCCTTGCGTCCTTTGTGCTGAGTCCACTCGATTGTGTATCCACTAATCAAGTGTGGCTTAATACAGTCAATACGCAGTTTTAAGAGGTCTCCAATACGCATTCCTGTCGATTGAAGAATGATAATGCCATACTTTAGATATGGATTTTCTTCTTTTTTAAGAGCCTCATTTATCTGTGCTACAACATCATCTGGAATAAAGTCGATTTTAAGCTTACGATTAACACCGATATACTCATTTCCTGTAAAGATTTCTGCTGTAGGTACATCATTAGGTCTGTGAAGCTGACACCAACGAATGATAGATTTCAATGTATTTAAACTAATTCTCTGCATACCTGTTCCAAAAGGCTTTTTTGTTTTTTCTGAAATGATTGTATGCAGATAAGAAATAAAGTGGTCTACATCAGTATTAGTTAATCCTTTTAATGATGTGATATTTCTTGTATCAGCAAACCTAATAAACTGAAAGAAGTAGGCATTAACCTCTTGGTATAAGGTACTTAAAGACTTATTTCCAACCCTGTAATTCTGCCAAACATAGTCCTTTACAACATCCTTGATTTCTTCGCTTGAAATATATGAAAAATCAAACTTAAAGTTCCTTCCATAGTGCTGAGAATCCTTGTCATTATCAACGATGTTCCATACATCACCCTCTGGTCTACTTGCCATCAGAGCCACCTCCAATCAATGTACTCTGATTCCAATACCTTGAAAGGCTGTCCTCAATGTACGGATTAGAGAGATGTGTGTACTTCTGAGTAGTAGATAAATGTTCATGTCCCATGATCATTCTTACAACACTTACATCCATTCCAGACTGCACAAGGCTAGAACAGAAGGTATGTCTTAAATCGTGGAAGTTAAAATCCACACCGATTTCTTTCTGTACCTTTTTAAGCTTGTCATAGGCTGCACGATAGGTAAGCTGTTTGCCAAGCTGTCTTTTCTGTTCTGATACAAAGATGTAACTGTGGTCTGTATCAATAAGGTTTCTTTCTTCCATGATGAAATCGTCAAGTTCCTTTATTAGTGACATAGGCACATACAAATCTCTGGTCTTACCCTTTGACTTTATCTGCCGAAAACAGCCTACTAACTGTGACATATCCGGCAATGGTACAGAGTCAATTTCAAGGTCTAAAACCTCTTGTATTCTTGCCCCTGTAAGATAGAGCATCTTGTATAAAAGGATGTCTCTACGCTTGTCTAAACGGTTTAAAAACAGTTCCATTTCATCATCAGTAACAAGATTTATCTTATAATCACTTTCCTTTACCTTGAAGATTGACTGCTTTGTTTTATTATCAGACTTTGCGTGTTCCAAGATGCCTTTAAAAGCATTAAAAGGTCTGTTTATATCATGCATTAGGATAGGATTATCTATTTCCTGCATATCTGCTTCAAACTGATAAAACATATGGATTGTACTCAATATACGATTGATTGTTTTATTAGTCCTTTTACTTTCCTTGTTAAGAGCTATGACATCATCATCTGATGCCCTTAGATAGTCTATAAACTCAGCAATCATCTTAGGAGTAACCTTGTCATACTCATAACCACTATCATTTAAGAACTCCCAATAGGTTCGTAAATCACTTCCACTTGCCTTTAAGGTATTGAGAGCTTTATCCTTTTGTCTTTGGAATTTTAGATAGTCGTATACTGGCTTTACAATTCTCATCTCATTATCCAGTAGAACAACTGTCTCCCTTCCTTCACGTTTTATAACATGTAGTTCCATGTATTAAATACCTCCAATACATTTATGATATGTCTATAATGTTAAAATACCTCTTATTACTTTATATTTTACCATCAGCAAAACATATGTTCAAGCATTATTCTACTGTATAATAATTATTTAATATTCAATTTTTAAGGTACACATACTTTACAATGATATATCCTAACAAACCCTTATATTTACCGAGTTTATTATGATATGTTTATTATTTAACTTACTATACATTAACTACTAAAGATAACATAAAAAATCTCCTTTCTACTTTTTCTGTAATATGCAGAAACCTAATTTTTTCTACTTTCCAGTTCTGCTACCATCTGCAGCCATTCCTTTTCTCCATTTTCCGGATCTTCAATCAAAGAACAGGCAGGCATCTCATACCCCGAAAGATCTGTGTCCACTGAAGCATTTCCTGCCAGCTCAAACATCCGGATTTTCTCCTCATCCGACAGAGCAAGTATCTCTGCAAGCAGGGCAAGTCTATCTTTTATCCTGCATCTGTTCTTTTCCACATCGCACAGATATGTCACAGGCACATCCAGCATGCCTGCCAGTTTCCGCATCGTGATCTTTTTTTCTACTCTTTTCTGATGAATGAAACTTCCAAGATCGCCACACACTGCTTTTACCTCCTTGCCTGGCACAATCATACTTCATAGAAAAACAACCTGCTTTTGATACGAAAAAACAGTCATGGAATACATACCTGTTTTTATCAAAACATCGATGATTGACCGACGGATAACCTTACTGGCTGACCGCGGTTTTACGCATTATTCGATATTTTCCGCTGTCCAGAAATCAATTCTCTGTTTTTTTTCCAAGAACAGCTTTCGAGATGATCCATATAGCCACGGAAAGCATCATACAGAGATCACAAAAGGTTGCAGCATTGAACTTGATTAAACCATAGGCTTTCATGACAAGGCATACCACATCGAATACCAGAAGCAGGACCAGGAATCCTAACAGAAATGAATCAACGAATTTTCCAAGTTTTTCATATTTCACCGTTATTTTAAAAATATCAAAAAACATATTGCTGATGGAAAATTGTAAAAGTACCACAGCTATAGAAAATATCATCATTTCTCTGCAATACTCCATCGGTATAAGACAGAGGGCACAGAACCCTGCAGCTGCCAGAATAAAACACGAAATGATACCGCTGGCTTTAACCAGATCCTTCTTTGATGCGTAATTTTCATTCATGATTTTTCTACCTCCGTTTTTTTCTTAATAATATGCCAAAACACACCTCTCCTTTTATCACACGAAAAAAACGCATATTTTCCATGAACCAACTACGAAAGGAGAAAAAAATGAACATCAATCTACCAAAGTACAACCAGACGGTATATGCAGAACTTCTGCAGGCTATGGTCTGGAACAACAAATGCGCCTTATGCGCTGCAACAGGAACCGGCAAGAGCTACATTGCCGCAAAATTTGTCCAGGAGGCAGTAATAGAGCAGGATACACTCATTCTGGTCCCATTCCGATGAACAGCTGGATCACAAATCGAAGCATGCATACCTGGACAGAAGAAGAGATCTCCATCCTTAAAGCGAACGCAGACCTTACGTCAGAGGAAATCCGCAGCAGATTTTTCCCGGATCTGACCATAAGCAATATCAATTCTGCCAGACGTAAGTATGACTGCCGCAAGGACAGAAACTGGAAACCGGAAAAGATCGAACGCTTTTGTGCACTGTACAGCAAAGGCGGATGGAACGCCGTAAAGAAAGATCCTGAGTTTTCTGATATGAGCAAAAAGGCCATCAACGGTGCTGCCCATCGATACAATGTCCACTCCGCAGCATCACACCCCACAACCTGGACCGAAGAGGAAAAGGACATCTGCAGGGAATGGCTTGCGATACCGGAAAAAGAGAGGCCTCCGCGGAGAGAATTAGCCAAAAGGATCCCGGCTCACTCAGAAAACGGGATCAAGGATATGTGCCGCAGACTTAAGACAGATTGATAGCAGGAGATACTTCTCTCCTGCCGAAAAAAAAACCGCCCAAACGGACGGCTTATTTGTTGTACTTCCAGATCTTTTTGATCTCTTCTTTTCTAAGCTCCCAGAAAGTTGCCTGCACATGAGGAGCCTGATCGATCTCGAATACCCTGTACCAGGACTCTTTCTTGAATTTTTCCTTTCCTTCCATATTCGGATTATAGTACCAGTCCAGTTCTTCGTCATTTCTACACCATGCCGTATCGTTAAGCTGTGCGACCGTCCAGATCTCTTCGTCAGAGAGAACGACCTGGGAATCTTCTTTCTCCAGTTCGATCAGTACCATCTCATTTGCGGCACCCCGAAATTCCACCCATCGCAGGTCAGGACGGGCCTGTCTTGTGCGGAGCCTGTACCACGCCCATACCGGATATTTAATGCCTTCCGGAGGCGGTCCGATCTTTTCTGTCATATACCTGGACATCCAGTCATATGCATTGGCAAACTGCCGGCCGGAATCGTCCCAGGTAAGTACTTCGCTCTTATCCGGATCGCACTGGTAGATTCCTGTTTTCTCAATTGTTTCTTTGTATACTCTTGCAGGCATTGTCGTCCACAGCCTCATTCTTCCACCTCCAAACGAATTATGTATTTTCTATTATACACGAAACCCATGTTCAGAAATATTTCTATACAAAAATCCCTGCCAGGCCGGTACATTCTGTCTCATACCGGCTGACAGGGAAAATCCTATTTCACTTTGACTTTTTTAACCTTGCTCCAACCAGAGTAATATCTCTTTCCGTTAACTGTTTTGTATGTACGGATACGGATATAATAGTTTTTATTGCTGCGGAGATTTTTAAATGTGATCTCCGTTGCTTTTTTGCCAGCTGTCGTTGTCTTTGGCTTTTTCATATTTTTCTTCAGACTGTACTGCACCTGATATCCGCTTACGGACTTTGACGGCTTCCAGGATACGACAAGCGTCTTCTTTCTTCTTGATTTCGTTTTGAGACTTGTAGTATTCTTTGGCTTTTTCACAGGAGCCTGTGTAGGTTCCGGGGTCTTTGTAGGTCCTATCGGGTTCGGCGTATCCGTAGGCTTCGGTGTATCTGTCGGCTTCGGTGTTGCTGTCGGTTTCGGTGTCGCCGTTGGTTTCGGTGTTGCTGTCGGTTTCGGTGTCGCCGTTGGCTTTGGTGTTGCCGTCGGTTTTGGTGTTGTTCTTATAATTGTTATCCCTGGATTAAAACTGGAATCTGCAACGCTTTTTACAGTGGACGGAAGAGTCACACTTTTAAGAGAGTCTGCATCTATGAAAGCATATTTTCCGATAGTCTCTACACCTTCCGGAATAGTTACAGATTCAAGGGATTTACACATGGCAAAACACCACTCTGGAATTGTAGTAATACCTTTTTCAATCACGACTGTTTTTAACTTATAGTTATGAGAAAAAGAATCGCTTTCAATTTCTTTTACCGTACCTGGTATTACTATCCTTGTAATTTGGCTTTCACTAATAGCCTTTGTATCAATCTTAGTTACATAGTCCGGAATTTCATATTCTCCAATACGACCTGACGGATATGTTACGAGCTCATAACCACTATTCCCTTTTTTGTAAAGAATCCCATCTATTGTTTGATAAACTCCAGTATTATCTGTCATTTTTATTTTTTCCAATTTTGGCATTTTAATTAAAGCAAAACTAGCAATTGCTTTTATGGTAGATGGAAGAATCAATTCTTTAAGAGAAACTCCGTAAAAAGCATCTGCATAGATTTCTTCCAAAGAACTACCCGCTGTAAACTCAGTAAGTCTTGAATCATTAGCAAATGCATCACATCCTATTATTTTTACGGAATTTCCAAGAGTTACCCTGTTTAAATTTTTAAAGTCAGCAAACGCTGCAAATCCAACACTGGTCACTCCATCTTTCACATTTATCTCTTTGATTTCCCTTGAAAAATCTTCCCATGGATTCGGATGTTCTATTGTTACTTTTCCAGTTTCGCTGTCATAAATCTTAGTAAAGTCATACATTTCTCCACTGCCAGATATTGTCAGAACGCCATTTCCAAAATCCCAATCCAAATACTCTCCGCATGTCCCTTTCTTTTCTGTTGATGGTTTCGGGGTTGAGGTAGGCTTTGGCGTCGCCGTCGGTTTCGGCGTTGCCGTTGGTTTCGGTGTTGCAGTAGGCTTTGGTGTGGCCGTTGGTTTTGGCGTTGCAGTAGGCTTTGGTGTGGCCGTCGGTTTTGGCGTTGCAGTAGGCTTCGGAGTTGCAGTGGGCTTCGGCGTGGACGTAGGTTTCGGAGCTGCAGTAGGCTGTACAGCCTTGACTGTAACATCCTTCTGCGCCGAGATATCTCCAACCTTCAGCGTGATTGTTGTATTACCCGCCTTTTTTGCAGTCAGTTTACCATTCTGGTCTACGGAAACAATACTGTCATCCGCAGAAAGCCACTGGACACTGTCAACCGGATAACATGTTGAATTACCTTTTTTATATATTAATTAAAACGTCGCATTTGCCGTTTTTCCCTCTTCCAAAGAAGTGTCCGAAAGTACGATCTCCGCAGAGATCTGTGCCTTGTCCACATCTATGGTCTGAACCGTTGTACCGGAAACGCTGCTCATGGATTCATCTTTACTTCCCATTTGCGCATCCATACAGAACTCCGCGGATGTGGTGTTCCTTCCAGTTTCATCATTAAGGAAGGAAGAGACTGCGATATATTGATACTCCGGAGTGATCAAAGACTCGTAATGGCCTGTTACCCTGCCAGTCTGATTAACCCAGTCATTTTTTTCCCCATACCATTGGTTGATCCCATAGAGCATGTCATTTGCACGGTTCCAAGCCAGATTTTCTGCATATGACGTAGTTCCACCCGGTGCCCAGATACTTTGCGGCATCATATTACAAGGACGAATATGGTCTCTGCGGACAGATGCCTCCGTGGAACGTATCCTTGCAATATACTCCAGATCGGATGACCACTTTAAGGGCACATAATCAGCCATGGTAAGTTTCTTAGATGGATCCCGCGGATCCTGCACTCCTTCTTCATATGCCTCCCTGCGGATCTGATTGATCCGGTCAAGGACTGCCTGGGATGCCGCCAGATAAGAACCTTTGATCCCAACTTTCACTTTTTCCGTTGTAGCAGCAGGATGCACTGTCTCATCTTCGGTTTCAGGCACCTCCTCCGATCCGTCTGAGAATAATTCATCTTCCTGAACTTCATCTGAAAAGTCCGGTACTTCCACAGCAGAATCTCCTATGTCCACGGCACCAACATAGGAACAGTTAGAAACCACAAGCGTGATCCCTAACAATACAGATATCAGCTTTTTCTTCATCGTGTTTTCCTTCTTTCTTTTGTGTTTTCAGATATTACCATTGTAGCACTTGAATGTATCATTTTCCATCATTTCCTCCCAGAAAAATATTTTTTGTAATACATTTTTTGTTAGAATCACTCCTCTTCTTATCGCAGTATTTTGAGGGGTGTTTCCGCGGAGACATCTTCCTCATGTATCTATTGTAGCCGGATACCAGGCGCAGTCCGATCTGGTACGAAAGATCGGCATTTTACAGAAAATATTCTGGTCTGAAAACCTGTCAAAAAAATGAGATTACCGGTTGGTCCTGCTGCGGATTTTTCATCTCTGCTTCATATCAATCATTTTGTTTTTGCAACGAAAAACCAAAGGCTTATCTTTATCCGAAATCGAAAATTAAACGTACTTTTCAAAATCGAAGAAAAGAAGGAAAACTTAAGCGAAAATTACGGTCTCGATATGAATCGTGACTTGGGAAAGGAGATTGAGGATATGTGTAATTTTTCTGATCTAATTGAGGAAAGAGCTATCGAGCAGGGTATCGAGCAGGGCATTGAACAGGGCAGGCGGCTAGAGCTTGATTATGGCATCAGAACTGCAATAAAAGCATACAGTATGCTTGGATCTTCCTATGAAAAAGCAAGAGCTTTCATCATAAAAGAGTATAATCTCTCACCTTCTGATGCTGAATCAAAAATGCAGGAATACTGGGAAAACTAATCGAAGAGAGGAACCCTCCTCGCAACCAAAAAGAGCAGGACATCCTGCTCTTTTTCATTTTCCTAGAAAAAAGTGAATTCGAATTCACTTTTTCAGCTCTCCAAAAAACCAAGCAGCTCCGCAGCAGTAGTCGTCTGTGCGACTTTTGTCATGTACTTTGCATAAGTTCCAATGATCGAGTCCCCGGTATTCCAGTCTGACATTTCCTCAGTGTTTAACCAGAACGCCTTTTTTGCCTTTCTTGCGATTGCTTTTACATACTCTTCCCCTGACCGGTTCTTGTTGTTCCTGGCATCCCCGATAATATAGACGTAGGAATCCCCTGTTACTTTACTCATATTGCTGTTGTAGAATGTCCGGAAAGGAAGTTCGTAATTGGAATAAGCCCCGGAACGCGGGATCGCCTTTAATACCTCGCTGACCGCCGCTGCTGCATCATCCATCTCCATAAACTCTGAAATGTCATAGAGTTTATTGGTAAATGCATATGTAGAACATCCACCCGGAAACACCTCCTTCATGGCATGCATGAACACCAGCATCAGCTCGGATGCTTCCTTACAGGAACCGGATACATCCAGGATCAGGATCAGATTGGATTTCTGCCGTATCGGTTTCTGGTGGATCAGACACAACGGGATACCACCTGTCTGGCAGCTCTTTTTCACAGTTGCCGGAATATCGATCTTTGACGCCCTGTTTGTCCGTATCTTCCGATTTAACTTTGTACGGAATTTTCTGGCGTTCTCCCGGATGTAATCATAGATCAGCAGCTTTTCCTCCGCGGACATTTTGGAGAACTTCTTATCCAGACAGACATCGCCCTGATATCTGGAATGTACTGCATTTTTCAGCCTGAGTGTCTCCTTGCGGCTTTCAACTGGCTTGTCCTTAAAAATCTCTTTCTGCTGCTTTGCGATCTGCTTTAGCTTTTTCTTAAACTCCCGCTCCTGCCGCTTCAGGTCATCCGCACTACGGCATAACTCCCAGTCATTTTTCTCAATCCTCTCATCCACAGAAGTTTCTTTGTCTTTGATTGCCTTAAGCTGACGTCCAATCTCCCGGATCTCCTTAAGCAGCTCTGCGCTGTTGGATTTCGTACAGGCCCTTAAGGATGCTTCCTTAATCTCCTTTGCCAGCTTCTCCTGCTCCGGTCTTTCCCCGCTTCTGACACAGGCAACAAACCCTGATAAACTTTCCAGGCCTTTCAGACAGGCTTTCAGGTTTCGTACCTTTTCCTGCTTTTTGGCTGTTTTTTCTGCCTTTGCGATTTCCTTTTTGTTCTGCTCCTCAAGGACTTTTCGTTTCTCTGCCTGAAGCTTTTCTTTCTTATCATTCAGCTGCCGGATCTTTTCCTGTATGCGGGCTACCTCCTCCTCATGCTCTTTAGTCGCCTTTTCGGAATCCTCTCTTGCCTTATCTGCTGCTTCCCTGGCAGCAGTCCACTCTTTCTCTTTTTGGAAAAAGAGAGATACAAATTCCCCGTACAGGGGATCAAATTCTTCTGACTGGTCTGAGCTGTGGACGATCATGGCATAGAGCAGTCTTTTGATGTCCACTTCTCCCATCCTGCCAAGAACGGAGTAGATCTCTGACGGATCGCAGAGGTATCCCTTGTTGGAAAAGAATCGGCAGGCTTCAAAGATAAATTCGTAGAGATAGGAATCCTGTATGTTGTCTGCAGGCTTTGCCCATAACTCCCTGTAGCATGCCAGATCTTCCATATTTCTCCCTCCTAGTAAGCAATGTCATGTATATAGTTTCTGACGGTCGCAGAAACTGCTTCCATATCCCTCCGGTCTTTTACCAGCAGTCCAAGGGAATTCTGCACACCCTCCCTGCTGCCATCCTTTTCGATATAGGAAGCCCAGTCTACGATCTCGGATACGGACACCGGATGTTTCAGATCCATTTCCTGGAATGCGACCATACAGGATGCAATCCCTGACGCCACCCTCTCATCCACACTGGTCCTGTACTTAAGGACCTCGATGATCTCTGCCCTGGTCTTTTTCTTGATATACAGATATGAGCAGCGGCGTTTCATTGCCCCGGACAGTTCCCTGTATGCATTGGAAGTAAGAATCACGACAGGTTTCTGGTCTTCCGGACAGGATACGGTGCCAAACTGCGGAATATCAATGGAATAATCCTCAAGGTACTCATACAGCATATACTCTGTTTCCTCGGATGCCTTGTCGATCTCATCGATCAGAAGAAGCTTTCTGCCGCTTCCATCAATGGTCTGAAGGACCGGACGGGGGATCAGGAACTCTTTCCCATAGAAATCCACATCCCCTGCCACATGTTTGATCGCATCATTGATCCCCAGGTCTTTAATCTCCTCATTGAGCTTTGGCTTTACGGCTTCCAGGGTAAGGAGCTGTCTCTGGTAATCGTAGTCATACAGGACCTCATCTTTGGTAAGGCCGTCATACATCTGCAGCCTCAGCATCGGAAGCCCCATAACCTCTGCCAGTGCCTTTGCCAGGGAAGTTTTACCAACTCCAGGTGCCCCTTCCACCAGCAGCGGCTTATTAAGTGCAAGCATGCCAAATACGGCATAGCAGATATCATCCGTCGGGATATACCCTGTTTCCTTTAATTTATCTCTGATCTCATTTATTGTCATCTTTCTTCTCCTCAAATAATCCTGTTACATATTTCCAGTATTTTTTCTGTATCCCGGTCTCCATGCTGTACATGGTGAACGCAAAATCTTTCCAGTGCTCCGGCTTTCCTTTGAGGAACTGCCTTACCAGGTCCGGATAGATAGAAAGAACCCGTTTCTGCTCCAGCAGCTTCATCTGCTCCTGGTCTTCTTTTTTTGTCAGCTTACGCTCTTTTCCGGCACTTATTACTTTCTTCATATAAGAAACCCAGTCCGTATCCAGGAACTTCGCATACTCTTTTTTCTCCTCGATATGTATTTCGGAGATCAGCTTTCCTTCCGGACAAGGTTTTACAATGTAAAACTCTCCATAAGTCCCGTCAATTCCTTTTTCGGAGATCAGCTTCTCACGTTTCATCTGGCTGTATACCCGCTCCACTTCCTCGTTCGTAAGCAGCCCGTATTTTCCACTGTTCTCTACACCCTTGATGGTCGCCTGAAATGTCTGCTTCATGCCACGCAGGTTCTTAACGATCGCCGACTCCGTAATATAATCATTCAGGCAGACCAGATCATAGATATCGGAGGCAAGCAGATTTCCAAAGGATTTCAACGATTTCGCACGTTTGACCTTCTGTCGTTCCTGCTCTTCCTCTTCTTCCTCAAATTCTTTCGCCTTTTCCTTATACCATCTCCGCAGACTGGCTGGGGAAAACTCTTCCGGGGAAAATACCTGTTCCGCATACCTCTTTCCCACAAGGGCACGTACCCGGACATCCAGGTTTTCCGTTACCCGATATTGCGGACAGCCGATCTTATCTGCAATCTTTAAACAGGATTTAATGACTGTCCGGTACTCTTTCTCAAATCCGGCAAGTTTTTTCAGCCTTGAGAGTACCGCGTTTGGCATGGAAATACTGTTTTCTTTAATGCTGTACAAAAACTCCTGGCCAAATACCTTGTATTTTAAGACATCTCCCCTCTTTATCTGAACTTCCGATACCTGGATCCGATCCTGGCATTCTTTGGCGTGATTATGTTTTAAGAAATCCATGTATTCAAAGAAATCAGCCTCGTCCACAACCTTAAGGAACTCCTGGCACACCGACAGATCTTTAAGCTTTTTTAAAAACAAATACGTTTGTCTCTGCAGGAACTGATGTCCTTCATCCACCAGACACACAGATCTCTTTTTTGAGGACATCAGGTATTTTACTTTTTTACAGACCTCTTCCCTGCTCAAAGGGTTGACACTGGTAGTCATGCTCCCACTGATATATGCAAGCTTTAAGCCTTTCATTGTACGGATATCTTTTTGAATTGCAATCGTTACCTGGATTTCATTTTCATAATATTCCCAAAACTCCATGTCCTTATAAGACCATCCATCCGGCTTGAAAGGAGCCTTCATATCGGTCATGACCGCATCCAAGTTTTGAGGAAACTCTGTTCTTACTCTTTCCTTCCATTCCTCCCGCTTCTGCTGCTGTCTTTGTTTTTCTGCCTTTCTTTCCGCCTTTCTCTCTTTTCTGAGGCGGGCTGCGTCTTCTTCTTTCTTCCTGATATATTCCTCATAATCTTTAAAACAGGCACTGCTTTTGTCTGCACTTATGACTATCACATTCTCCGTACGGTAATCGCTGTCCAGGATCAATTCCAGATGTTTCTTTTCAATACGGAATACATAGCTGCCATCCTCTACAAACAGATGGCCTTTTTTCGTTTTTCTTGCCTTACATCCCGAAAAATCCAGACTGTACTTTGAGCAGATATAGTCCAATAAACTGCGTTCTTTTTCTGTTAATTCTTTTTTCATCAGCATCGCTTCCTTTCGTGTTCTGGTTACAGCTTACCATCCGCGGAGAAAACCCACTTCCCACACGATAAAACGGATCTATCGGACAAAAAAGTTTTTTGTCATATTGTATTGTTTTTCTCCGGCTTTTCATCAAACAATCCAAGGACGTACTTCCAGTACTTCTTCTGGATCCCTGATTCTGCTTTGTACATGGTAAACGCAAAGTCTCTCCAGTAGTCCGGTTTATTTTTGAGAAACTGTCTTGCCAGATCCGGATAGATACAAAGAACCCGCTTTTGCTCCAGCAACCTCATCTGTTCTGTTCTTCCAGCTCTTAACTCTTTTCCATTTTCCACCGCTTTCTTCATATAAGAAACCCAATCAATATCCCGAAACGTGGATATATTTTTTCCCTCTTCCAAAACTACTTCCGAAAGCAGTTCTCCTTCCGGACAAGGCTTTATGAGGTAAAAGAAAGACCTGTCATACGATCTCCAATTGAGCAAATGCTCACGCATCATCAGATCACATATCTGCTCTACCTCATCGTTGGTAAGCAGCCCATATCTTCCGCTGTGTTCCACATCTTTGATCGTTAACGTCTGTTTCATGCCACGCAGATTTCTAACAATTGCTTCTTTCGTAATAAAACTATTCTGGCAGACCAGATCATAAATATCTCCAGCCAGCAGATTTCCATACGACTGCAGGGATTTTGCATATTCGATCTTTTTATGTTTCAATTCTGCCTCTCTTTCCTTATACCACTTCTGCAGTCCCGCCGCGGAAAACTGGAAAAATGTCTGTTTTATATACTTCTTCCCCATAAGTGTACGGACACGGATTCCAAAATCTCCTTCGACTTTAACAACCTGACAGTTTGTATCTTTGATTTTTTCCGCTGCTTTTAGGAATTGCTTTAAGGAAGATCGGTTTGTTTTCTCAAAACCGACAAGTTCCTTTAATTCCAAAAGTTCCTCATCTGGAAGAAAAACAGCATTTTCTTTAATATTATAAAAAAAATCCTGCTCAAATATCTTATATCTTAAGATATCTTCTCTCGCTAACTGAACAAATGATATCTGAAGCTTGTCCTGACATTCTTTAGCATGATTGTGTTTTAAAAAATCCATATATTCTAAGAAACTGGGCTTATCTACAATCTTAAGGAACTCCCTGCTGACTGACATGCTTTTTAGTTTTTTTAAGAACAAATACGTCTTTCTCTTAAGGATCTGACGTCCCTCAGAAGTCAGACAGATCCCGTTCTTCTCCGAAGACATTATATTTCTTATTTTTTCCAGAATATCCACTTTGTCTGAAATGAAAATGTTGTCCATATTACTTCCGCAGAAAGATGCCAGTTTTCTGTTTTTCTCATAAACATCCAGTCTGATCGTAATCATGATCCGCAGTCCTGTACCACAGAATACGCGGCTCCTTATTTCATAGGAACAATCAACAAATTTAATTGTTTTATCAGCTTCCAGATCAGATACAACTGCTTCCAGGTTTTTCGGAAAATCTCCCCTTTCTTCTGCTTCCTTTTCTATCTGTTTTCTCTGCTGTTTAATCCTTCTGGCTTCCTTTGCAGCTTCTTTCTCAGCCCTGCGAAGATCTTCTTCCTCCTGCTTTTTTTGGATATATTCCTGATAGTATCTGTAATAAGCGGTATTTTTACTTTCACTTAAAACAATGATGTCTTCCGTTTTATAATCTCTTTCCAGAATTGCGGCCATATGGACCTTATCGATATAGAAGACGAGATTTCCATGATCTTCTACGAGCAGGTTCTTTTTTTTCGACATCCTCGCCCGGCATCCGGAAAAATCCAGTCCGTTCTGAGAACTGATGAATTCTAATAGCCTCATTTTTGTCTTAGATACACTTGCCATTTACATCAATCCCTTCGTGCTTTGATTACAGGTTATCAGTCGTTGACGCAAATTAGTTCTGACACGAAAAAATGCGCCTTCCGAACAGAAATGAAAAAATATTTTTTGTCATATTATTTTTTCTGTATTCAGCTTTACATATGGCTGCGGATTTTTTATTCCTGCTCCTAATTAATCATTCTACTGTCAGAATGAAAAATGAAAGGAGAAGAACATGTCCAAAACAATGACACAACAGAGCTATGATAAAATTTTGGAGGCAGCGAAAATTCTTTGCGAATACTGCGAAAATAATGCCTGCGAAAACTGTCAGGTGACAAAACTGACAGATGACGCTTATCTTGATGCCATAGAAGAAGGCATTATTGAAGACGCATAAGCACAGATTAGTTCCGCAGGGCAGGTTATCCTGCTCTTTTTTTGTCATATTTCTAATTTTCAGTTTTTCGCATATTATCCCAAAAAAGGAGGCACTATATGGGATACGGTATCGAACTCAAAAACAGGATAACAGGAGAAACAGCCAAAATGAGGCATCCGAGGCTTGTACGGTTCTACTCCCGCGGAGTCTATTCCAATCCCGAAGACGGAAAGAACCAAAGATGTATATTATAAGAACGGAAAAGAGATTTCAGAAAGACATCTGATTGAAGCCATCATGAACAATGACTATGATGAAAAAAAAGAGATCAAATATATGGTAAACGAAAGAGATATGTCAAATCACTGGAAAGCGACTGCTGCCAATGCGATCAAACCGCTTCAGAATATGATCGTCATGGCAACGGACAACCTGATGAAAAAAAGTATTGTCTGGTCCGGGGGACTGAAAAAAAGAAGAGCTCAATGCTCTTCTTTTCTGATTGTAGTACAATAATTTGAATTCAAATTCACTTTTTTTCCGATGGAAACCGGGAAGGATACCTCTTTCGGCTTCTCTTTTCTCTGCCATATGATGCATTACCAGCCCGATGCAAAAGATCGTCATCCAGGATTACTTCTGCGTCATACATGCCTTGGTATTTTGCGATATTCTGTTCTGGAAAATGGGCAATCACTACGATCTTGCCCAGATCATGCAGCGTCCGTATCACCTGTACGTAATCCGTATCCCCACTTACCAGGATTGCTATGTCATAGGCATTCTGAAAACCTTTTGCAATCATGTGTGTGGCAATATTAATATCCGTCTCCTTTTCTTCTGTCGTGTAAGTAGAAGGATCATTAATATCAAACTCAACCCCATAAATACGGTGTATATCCTGCCGTCCTTCGATTACTTCCAGATACGGGGTCTTTTTCATTCCGGTAAGCCAGTTGTAGTATCTCTGATAAGGCTCCAGCAGCATCAGCTCGTCACATGGCTTATATGCAAACAAATATGTTTTGATCACTTCCGAATCCAACGGGATCTGACGGTTTATCAGCCGTCCTAATTTTTGATAATCGACAAAAGGAGGTTTTCTCCCCCTGTTCTTCCACTTCCAGGAAATAAAAAAATTCTGATAATCAATAAAGACCATTACTTTGTGCATCTTTGCCATCCTTCTCTTTTTTCATCAGCATAGAAAGGTAAGATGTTCTCGTTGTGTCCTCCATGGAATACCCCAAAGCTTCCAAGACATCTTCTATCTGTTTCAATGCTTCTGTCCTTTTTTCTTCCGTATCTGTCAATATCTCCAGCTCCAGGTAGTCTCCCAGACCTTTTACGTTATCCAGACATGCAGTCATATTATCTTTGTTGAGATACAGCCGTTTTTTCTCTACCGGAGATACCGGACAAAAACCGATATGTTCCAGTATTTTTCTGACCGTTTCTCCGTCCCCGACTTCTGTCTCCAGTTCTTGTCTGGTCATGGATACCTGATCCAGTTTTGCACCTTTGTAGGTGATCACACTTGTCTCTTTTGGGGATTCCGGATCCTTTACTGTTCTGATCCTCAGAGCCTCACCCAGCGCAGCAAAGTTATGATGTGTGGAGGTATAGTATATATCCGTCTCTACGACGCACCTGTTTTCCAGAAATCCTATTTTTTTAAGAGAATCCATGATCTGTTTTCTGTTTTGAATTTTTACCTTGATTTCAACCTCAATGCTCATCCCAGCATCTCCCCATATTTTTCGTGTTGTTCTTACAGTATAAGCGAAAAACAGAAAAACGTCAAACAGGCTGACTTTGCGGACATTCTTTTCTACATTCCCAGGATACCCGAAGCACCTTTTTTTCAGACATGCAAAAAACACTTCCCTTTTCCAAAATAAAGCAATATAATGCTTCACGCAAGAAGATTGTTCTGCCAGCCGGAATAATCCAGCCAGAAGAAAAGGTTATCGCTGACACCATCTATTCTGTTTTGCAAAATCTGGCAT
>OLNR01000617.1_pt1 | contig 27947 bp, 26 predicted proteins | sample 1672231 | NCBI WGS metagenome assembly OLNR01 (sample SAMEA3136662, study PRJEB25190) | human gut metagenome
CCGCAGCCGCCGGAGCGGTGCTTAAGCCGTCAGGCGGGAATTGTGCGGTATTGCCCTAATTAAAAACGAAAACTCCTCCCGCCTAACTTACCTCATCGCTTCTTCATACTTTCTCACAATGTCTTTCAGCGCCTCAAGGCCAATGGTGTAATCCTCCGGCGTGTCCAGCGAATGGTTGCCGCCCTCCACAAAATAGGTGGTAATGGCGGGGTCATCCTCCAAAGCACGGCGCAGCGCGGCACCGCCCAACGGGTCCGCAGTGCCGGTGGCGTGCCAGGCGGGCATCCCGGCGTAAAGCGGGGCATACTCCCACGCAAGGGGCGTTAATTGCAGCAGGGTCACATGGTATTCCGGGTGGGCCTTTACCCAACCGGCGGCCACCATCGTGCCAAAGCTCTTGGCAATGCAGATGTACCGGTCATACCCGGCAGGGATCTGCGTCATGGCGTCCTGCGCGGCACCGGGGTAGCTTTTGGCGGCGCTGGCCTGCGGCGTTTCCTCGTGGGGGAACAGCTGGCTGTACTGCACCACCATGCAGTCCAACCCCTGCCGGCGGGCAACCTTGGCGGCATAATACAGCAGCGGTTTGTCCGGCCCGTAGCCAAAGCCGGGAAACAAAACAACCAGCTTTTTCTCGTTCTGCATCACTTTACAAGCACCACATAGTTTTCTTTGCGCGGGGCAGGGGCCTTTTTGCCGCCCTCGGCAGCATAACCCAGGATGCAGTTGCCCACGCCGCGCAGGTTTTCGGCATTGGGCACACCCCACTTTTTCAGCAGGGCCTGGCCCTCTGCGGTTTCAAACATTTCCTTTGCGCGGTGGATCCAGCAGGCGGAAAGCCCCACGCTCTCGGCGGCGTTCAGCATGTTGCCCATCACCAAGCTGCCGTCCTCCACACAGGTGGGGATGGTTTTATCCACCAGCACAACGGCAACGCAGGGAGCGCCATAGAATGGGTCGCCATTGCCGCCCATCACGGCGGCGTTCATCTTGCTCAAAGTATCGCGGTCGGCCTTGTTCTGTATGCAGACAATCACCGGGCTCTGGCGGCCCATGCCGGTGGGGGCCCAGGTGCCGGCTTCCAGCACGGCGTTCAGTGCTTCCGGCTCCGGCATCTTGTCCAGGTAGCAGCGGCAGCTGCGGCGGGTTTTCATGGTATTCAAAACTTCATTGGTCATGGTAGTGCCATCCCTTTCATTTAATATTGCAGCTTTATTATACCATAGGGATGCAAGCGGATAAAACTTTCCTGAAAGTAAAATAAAATTTTTCCCGAATGGAGAAATACGGTATGGTGTGCCACACCGCACCGTGGTATGCTGGAAGCACACAAGGGAGGGCATAAACCATGAAACTGATGCTTGCACAAAATACCGCGCAGCAGCGCGCTGCCGCCTGTGCCGAACAGCAGGCGCAGCGCCGGGCAGCTGCCTGCAAAAATGCCCTTGCCGCCCGCCGCTTGGCGGTTTATCAGGCCTGGCGGACGGAATGGCGGGCCAACCCCTGCGCTGACGGCAAAGGGGCAGGGGAGAGCGCGCCGCCGCTGCGTGCGATAATTTATGAATAGCATGTAAAATCATACAGAATCATGGAAGGCCAGCCTTTTTCGGGCTGGTCTTATTTTTTGCGCCATGGTATAATGTCCCTAAGTCACGAACAAAACTGTAAAATAAGGAGAGAACGAACCCATGAAATTTTCCGAAATGCCTTATGAGCGCCCGGACATGAGCGCCCTGAAAGAACAGTTTGCCGCACTGACCGAGCGTTTGCAGAACGCCCCCGACTATGCCGCTGCCCGCGCCGCTTTTTTGGAGGAGCAGGTGCTGAACAAGCATGTGGATACCCTGTTCACCCTGGCCAGCGTGCGCCATACCATTGATACGCGGGATAAGTTCTATGATGAAGAGATGGAATTTGCCAACAGCGCCATGCCGCAGATCCAGCAGTGGCAGGATTCCTGGACCGCCGCTATGCTGGCAAGCCCCTACCGCAAAGACTTTGCCGAAGAATACGGCGACCTGATGTTTGTGAACGCCGAAATTGAGCGCAAGGCATTCTCGCCCGATATTATGGAGGAACTGCAGCAGGAAAACGAGCTGACCCAGCAGTATGGCAAGCTGCTGGCCAGCGCACAGATCCCGTTTGAAGGCGGGGTGTACACTCTGTCCCAGCTGAGCCCGTTCAAGAATGACCCGGACGATGCCCGCCGCCTGGCCGCCTGGAAAGCCGAAGGCCAGTGGTATAAGGACAACCAGAAACAGCTGGATGATATTTATGACAAGCTGACCCACCTGCGGGATAAGATGGGCAAAAAGCTGGGGTACGAGGGTTACACCACCCTGGGCTACTACCGCATGGGCCGCAACTGCTATACCAAAGCGGATGTAGAAAAGTTCCGTGCCGCCGTGGTCAAGTATCTGGTGCCGCTGGCGGACAGCATCTACCGTGAGCAGGCCAAGCGCCTGGGCAAACAGTACCCCATGAGCTTTGCCGATAATGCCCTGATGTTCCGTTCCGGCAACCCCGCCCCCTGCGGCGATGCCGATGCCATTCTGGCCCAGGGCAAAAAGTTCTATGAGGAACTTTCACCCGAAACCGGCGTCTTCTTTAACACCATGCTGGACAATGAGCTGCTGGACGTGCTTTCCACCCCCGGCAAGGCGGCGGGCGGCTACTGCACCAGCCTGTGGGATTATCAGGTACCGTTCATTTTTGCCAACTTCAACGGCACCCAGCATGACGTTGAGGTGGTCACGCATGAAGCGGGTCATGCCTTTGCCGCATACACCAACCGTGACCGCGTGCCGTATTCCACCGTGTGGCCCAGCATGGAAGGATGCGAAGTCCACTCCATGTCGATGGAATTCTTTGCCTGGCCGTGGGCGGAGGGCTTCTTTGGCAAGGATACCCGCAAGTTCCTGTACAGCCACCTGGCCGGTGCGCTGACCTTTATCCCGTATGGCACCATGGTGGATCACTTCCAGCATATCGTGTACGAAAAGCCGGACCTGACCCCTGCCGAGCGCCACGCCGCCTGGAAAGAACTGCTGGGCATTTATATGCCGTGGATGAAGCTGGACGGCGAAATCCCGTTCTACAGCGAGGGTGAGGGCTGGCAGCGCCAGAAGCATATTTACGAAAGCCCCTTCTATTATATTGACTACTGCCTGGCACAGACCGTCAGCCTGCAGTTCTGGGCCATGCTGCAAAAGGACCGCGCCAACGCGTGGGAGCACTACATGGCATACACCCGCCAGGGCGGCAGCCGCGTGTTTACTGAGCTGCTGAAAAACGCCGGTCTGGACAGCCCCTTTGAGGAAAGCTGCCTGCGCGGCGTGTGCGAAACGGCCAAGCAGTGGCTGGACAACTATGACCTGACGGGGATCGAATAATGCAGCAAAAGAAAACCCGCCGTGGGCGGGAATACCTGAATGACTTCCGCAGGGATGTCAACGGCAGCTACCTGTACCAGGGCAGCTACCGCCGCTATACCGGCAGCATGCCGTATGCCAAACTGCGGGGCCTGCTGTGGGCGCTGTGCGGCGGGGCACTGGCGGCGCTGGCGGCGGCGGGCATGGTGCCCGCGCCGGGGGCCATGCAGCAGTTTTATGTACTGCTGCCGTATGCCGGGGCGCTGGTGGCTGGCATCAGCGCGGTGTGGGCGCTGGCCCGCATGAGCCGCGGCGGGGCACGCCTGCGCAGCTATGTGTATGAAGAAACGGTAGCCAAACTGCCGCTGCGCTGCCTGTTGACCGGGGTGTTCGCAGCGCTGGCTGCAGTAGGGGAGTGTATGGATGTGTTCTTGAACGGCGGACAAGGCGCTATCTGGTATGCAGTATTATTTGCAGCGCTGGCCGCTGCGGCTGCTGCGGCTGCTTTTGCCGCAGGGCACACCATCCGGGCGGCGGTTTATACCGAAGAATCCGACTCCGGGCGCGAAGAGTAAAAGACCTTGCACCATAACGCAGAATTTAGCCCGCTAAAGTGCGGCGCGGAAGAATTTCACAAAATTCAGCGTGCTGTTATGGTTATCCTGCTGACTTTTATTTAGATGTTGCCAAAACGGCGTTTTTTGCTTGACAGAAATTGAAAATTACGATATTATAACATAGTTATTGGTGACATTTGTTTGCGGTGAGGGAACACCGCAAATGCGGAAAGGCTTAAGCCTTTCTTATTTAACACTCCTTTTGGTAGTGTTAAAATTGCCGCCATTACCAAAATGATTTGGGAGGTTATACAAACATGAAAAACACCAAGCAAGTGCTTGCACTGGCCATGGCTGTTGCAATGGCTGCGGGCCTGCTGGCTGGCTGCGGTTCTTCCGCTTCCAGCAGCGCTGAGTCTGTTGCTTCCGGCGAGGCGACCAGCGAAGCCGCTGCTACCGATACCGGCAGCAGCGATGGCACCCTGGTTCTGGCAGATACCGGCTTTGAGGGCAAGTTCAGCCCGTTCTTCGCCGCTTCTTCCGCTGACCAGCACGTTATCGACCTGACCAACATTGCCCTGCTGGGCGCTGACCGTAAGGGCGAAATGATCCTGAAGGGCATCGAGGGTGAGACCCGCGAGTACAACGGCACCGATTACACCTACTATGGCCCCGCTGACTGCGAAGTGACCGAGAATGCTGACGGCACTGTTACCTATGCCATCAACATGCGCGATGACCTGGTCTTCGCTGACGGCACCCCCATCACCATTGATGACGTCATCTTCAACCTGTATGTTTACATGGACCCGACCTATGACGGTTCCGCCACCCTGTACTCCATGCCCATTGTCGGCCTGGATGATTACCGCAGCAGCATGACCACCCTGTCCAAGCTGATTGCTGAGGCAGGCGAGGACAACACTGATAACAGCCTGTTCACCGCTGAGCAGCAGAAGGCTTTCTGGGATGCTGTTAACGAAGGCGGCACTGCATTTGCACAGGAGATCGTTGATAGCTGCGTTGCTGACGGTTACGCTGACGAAGGCGACGTTGCCGCTGCTGCTTCCGCTTGGGGCTTTGACGGCCTGGCCGCTGACGCTACCGCAAAGGATTTCTTCCTGGCTATCGCAGAAAAATATGACTGGAACTTTGCTTCCATGGAAGCTGAGACCGCAGGTTCTGCTCTGTCTGACCTGATTCCGGCTGATGTTTATGCTTACTCCACCACCGGTGTTGCCACCGGCGCTGACGTTGACACCGTTTCCGGCATTGTCAAGACCGGCGATTACAGCATGACCATCACCACCACCGAGCTGTCCAACTCCATGATCTACCAGCTGCAGCTGCCTATCGCCTCCCTGGATTACTATGGCGACCGCAGCCTGTATGATTACGACAACCACTCCTACGGCTTCAAGAAGGGCGACCTGAGCAAGGTTCGTTCCGTCACCGGCACCCCCCTGGGCGCCGGCGCTTACACCTTCAATAAGTACAGCGATGGCGTCATCTACCTGGATGCCAACCCCAGCTACTATCAAGGCGAGCCCGCTGCCAAGCACGTCAACATGAAGGAAACCCAGGAAGCCGATAAGATCACCGGTGTTCAGGCCGGCACCATCGACATTTCCGATCCTTCTTACTCTCTGGAAGCTGCCAACCAGATCGCTACCATCAATGGTGGTAATTCTGACCTCGACGGCTCTGTCATCACCACCCGTCTGATGGACTTCCGCGGCTATGGCTACATTGCCCTGAGCGCCAAAAACGTTAAGGTCGGCAATGATCCCGCTTCTGAGGAATCCAAGAACCTGCGCAAGGCTATCATGACCGTGATTGCCGCTTACCGTGATGAGGGCATCAATTCTTACTACGGCGATACCGCAAGCGTTATCAACTACCCCATCTCCAACACCTCCTGGGCAGCACCCTCCGTTACCGACGACGGCTACAAGATCGCTTACTCTACCGACGTTGACGGCAACGAGATCTACACCAGCGATATGAGCGGCGACACCAAGTATGCTGCTGCTCTGCAGGCCGCCCTCGGCTACTTCGAAGCAGCCGGCTACACCGTTGAAAACGGCCAGGTCACCGCAGCTCCGGCTGGCGCCAAGATGGAATACACCGTCAACATCGGCGCTTCCGGCAACGGCGACCACCCCTCTTTCCAGGTCCTGACCAATGCAGCCGCTGCCCTCAAGACCATCGGCTTCACCCTGACCGTCAACGACCTGGCAAACGCTTCTGACCTGTACAGCTCTTATCAGTCCGGCGTTGCCGAAGGCTGGGTTGCTGCATGGCAGTCCACCAATGACCCCGATATGTACCAGCTGTACGACAGCAAGGGTTCCACCAACTACTACCAGATCAACGATGCTGACCTGGACGAGCTGATCGAGGCTGCCCGCCAGACCACCGATCAGGATGACCGTAAGGCCATGTACAAGGAAGCTATGGAGATCATCCTGGATTGGGGCGTTGAACTGCCGGTTTACCAGCGCAGCGAATCCGCCATTTTCTCCAGCGAGCGTATCGACACCGCTACCATCCCCAGCGATCTGACCCCGTACTGGACTTACCAGTCTGAAATCAATACGATCGCTCTGAAGTAATTTCAGCGCAGCCTGTTGTTGAATTTATGGTGAGCAGCCGCTCTTGGTGCCGCACTGGTTCTGGGAGCGGTTGCTTGCTGTTAGTACAAACGGCGGCAACATTTGCAGCCCAAATGTGGCCGTCCCATTCCCCCGGACAGTTCCCTCTGTCCGAGGGAGGGGGATGCCCATATTCGGTATCAAAGTAATGAGGTGTATCTGAAAACAAAGAAAATGACGGATGTTTCGCAAACATGAGGCGAATTTAAGGCAAAAAGCTGCAGGAATCCTTTGTGGATTCCAAGGCTTTTTAACGCAAAATTCAGTCGTGTTTGTAGAAACAGGCTAAGGCAACACCGCACAATTCCCGCCTGACGGCTTAAGCACCGCTCCGGCGGCTGCGGCACGGCATCTGCGTTGCCAAAATGCTCGATAAGACTCCAGTATTATCTGCGCTTTTGGCTTAGCATCTGCCGCACCTCGCTCGCCGTATCGGCACTTAGAATTATGCGGCATTGCCCTAAATTTTCGACTTTTTAGGTACACCATAGGCGAAGCTACAAGGCCCCGGCTCATGTGTATTTTGGAGCCATGCGGCGCAGCCATTAAAAACGCGGCCTCCCTGCCCGCGAAGGAAGGAACGATTTTTCAAGTGCGAAACTACGTCATCAAGCGTATCCTGCTTTCTTTTGTGATCCTGTTTTGCGTTACCTTCATCATCTATGTGATGATGCGCAGCCTGCCCAGCTCTTTTGCCGAGAACATGGCCATGCAGCTGTCCCAGGCACCGGGCGCAAAACCGTATCAGGAATGGCTGGATCAGCTCAACGCAGCCTATGGTCTGGATAAGGGCATCCTGCCCGGCTTCATGACCTGGCTGTCCAGCGCAGTGCACGGTCAGTTCGGTGACAGCTGGAAGTGGAACGTCCCTGTTGTTCAAAAATTCCAGGAAGTTATTGGTCTGTCTGTTGTCATGGGCGGCATCTCCTTTGTGTTGTCCATGATCATCGCTGTGCCCCTGGGCATCCTGGCTGCTACCAAACAGTATTCCCGTGCCGATTACGTCATCACCGCTGTGGCTCTGGTGGGCATCTCTCTGCCCAGCTTCTTCTTTGCCACGCTGCTCAAGCTGCTGTTCTCTGTCAAGCTTGGCTGGTTTGACCTGTACGGCCTGGTCGGGCGTGATTATGCCCAGCTCAGCTCGTGGGGCCAGTTCTGTGACCGCGCCAACCATCTGGTGCTGCCCATCGTCACGCTGGTCATTGTTTCCATCGGCTCTACCATGCGTTACACCCGCACCAACATGCTGGAAGTGCTGAACGCCGACTATATCCGTACCGCCCGCGCCAAGGGCCTTTCGGAGCATGTGGTCATCTATAAGCACGCATTCCGCAACACCCTGATTCCGCTGGTTACCATCATCGGCGGTTCCCTGCCCGGCCTGTTCAGCGGTGCCTTGATCACGGAGACTCTGTTCTCCATCCCCGGCATCGGCTACATCTCTTACCAGTCCATGGTTGCGGGCGATATCCCGTTCACCATGTTCTACCTGTCCTTTATGGCGGTGCTTACCCTGGTCAGCAACCTGCTGACTGATATCATGTACGCAGTGGTTGACCCGCGCGTGCGCATTTCTTAAAGAAAGGAGACTGCACCCATGAGTGAGAATACCCAGAACAACACCCCCAAAAAGGAGCAGTACTCCCTGAACGACGACCGCCGCGTTAAGGTGCTTTCGCCCGGCGCGCTGGTTGCCAAGCGGTTCTTCCGCAACCGTCTGGCCGTTGTGGGCCTGACGATGCTGCTTGCCATGTTCGTCTTTTCCTTCATTGGCGGCGTGGTCAGCCCTTACGGCCAGGACCAGCAGTTCTACACCTACACCCAGATGTCCAAAGAGTATGTGGGTGTGACCCGCAACGATAAACTGCGCTTTGTTGTTGCCGATGGCCAGGAGTTCGGCTCCATTGCCCAGAGCAAGGGCAACGAGGCCATCAAGAAGGGTGAAGAGACCTTTACCTATAAAGATAACGATTACGAAGTGGAAACCCTGAGCGAGGATCTGTACGTCTTCCGCCAGGGCCGCACTGTGCTGGCTTATGCCTCTAAGGATATGGTCACCGCAGCGGACGGCGTGGCCGAGCTGAGCTTTGATGCCAAGCTGGCCGCCCTGACTGCCCAGGCAGCAGGGGAGACCACCTTTACTGCCGATGGCCAGGATTATGAACTGGACGCTGACGGCAATATTATCCAGAGCAGCAGCGAAGTTGCCTATATCGGCCGCTTTGTTGTTTCCGCTGCCGATGCCAGCGTGGTCATCAGCCGTGACTTCCGCGACCGCCTGGAAGAAGCCATTGACGATAATATTACCGAGTTCACCTACACCGATGCCGACGGCAACGAAGCCGAGTATGACATCGTGTACGATGCCAGCACCGGCGTTTGGAGCGTGAAGCAGATGACGGAAACCTATGTGTTTGACCGTTACGCAAGCCCCAACAAGGAGCACTGGCTGGGCACCGATACCAACGGTATGGATATGCTGACCCGCCTGATGTACGGCGGCCGTGTTTCCCTGATCATCGGCTTCATTGTTGTTGCGATCGAAGGCTCCATCGGTATTGTTATGGGCGGTATCTCCGGTTACTTCGGCGGCTGGGTGGATAACCTCATCATGCGTATCGTGGACGTTTTCTATTGCCTGCCCTCCATGCCCATCATCATCATTCTGGGCGCTGCCATGGACGCCATGCGCATTGATTCCTGGACCCGTATGATGTACCTGATGCTGATCCTCGGCTTCCTGGGCTGGCCCGGCATTGCCCGCCTGGTCCGCGGCCAGATTTTGTCTCTGCGCGAGCAGGAGTTCATGACGGCAGCCGAAGCCTGCGGTATCAGCGCATGGCACCGCATCTTCCGCCACCTGATCCCCAACGTTATCCCGCAGCTGATTGTTACCTGCACCATGAGCCTTGGCTCCACCATCCTGACGGAAGCCACCCTGTCTTTCCTGGGTCTGGGCGTTAAGTACCCGTTTGCATCCTGGGGCAACATCATCAACGATGTCAACAACGCTTATGTTATGACCAACTATCTGTTCATCTGGGTCCCGGCCGGCATCTGCCTGCTGATCACGGTTCTGGGCTTCAACTTTGTGGGCGATGGCCTGCGCGATGCCTTTGACCCCAAGATGAAACGCTGATGAAAGGAGACACACACGATGGCTAAACAACAGGACGGTTACCTTTCCGCCAAGGAGTCGCGGCGTATCTCCAAAGAAAACCGCCGCATTACGGACCAGTACGAAAAACAGCGCAAGCGCAAGAATGTGCCGGAATCTGAGTACCTGACCCAGATGAAGAACCCGGAAAACGCTGTTGAGTTTGATAACCTGCACACCTATTTCTTTACCGATACCGGCGTGGTAAAAAGCGTGGACGGTGTTTCGTTTGAAGTTCCTGTGGGCAAAACTGTGGGCGTTGTGGGCGAATCCGGCTGCGGCAAATCCGTTACCAGCCTTTCGCTGATGCAGCTGCTGCAGCGCCCCCAGGGCCAGATCGTTCAGGGCGAGATCCGCCTGAACCTGGGTAATGGCAAAGCCTATGATGTTGCCAAAACTCCCGGCACGGTTATGCAGCACCTGCGCGGCAACTATATTTCGATGATCTTCCAGGAGCCGATGACCAGCCTGAACCCGGTGTTCCGCATCGGTGCTCAGATCGATGAAGTCATTGCTCTGCATGACGGCGAAGGCAAGAGCAAAGAGGACATCAAAAAGCGCACCGTTGAAATGCTGGAGATGGTTGGCATCGCCAACAGCCAGGGTGTATATGAGATGTACCCGCATGAGTTGTCCGGCGGTATGCGCCAGCGTGTCATGATCGCCATGGCATTGGCCTGCAACCCCAAGGTTATCATCGCCGACGAACCCACCACCGCACTGGACGTGACGATTCAGGCACAGATCCTGGACCTGCTGCGCAACCTGAAGGACCGCATTAACTCCTCCATCATGCTGATCACCCATGACCTGGGTGTGATTGCCGAGATGGCAGATTACGTTGTTGTCATGTACGCAGGCCGCGTGGTGGAAAAGGGCACCGCTCAGGAGATTTTCGCAAACCCGGCTCACCCCTATACCATCGGCCTGATGGCTTCCAAACCGATCGTGGGCAAAAAGGTGGACCGACTGTACTCCATCCCCGGCAAGGTGCCCAACCCGGTCAATATGCCCAACTACTGTTACTTTAAGGATCGCTGCGAGATGGCTCTGCCCTGCTGCGATGGTGAATACCCCTGCGAGATCAGCCTGTCCCCCACGCACAAGGTCAGCTGCTACCGCTACTATGAAAATAATCGAAAGGCGGGTGAGTGACGATGGCACAGGCAGAAAACGCAAAAAAGCTGGACTATACCCCCGTCACCTATGATGATCAGTATATTCTGATGGTCAACCAGCTTAAAAAATACTTCCCCATCAAGGGCGGCCTGATGTCCCAGACCGTGGGTCATGTCAAGGCTGTCGATGGCGTTACCTTCAACCTCAAGCGCGGCCATACCATGGGTCTGGTCGGCGAATCCGGCTGCGGCAAATCCACCACCGGCCGTACAATCCTGCGCCTTGCCGGCGAAAAAACCGGCGGTCAGGTACTGTTCAACGGCAAAGAAGTGTACGATATGACCGGCAGGGAGCTGCGTAACCTGCGTACCAAGATGCAGATCATCTTCCAGGACCCGTTCTCCAGCCTGTCCCCGCGTCTGCCGGTTGGTGAGATCATCGGTGAGGCTGTGCGCGAGCATAACCTGGTGCCCAAGGCAGAGTTCAATGATTATATTGACCAGGTCATGGATAACTGCGGCCTGCAGCCCTACCACAAAACCCGCTATCCGCACGAATTTTCCGGCGGCCAGCGCCAGCGCATCTGCATTGCCCGCGCCCTGGCCCTGAACCCGGAGTTTGTTGTGTGCGACGAACCGGTCTCTGCACTGGACGTTTCCATTCAGGCCCAGATCATCAATCTGCTGAAAGAATTGCAGGATAAATATAACCTGACCTACCTGTTCATCTCCCACGATCTTTCTGTTGTTGAGCATATTTCGGATACGGTCGGCGTTATGTACCTGGGCAACCTGGTGGAGTACGGTGCAACGCCGGATATCTTCAGCCATCCGCTGCATCCCTACACCAAGGCACTGTTCAGCGCCATTCCTATCCCGGACCCGACCATTCGCCGCGAGCGCATTGTGCTGCAGGGCTCCATTCCGTCCCCGGCCAACCCGCCCAAGGGCTGCAAGTTCCATACCCGCTGCCCCTATGCGACCGAGCGCTGCAAGACCGAAGCGCCGCAGCAGCGTGAGGTGGAACCCGGCCACTATGTTGTGTGCCACCTGTACGAAAAATGAAGCATAACGAACCCTTTGAGGATGACGGCCGCACCGTGGCCGATATGAGTGGCATTGAGCACGACAGTATCTGGCTGCCGCGCCGCCGCAAGCAGGGCCATACCCCCGCGCAGCAGCCCCAACAGGCTGCTGACCGTCCCTGGGAGGAAGACCCCCAGCTGACCGGTAAGGAGCGCCTGTGGGCGATCCTGGGTGCCTTGAAAGCTACCCTGCTGATTTGTGGCGTCTACCTGCTTGGCCTGCTGGCCCTGCTGGCGCTGCTGTTTACCCTCTGGCATTAAAAAATACCCCCGCCTTTGTTTTGGCTGCGTGACAGCTGGAATAAGGACGGGGGTGTTTGGTTTTGTGGGGGAAGGGAACTTGCCCGGTAAGGTGGGGGCACCCGACCCCGCCGAGAAACGTAAATATTTGCTGCAAACCTACAAATATTTATAGAGGACGATGCTTGCATCGTCCCGCGGATGAGCCTATGCGGTGTTGCCTTAAAGCTTCTGCTTCTTTCTTTTCAAAGAAGGAACAAAAACCCCCGTAAATCAATGCAGATGCAGATGGCGGGGCACGCCGTCGATGTAGATGGGGGTCAGTTCGGCCTGGATGAGGGGGCGGGCATAGTGATGGAATGCTTCGGTCACATGCATGCCGTCCGGGCTGATCCAGTCATCCGGCACGCGCTTTTCCAGGTTGGCAACCTTCTGCACATCTACCATCTCGGTTTCGGTGCGGTACGGCATATCTGAAATGCGGCGGATGGCGCACATCTTACCGGTTTCGCCGCGGTAAGCAGCTTCCACCGAAGCACCGCCCACTTGGTATGCCTCGGTAATGTCGGTGCGGCTTGCCAGATGGGAGGCACAGCGCTGCAGGGTAGAGAACTCGATCGCGCGGGTCTTGCAGCCCAGGCGCACATGGATCAAATCCGCCAGATAGCGGCTGGTGCCGGACAAAATGGCTTTATGACCAAAAGCATCCAGCTGGCCTGCTGTGGATACCAAATCACACAGGAAAACGCCGTCCTTGTTTTTTACGCCCTCGCTGGCCGCAATGATGACATTGTGGCGGTCTTTTTCCAGCTGGGCTACTTTTTCCAGGAACACATTCTCGTCAAAGGGGCGCTCCGGCAGCAGAATGATGTCCGGGCCGTTGCAGTCAGCCCCGGCAGCCAGGCTGGCGGCACCGGCCAGCCAGCCGGTATGGCGGCCCATGATCTCGGCCACCGTTACGCTGCGGATGTTATACACGCTGGAATCGCAGATGACCTCTTTCAGGATGGTGGCAATGTACTTGGCGGCACTGCCGTAACCGGGGGTGTGGTCGGTGTACATCAGGTCGTTGTCAATGGTTTTGGGCACGCCGATAAAGCGGATCTCGCTGCCCTTGGCAGCCCCGTAAGCGGAAAGCTTGGCAATGGTGTCCATCGAATCATTGCCGCCAATGTAGAACACGGCCCCAATGCAGTACTTGGCAAACAGCTCAAACAGCTGCACAAAGGGGCGTTCGTCCGTGGCGGGGTTGGGCAGCTTGAACCGGCAGCTGCCCAGGTAACTGGACGGCGTGCGCTTGAGCAGCTCAATTTCCATCTTGTCGTCAAGGCGGTCATCCAGGTCCACAATCTTGCCCTGCAAAAGCCCTTGAATGCCATACTCCATGCCGTATACATGGGCGGCGCCCAGAGCTTTGGCAGCTTCATACACACCGGCCAGGCTGGAATTGATCACAGCAGTCGGCCCGCCGGACTGGCCGACCAGTACATTTGTTCCCCAAGACATAAGAAAGCCCTCCTTATTTTGCAGCCATCGTGCTATCTTAGGCAATACCGCATAATTCTAAGTGCCGATACGGCGAGCGAGGTGCGGCAGATGCTAAGCCAAAAGCGCAGATAATACTGGATGTCTTATCGAGCATTTTGGCAACGCAGATGCCGTGCCGCAGCCGCCGAAGCGGTGCTTAAGCCGTAAGGCGGGAATTGTGCGGTATTGCCCTATCTTAATATGATACACCCTAGTGTACACGAAAGTACGACTTAAAGCAAGTACTTTGCGCACCGGAGGTTTTACAGCTTCACGCCCATTTTTTCCAGCGCAAACAGCGCTGCGCCCAGGCTGCCGCACAGTTGGCTGTACTCGCTGACCTCCACCGGGGCTTTCAGGGCGGTTTCCAGCTCTTTCACAACGCCGCGGTTGCGGGCTACACCGCCTGTCATCATAAAGGGGGCCACGCCGCCGGTGCGGCGGGCCAGGGCAGCGGTTTTGCCCGCAACAGATTTGTTCAGGCCGTGGATGATATCCGCCGGTGCGGTGCTGCGGGCAATCAGGCTGACGACCTCACTTTCCGCAAACACGGTACACATGCTGGAAATGGTCACATCGTTGTGCCAGTCCAGGCCAAGTTCGCTCATCTCCGGCAGCTTCATCTGCAGGGTGCGGGCCATCATCTCCAAAAAACGGCCGGTACCGGCGGCGCATTTGTCGTTCATCGCAAAGGTTTCAACAGCGCCGCTTTCGCTCAGGCGGATCACCTTGGAATCCTGCCCGCCAATGTCGATCACGGTGCGCACGGCGGGGTCCAGATGATGAGCCCCGCGGGCATGGCAGGTGATCTCGGTCACGGCTGCGCCGTCATCGCCCAGGAACTCGCGCCCGTAGCCGGTGTATACCTTGGAACCCAGGTCGCTTTCGGCAATGCCTGCCATCGTCAGGGCCTGTTCCAGTGCCTGGCGGGCGCCGGTTGCAGCCCCGGCGCCGGTGGGCACAATGGCCCAGCCGCAGATCTTTCCGCTGCGATCCAGGATCACGGCATCGGTGCTGGCAGAGCCGCTGTCGATGCCGGCGGCATATTGTGCGTTGGTGTTCATGGCGGGGGCCTCCTTGTTTTCGGTATCGGGAACGGCGTTCAGGCTTTCGGCAAATGCGCCCAGGCGGGTGCTCAGCTGCCCGCCGCCGCTGGTAAAGGTCTGGCGGGAACAGTCGGTTTCAATTTTTAATACCGGCAGATGGAACTGCTCCGGCGCGGTCAGGCCGGGGGCGTAATAATCACAGAACTGCACGGTGTGGTACACAATGCCAACGGTCTGGCCGTCCACCAGGGCGGCGCGCTCACTGACCGGGGCATCCATCCGCATGCAGGGCATCTGGCCCAGCAGGGCGGCGGCGTAACCGGGCAAAAAGTCCTCCAGTGCGGCGGGGGCAACATCGGCAAGCTCACGGTTGCCGGTGCAGGTAGCATCCACCACGGGCAGGGCAAAGGCTTTCTGCACGGTATCATACAGCACGCTGCCGCCATGGGCACCCAGCAGGGTCAAATGCGGACCCTCGGCGTGTGGTTTGTGCACAAAAAAGGCGTGGGCGCGCTGGGCGTCGAATTCCTGCCCAGTGTACCGCTGCAGGGCATCCGCCAGCCTGCGCAGGTCCCGCGCAAAGCGGGCGCGGGTGGCCGGAGTGCTCTGGTGGGGGACGGGCAGCAACTGCAAAAATTCCATCTTACCACTGGCAGCCAGCACATCGTAAACGCGCAGCATGGCATCGCAGCAGTTGGTCAGCACCAAAGCCCGGATGCCGGATTGCTCCACCTGTTCCAGCACAGCCTTGGCGTAACCGCACAGGTTGGCGTGGGCGCAGCGCTCTGCGCAGGAAAAACTTTCCGCCAGCGGATCCAGCGCCGAGAAGGTGGCCCCATACCCGGCAAACAGCTCCAGCGGGGCGTATTTGCAGGCATAATAAATCGTTTTGCTCATACCAGCGCCTCCTGTTTGCTGTGCAGCATCTCCAGGAAAGCATCCAGCCGGGTGGCGGTCTGGCCGTCCATCGTGTTGGCGCGGTCGCAGCCATCGCCGTCCAGCAGCAGCACCGGGTAGCCCTCGGCTTCCAGTGCGCTCTTGAACAGCTGTGCGGCCCCCATCGTCTGCTTGCAGCCCCATTGGCAGAAGTAGACCACCCCGTCGATCTGCTGCATGCGGCACAGCTCCAGCGCGCGCTGGATGCGGTGCTGGGCGCTGCCGTTAAAGATGTTGTTCACCAGCCGCGCGGCCATGCTCTCAAACGGTTTGTCCGGGTCCATGTAGCAGCCTAAGGTATCGGCGTTCATATCGCAGGTAATAAGCTGGTTTTCTGCCGAGAAATTCAGCCGCTCCCGCACGGGCGCCTGATAAAACGGCACGGCGTGCGCCCACAGCAGCCGGGTGCCGCCACCCATGGGGCTGGCCTCGATATCCGCCAGCAGCTTGCGGGCGTACTGTTCAGCCTGCGGGGTGCCCAGCATGGTGTGGGTCACAAACACTTCGTAAAATTCGGAGGTGACATCATTGTGCAGGTTCCGCCCGGCCTTGGCGGCCTGTGCCTGCTGCAATAGTTCCAGCGTGCGGCCGCTGTGGGCGACTGCCTGCTGCAGGGCTGCTTCGTCCAACTTCTGGTGGGTCGCATCCTCCAAAAAGGCGGCGAACTCTCGCAGGCGGTCGGAAACTTCGGCCACAGCGTACTCGTCGTGGTCATAGGGCACATCCAGATAAAAGTGGGGGATGCCGTAATGCTGCGCCAGCCGCCGGAAGGTCAGGTTGTTGGCATCGCAGGCAATGGAGGTGCAGGCAGTGAACAGCGGCTTGCCCGCCGTGCTGGAAAGCCCCATGCCCAGCAAAGCCTTGTGGTAGCTGCACAGCGTGGGGCTGATGCCTGCGCTCTCGGCATAATGGATAAAGCCGCGCTCGGCTGCGGCACCGTTCAGGTAACAGGCGGTGGCTTCGGCAAACATCGGCAGCAGGTGGAAGGCGTGTAGCAGTTCACAGGGCATAAAGATATTGACCAGCGCCGCCCGCTGCGGGTGGGCCAGGGGCGCAATCATGGCGTCCATGGCGATCTGTGCCGCATACTGCCGCGCGGGGGTGAGCTCTTTTTCCGGGGCAAGCAGCAGCTGCACATCCTTGGCGCGGTAGCCCAACAGCAGCAGCTGGCGGGCAAGCTCCGGCTTGGGAATGGCGTCATCCACCAGCTGGCCAAAGCGGTCAACGATATTTGGCATAGGGGGTTATCCTTTCAACACATAGGTTTCAATGGCCTTGGCAACGCCGTCATGGTTGTTGTCGTCCGTTACATAGCGGGCGGCGGCCAGAACATCCGGTGTGGCGTTGCCCATCGCAATGCCGTACCCGGCGGCCTGGATCATGGCAAGGTCGTTGCCGGAATCGCCGCAGGCCATCACCTGGTTCATCGCCAGGCCCAGGGTATCGGCCAGCGTTTTTAATCCGCTGCCCTTGGTCACGCCGGGGGCGTTGATCTCCATGTTGTTGGGAATGCTGGAAGTAATCTCAACATTAAACCGGCTGGCAACAGCCTGCCAGGCGGCATCGCGGGCGGCATTGTCCCGATAGGTGATGCTGAACTTTTCCACCTCGTGCGGGTGGGCGGCGAACACTGCGTGCATGTCATCCACCACAATGCGGCTGTCGCGCAGGTAGCGGCGCAGGGCAGGGGGCATCAGGGCAAGGCCGTCATTGGCACCAAAATAATCGGTGTAGGCTTTGCCGCCGATAAAAATGCCCATGGCACCGCCCGTTGCGGCCACGATATCATAAATGTCGCTGGCAAGGGCAGCATCAAACGGCAGGTTGACCAGCGGTTTGCCGGTGGAAAGCTCCACCACGCTGGCCCCGTTGGAAGTCAGGGCATACCGCACGCCGGGAATGCGCAAAAACGCTTCCGGCACACCCGATGCCACACGCCCCGTTGCGGGGATGACATCAACCCCTTTGGCAATGGCAGCGCGGATGGCTTCCAGCGTGCGGGGTGTGATCTCTTTTTCATCATTGAATACGGTGCCGTCCAGATCCAATGCAACAAGACGGATATCGGGCATAACGGACCCCTCCTTTGTTATATTTCACCAAAGATTTTAGCGCATTTTCGGTCATTTTGCAAGGGTGCCTTGCATTTGCTATGCCAAGTATGGTAAAGTGACATCAGCCCTTTGCATATTGGCACAGGGCAGGGAAGGGGAACGCGATGCAAACCGAACAACAATCGTTGCGTGCGGCAGCCGGGCAGCGCTTTTGGCAGATCGATGCCCTGCGCGGGCTGGCGCTGCTGAATATGCTGGTTTACCATGCCATGTATGACTGGGTGTATATTTTTGGCCATGCCAGCGGCTGGTACGATATCTGGTCCACGCACTGCCATGTGTGGCAGCAGTATATCTGCTGGAGCTTTATTCTGCTTTCGGGTTACAGCTTTACCCTATCCCGCCGCCCGCTCAAGAACGGCCTGCTCACGGCGGCCTGTGCGGTGGTGCTGACCGTGGCAACCGCCGTTGCCATGCCGGAGGAAGTCATCTGGTTCGGCGTGCTGCACCTGCTGGGCTGTGCGGCCCTGCTGACCTGTCTGCTGCACCCCGCGCTGGAAAAGCTGCCCCCGCTGGCAGGGGTTACGGGCAGCGCAGTGCTGTTTGCCCTGCTGAACCAGCTGCCGCAGGGCTGGCTGGGGTTTGAGGGAACGCACCTGGCGGCCCTACCCGCCGCCTGGTACAAGCCGAATCTTTTCTGGCTGGGTCTGCCGGATCTGACGGTGTTTTCCTCATCGGATTATTTCCCGCTTTTGCCGTGGGTGTTTTTGTATTGGGTGGGGTACTTTTTTGCGCGGTGGTTCCGCGCCCGCTGCACCGCGCAGCCCGGCCTGCCGCCCAAAGCCCTGCGCCCCCTGTGCGCCGTGGGCAGCCGCACGCTGCTGATTTATATGCTGCACCAGCCGGTGATTTACGGTGCTTTGCTGGGGCTGCACGCATTGGGGTTGGCATAAAGTTTGGGTAAAGAAAAAAGAAGAAAGAATAATGAATAATGGATGTGTGCCGCCCACGGCGTCACATTTTAACCAAGTCAGTTGCTCCGGCAAAAAGCATTCCAGCCAGAGCAGCCAACCTATTTTATTTGCGCCGCTGCGGGCGGCGCACCAGCATTATTCTTTATTCATTATTATTTTGTATAAACTATTGCCCAGACCCCGCGTATGAGGGCAAAAAACTGAACTTTTTATGAAATTTCAAAAAGTGGGCCAGAACGCGTAAAATCGTGGTTGACAGGAGCCTATAAAGTATAGTATAATTTCAGTTACTGGTTGATTGTAATTTTGATTGACCGGCAAACTCCTGTCTCAGACCAAGGGAGGGAAAAAGATGTCGGAGATCCGTGTCAAAGAGGGCGAATCCCTTGAGAGCGCCCTGCGCCGTTTCAAGCGCAGCACTGCCCGCAGCGGTGTTCTTGCTGAGGTGCGCAAGCGCGAGGCTTATGAGAAGCCGTCTGTGCGTCGCAAGAAGAAGTCCGAAGCCGCCCGCAAGCGCAAGTTTAAGTAATCCGGAGCCATCGCAGCGGCTATGCCGCCGTTTTCGATAACCGTGTTTACCCAAAGGAACGGCAGAACAGGTTCGCAGAGATGCGGGCCTGTTCTTTCTTTATGTCTAAAAACCGGGGTGGCGCTTGCCCGCTGCCCCGCGCTTATAATAAGGTAGTTTGTCTATGCTTCTTACCCCTGAATATATTTTCCGTGCCATTGAGGCCATCACGCCGGAGTTCCTGCGCCAGCACGGCATCACCGCCCTGGTGCTGGATGTGGATAATACCTTGACGGGGGATGGCAGCCAGCAGCTGGATGCCACCGTGCAGCAATGGCTGGATACTATGCGTGCCGCGGGTGTGCGGTTGACGATTGTTTCCAACAATACCGCCGCCCGCGTGCGCCCCTTTGCGGACCGTGTGGGCCTGGCTTGGGTGCCGCTGGCCTGCAAGCCGCTGCCGGTCGGCCTGGCCGTTGCCCGCCGCCGCCTTGGCGTTCGCAAAAATCAGATGGCCATGGTGGGCGACCAGATCTTTACGGACCGCCTTGCCGCGGGGCTGTACGGCATCCCCTGCCTGTATACCATGCCGCGTGGGGGCGACCACCAGCGCGGTGTGCAGTTCAAGCGCAGGTTTGAACCCTACTGGCTGGACCGGTATTACCAAAAAGGGGGCCGCCTGTATGAGTGAAGCACCGCGCTTTGGCACGGCTGGGCTTTCGGACAGCTACCGTGTCCGTAGCTTTGACCCGCAGGCCATGGCGGAGTATACGGCTTCCTTTGGGCTGACGGCGTTTGAATACCAGTGTGGGCGCGGTGTGCGCCTGGGGCTGGATAAAGCCGCCGCCTTAAAAGAAGCGTTTGATGCAAAAGGCATCACTTTCTCGGTCCATGCGCCGTACTACATCAGCATGAGCAGCCTGGAGGAGGACAAGCGGCTGAACAGCGTGAACTACCTGCTGCAAAGCTGCGCACTGGTCAAGGCACTGGGCGGCCGCAGGGTCATCTTCCACGCGGGCAGCTGCGGCAAGCAGAGCCGGGAAGCCGCACTGGAAAAGGCGCTGGACACCATGCGCCGCGCCGTTCAGGCCGTGGATGAAGCCGGTTATGGCGACTGTATCCTTTGCCCTGAAACGATGGGCAAGGTGAACCAGCTGGGCACGCTGGATGAAGTGCTGGCCCTTTGCAGTGTGGATGAACGCATGATTCCCTGCGTGGATTTTGGCCACCTGTATGCCCGCAGCCAGGGCACCGAGCTGAACGATGAGACCGCCCCGGCAGATTACGCCGCCATCCTGGATGCCATTGCCGCAGCCTTGCCGGGGGAGCGGGCCAAAAAGTTCCACGCGCATTTTTCCCGCATTGCCTACACCAAGGGTGGGGAAAAATGCCACCTGACTTTTGCGGATACCGAGTTTGGCCCGCCGCCTGCCCCGCTGATGCAGCTGCTGAAAACCTGTGGACTGGCGCCCACCATTATCTGTGAATCCGCCGGAACCCAGGCTGAGGATGCGGCGGCGCTGAAAAAACTGTATGAACAAGGCTGAGAAAGCCCAAAAACAGCCAACAAAAGCCGAAAAAAACCAAAATATCACCCGAAAATCCCGCTAACCTCTTGCAATACTGGCGCTTTTCGGGTAAAATACTTACAGGTATGACAATGCAATGGCATTGCTTGATAGGCGGCGGGGCCGCTTTTTCAAACAGGCCCGATTCTAAAATTATGGAGGAGTTCCTATATGATCTCTGCAGGCGAATTTCGTAACGGTGTAACTTTTGAGCAGGACGGCCAGGTCCTTCAGGTCGTTGAGTTCCAGCATGTTAAGCCCGGCAAGGGCGCTGCTTTTGTGCGCACTAAGACCAAGAACGTGATTACCGGTTCCGTTGTTGAAACCAGCTACAACCCGACCGCTAAGTTCCCCCAGGCTTTCATTGAGCGCCGTGAGGTTACCTACTCTTACGAGGATGGCGACCTGTACTACTTCATGGATAATGAAACCTACGAGCAGATCCCCGTTGCCGCTGCCGATGTGCCGGAAAACTTCAAGTTCTGCAAAGAAAACGAAATCTGCAAACTGCTGTCCTACAAGGGCAAGGTTTTCAGCGTTGAAATCCCCAACTTCATCGAGCTGGAAGTTACCGAGACTGAGCCTGGCTTTAAGGGCAACACCGCTACCAACACCCTGAAGCCCGCTAAGGTTGAGACTGGTGCCGAGATCCGCGTGCCCCTGTTCATCAACGAGGGCGACAAGATCCGCATCGATACCCGCACCGGCGAGTATATGGAGCGCGTCTGATCTTAAAACAAATGGCCGGGCCGTGGTTTTTGCCGCGTCCCGGCTTTTTTGGAAAATTGCAAAAACAAACACCCTGTTTACAGTGCGTGAAGGAGGTTTTCCCTTATGGCTATGGATCTGAATGCAAAGGCCGCTTACATCCGCGGTATGATGAAAGGGATGGAGTTTGACCCCACCACCCAGGAAGGCAAGATCATTGTTGCAATGATGGACCTGCTGGAAGAGATGGCCGATGTTGTGAGCGAGCATGACGATGCCCTGGATCAGGCTTTTGACGAGCTGGACGCCATTGATGAAGATATGGATGATCTGGTGGACAACATCTTCGGCGATGACGATGAGGATGACGATGAGGACGAGGATGACGACGGCGCATTTGAAACCAGCTATGAAGTCACCTGCCCCAACTGCGGTACCGTCAACATTGTGGATGAAGACACCCTGATGGACAGCGATAAGATCGTCTGCGCAGAGTGCGGCGCAGCTTTCGATGTGGAAGTTCTGCCCGATGATGCCGAGATGCCCGCCGATGCAGAAGCCGAAAGTACCGATGTGACCATCGAGTAAGCGGTTAAGCGCACAAAATAGAATAACAGATAGAAAATCACCCCTGTGGCCGGATTATTCTGGCCGCAGGGGTGATTTTTTGATTATTGGGGAAGAAAGTAATTTGCGGCGAGGTTGCAAACGCTGCCATAAACCTGTAGACGATGTGTAGGGGACGATGCTTGACCGTTCCGAAACCGTAAGACAATATATCATTATAAAATTTGTGATGCTCAATGATGTAAAAGCTCCGGCGTGGTCAGGCAGCAACGCCCTGCGGCACAGGGATGAAGTACAACAAAAACAGCCCGGTCCAAACGGACCGGGCATTGTGGGTTCCTGTTTACTTTTTCTCGTTCTTCAGCTGGTTGCGCAGCATGATATCGCCAAAGGTCAGGGCGTTGAACAAACCGCCGGCCTTGTTGGCCTGGCGCACAATGCGCGCCGGCAGAGGCTTGCTTTCATCGGTGGAAAGCAATACAATATGAACCTTATCGGCCACGTCGGCATTGCCTTCCTTTTTGGTGGTCAGCACCTGCAGGTACACAACATAGGGGTCATGCATAGAACCATAGTAAATATCGTTGCCGCAGCGCACCAGCGGGCGGCCCTTATAAGTCAGACTGGGGGTAAAAGCCATCTCTTACAACCTTCTTTCGCTGTTGTTGTATCCGAAAAGCCGAAAATATAGCCTGTTTCTACAAACACAGCCGGATTTTGCGTTAAAAGTCCTTGGAATCCACAAAGGATTCCGCCGGCTTTTGCCTTAAATCCGTCTTGCGTTTGCGAAATATGCGTCATTTTCTTTGTTTTCAGCTACACCTTAATCAATAAAAAATATTATACCATACAAGATAGGGGATTACAAATCTAATTTTTCGCGTTCGATCTTTTCTTCGTTCAAGGCAACGCGCTGGGTCAAAATGCGCACCTTGCTGTCCAGCTGACTGAGCCGGATGGACATAAAAAACTGTTTGGCCAGCAGCAAAAAGATGATGACGATATAAACAAAATTGATGGGGCTCTGGAACCCAAGCAGATACGCCGCCCAGTAGGCAATGCCGGGAAAGATGGCCAAAATCAGCAGAATGCCGCTGAACAGAAGCCAGAAAATGGTATCTTCGATCTGCACCTTAGCCAAACGCACGCGGCGCAGAATATAGGTTGCGGTGATCAGGCTGCCCAACACAAGGCATACACGGATAATTGGCTGATCAAACATGGCTTACAGGCTCCTTTCCGGGTAAGGCGTTTCGGTGTCCCGCTTGCGGAACCACTGAATCAGCAAAATGGAGATGGACATTTTGACCATATATTCAATGCTGCGCCAAAAGGTCAGGTAGCTTTGACCGGCCTCGCGCTCGCCCATCGTAACTTGTACTTCGCGTACCACAGCGCCGTTTTTGATCAGGTAACTGATGGTATCCGGTTCCGGGCCATAGTTCAAATTTTGGGCAAATTCTTCCACCATGGCGCGGTTGAACAGCCGCATGCCGCTGGTGGGGTCGCAGATGGCACGGCCGGTGGTCAGCCGGATGGACCAGCTGATGATGTAACTGCCCAGCATGCGCAGGCTTTTGGGCTTTTTTACCGTCAAAAAGCGGCTGCCAATCACGATGTCGGCCCCGCTTTCCAGCTCTTCCAGCATGGCGGCGATATATTCCGGTCGGTGCTGGCCGTCAGCATCCAGCTGCATGGCGCAGTCATACCCGTTTTCGGCGGCATAGCGCAGCCCGGTCTGGAATGCACCTGCCAGCCCCAGGTTGACCGGCAGATCGATCAAGCGGAACCCATGTTCCCGGCAGATGGCCGCGGTTTTATCACGGCTGCCATCGTTGACTACAACATAGTCATACTGCGGGTAGTTCTTGACAATGCCGTTGACGACCTTGACAATATTGGCTTCCTCATTATATGCAGGAATAACAATCAGCAATTTTGACATAACAAATGTTCCTTATCCACTTGCCCGGCGAACACCGGGCAGATGTCAGCTTTGGTTTATGATCCCCATCATTTTATCAAATACGGCATCCCATGTAAAGTGCGCGTACACATTGCGGTATGCCGTCTCGGCACAGGCATGGGCGCGGGCGGGATCATCCAGCAGGGTCTGCAACCCGGCGCGGATGGTTTCCACCGTGGCGTCCTGTGGCTGGCCGGGCAGCACAATGCCGTGGGTATCGTCCGGCAGCAGCTCCTCGGTTCCAGCGGTGCGGGTGCACACAATGGGGCAGCGGCAGGCCGCGGCTTCCAGCAAGGTGGTGGGAAAGCCCTCGGCATACCGGGTGGGCAGACAGTATACATCTGCCTGCCGCAGCAGCTGAACCACCGCATCATGCGGCAGGGCACCGGGGGTAACGGCCCCAAGGTCCGCCAGTTCCTGCTGCTGCGGACCGCTGCCAGCCGCCACCAGAACAACGCCCGGCAGCTGGGCCACGGCCTGGGCTAATAATCCGGCGCCCTTTTCGGGAATCAGGCGGCCCACAAACAGCACGATCTTACGGTCGCCAAGGTTCAGCTTGGCGCGCCAGTCTGGCGCGTGGGCGGCTTCCTGTTCCAAAGCAGCGGGGTCAATGGCGTTGGGCATGGTTCCTGCAGCCGTAATGCCAAAGGTGTGCAGCCAGCGGCAGGCAGCGGCGGAAACGCCATAGAACGGCGCGCCGGTGCCGCGCACCAGGCGGCAGGCAACCTGCTCATACAGCCGCCCGCAGGCCCCCAGCAGGCCGCTGCCCATCGGCATGTATCCGGTGGAATGGTCAATAACCAGCATGGGGATACCACGGCGCTTGGCCGCGCGGGCAGCCCAGACGCTTTGGGTGTACATGCGGGTCTGCACCACGCAGAAATCGAGCTTTTGCGCCCAAATTTGCGCGGTCAGCGCGTAGAAGCGCGCCCCCGGCCTGATGACAGGAAAGCGCCCGTTCATGACAGGCCAGACGGGCAGGCGGTAAATTTCAATGCCATCCCCGTCAATTTCGTGCTCCGGCAGGTTGGGCAGAGCACTGGTAACCACAATGGCGCGGTGCCCGGCGGCAACAGTGCGGCGGGCGAGGTTCCAGGTGTAGCGCTCCACACCACCCACCGTGGGCAGGTACTGCGCAGAAAAATAACAAATCGTCATCGGGCAATCACCGCAAGCATGGCGTTCAGCAATACCCCGGCGTTGACTACGCACAGGCAGCAGACCAGGGTACAGGCGGACTGTTTGCCGCTGGCAACCTGGACCCGGCGGGGCAGGCAGGTAAGCAGGAACAACGGCAGCACGGGCAGAAGATACCGCCCCTGGAAGCCGTAAACGGTCTGGTAATAGGTCGGGGTCCACACAAGGCAGCCGGCAAAGGCCAACGCGGCGCACAGCAGCGCGGCCAGCGCACACCACACCCGGTAGCGCCCCTGGGGCAGCCCCGGCACGGGAACATCCTGCGCCGGAACGGCGGCATACCACAGCAGCAGGTAGAGCGCCAAGACCCAGAACCAGGCCAGGTCCAGCGAGCTGTAGCTTAAGCTGCCGCCCACAAGGCCGCGCACCCAGTTGTCGGCATCCTGCACCACGCTGCGTACCAGCAGCATAGCCACGGCGGGCAGATTGTGCAGAATGTAACCGGGGGTAAAGGTGGTCTGGTCTTCCTCGCTGGGGGTGCTCTGGCTGTCCCGCACGGTACGGACAGCTTCGATCTCTTTGATCAGCACATTGCGGTCCAGCGGGTAGCGGTCATCCTCCACGCCGGGGTAGATCTGGCAGGCGGAAAGCAGCTCTGCACATTCATCACTGCTGAACATGGACTTGAAAAAGTCTCGGCGGTCAGCATTGGCCAGCCGTTCCCGGCACATTTCGGCGTCGGTGGTCATCAGGTCGCGGTCCAGGTAAACCAGGGAAGCCGCACTCATGAATTCATCATCGGTCAGGCTGGAATGCTCCACTTCCTCCGGGCTGAAGAAAAAGCTCTGGCCCAGAACGGCGGCGGTCACATCGCCCTCCTGCAAGGCCTGCACCCAGAACTCCAGCTCCTTCTGCGGGATCTCGGTCACGCCCTCCACGCAGTAATACAGGCGGCGCACAAAGTTGGAAGCCGTGTTTTCGCGGTACTCGGCAGGCATGTTGGCAAACCGGTTGGAGATTTTGCCGTCACCCGCGGCAGGGGCGGCATGCAGGGTACGATTGTCAGCTGCGTCTGTTGCTGTATAAGAAACCGCGGCAGCCGGGGTAGAACCCTGTGCGGAGGTGGTTTCCGCCTGGGTAGTCTGATTTTCAAACCCGGCAGAACCGGCCACCGAGGTGACCAGCACAGCGCGGTTGATGCTGAGCGCCAGCAGCACGCATCCGGCCAGATAAGCGGCTTTTTTGGTTGCGGCGCTCTGGCCAAAGCGGCTGTTGGGAATCAGCAGGAACAACGCTGCCAGCGGCAGGTAAACCAGTTTGGCCGGTGCCAGCAGGATGCCGAACACCGCCAGCGGCAGCCACAGCCGCACCGGCAGCACCGTGCCGTCCTTGCAGCCAAAAATCGCCTGCATACACAGCGCAGTAAAGGCAAACGCCAGCCCCAGCAGCAGGGAATCCCGGCTGAAAGAAGCCGCCAGATGCAGCGTCATGGGCAGCAGGGCCGCCGCAGCGAATACCCGCCTGCCAAACGGCGCGGCTTTAACGGCCAGCGCCGCTAACAAAGCGAACACAATTAAATTTGCTGTGCGCCCCAGCATCAGCGCCGGAACAAAGCCAAGGTGAAAAACATATGCCAGGAACACCGCTGCCGCGCTGAACAGGTACAGCGTGGGATTGCGGTCGGTCTGCAGTTCTTCCAGCGCAGTGTGGCTGTCAAAACTGTCAGGGGTGGTGGTGAACAGGTTTTCGCTCAGTTCCTGCCAGCTGAACACGGTGGTCTTTTCGTTTTGCAGCAGGGGGTCAAAGTCGTGCTCGCGGCGGTAGGTCATATCCAGCGGCACATTGCCCATCCGCCATTCATCCGGCGAGAGCATGTTGGCCCATTTGCAGGCTAAAGTAAAAGACTGGTTGATGTGGTATTTTTCGTCCGGCGCGGCATAGGGCGGCAGCACAAAGCTGTACAGTATGCCAAAGCAGAGCACCAGCACAAACACCAGCCGGTGCAGCGGCATGCGGCCCCGCATGGCAAAATAAATGCCAAGGAACACCACAACGCTGGCCAGCAGCCCGACCAGCAAAAAGAACCGGGTCAAAAATCCGCCAATCTGTTTGTAAGTCACCAGCAGCGCCAGCGTGCCGTCCACGGCTTCGCCGTTTACGGTAAAGGTATCGTTCCACAGCACAGCGCCGTTGCTGCAGCCCACGGTCAACCGGCCGGAACCGGTATACTCCGGCTTCAGGGTCACGCGGTAGCGGCGGCCTGCGCTGCCGGTCACGGGGGTATCCAGCCCCATGCCGGTGTACTGCCCGGCCACAATGTTCGCCATATCGCCGGTGGAGTGGGCCAGCACCTCGCCGGTGTCGGCATCGGCAAGTTCCAGGTGCAGCTCACCGGTGGGCTGGCCGTTGCTGGTGCCAAACACAAAGGCCATGGCCAGCAGGTCATTGTCGGTATCAAAGGTCTGGGCAGCGCCGTTGGCTTCGTCCAGCTCGGCGCTGTACTGGCTGTAATCATCGCTGATGCGCTCCGACAGGCTCTTGTCATTGTTGGGGCGCACCGCGGCCAACCAAACCAGCACCACGGCCAGCAAGCAGGCAGCAGCGGCGCACAAGGCGGTGCCCAGCGGGCTTTTCAGAAAATCCTTTATTTTGCTCATACGGGCTCCTCCCGGTTTTGGTGGTTCAGCGTTCAGGGGGTGTCCAAAACAAACACCGGAATATTTAAGGCAATACCGCATAATTCTAAGTGCCGATACGGCGAGCGAGGTGCGGCA
>OLNR01000620.1_pt1 | contig 27902 bp, 25 predicted proteins | sample 1672231 | NCBI WGS metagenome assembly OLNR01 (sample SAMEA3136662, study PRJEB25190) | human gut metagenome
ACGGTCCTAAGGTAGCGAAATTCCTTGTCAGGTAAGTTCTGACCCGCACGAAAGGCGTAACGATTTGGGCGCTGTCTCAGCTGTAGACTCGGTGAAGTCTTAGTACCTGTGAAGATGCAGGTTACCCGCGACTAGACGGAAAGACCCCATGGAGCTTCACTGCAGGTTGATATTGGGATTTGATGCAGCATGTACAGGATAGGTAGGAGGCAAAGAGATGGATACGCCAGTATTCAAGGAGCCGCTGTTGGGATACTACCCCTGTTGTATTGGATTTCTAACCGGACGACGTAGAGCCGTTGACGGGACAGTGTCAGTCGGGCAGTTTGACTGGGGCGGTCGCCTCCCAAAGAGTAACGGAGGCGCCCAAAGATACCCTCAGCTTGGATGGAAACCAAGCGCAGAGTGCAAAGGCAAAAGGGTGTTTGACTGCGAGACCCACAAGTCGAGCAGGGACGAAAGTCGGGCTTAGTGATCCGGCGGTGCTGAATGGAAAGGCCGTCGCTCAACGGATAAAAGCTACCCTGGGGATAACAGGCTGATCTCCCCCAAGAGTTCACATCGACGGGGAGGTTTGGCACCTCGATGTCGGCTCATCGCATCCTGGAGCTGAAGTCGGTTCCAAGGGTTGGGCTGTTCGCCCATTAAAGCGGTACGCGAGCTGGGTTCAGAACGTCGTGAGACAGTTCGGTCCCTATCTGTCGTGGGCGCAGGAAATTTGAGAAGAGCTGTCCTCAGTACGAGAGGACCGGGATGGACGCATCAATGGTGGACCAGTTGTCACGCCAGTGGCATAGCTGGGTAGCTAAATGCGGAAGGGATAAACGCTGAAGGCATCTAAGTGTGAAACCCACTTCAAGATGAGATTTCCCATTGCGCAAGCAAGTAAGACCCCTTAAAGACGATAAGGTAGATAGGTCAGGAGTGTAAGCATGGTGACATGTTAAGCGGACTGATACTAATAGGTCGAGGGCTTGACCGAAAAGGCAAGCGAGCTTGAAAGAAGAAAAACTACTGTCTGGTTTTGAGTGTCCTGAAGACACTTGACAAGAAGAATCTGGTAATGATAGCATGATGGACACACCTGTACCCATTCCGAACACAGAAGTTAAGCATCATCGCGGCGAAGATAGTACATTGTGCGAAAATAGCTCGTTGCCAGTTCCTTCTTTTTTTTATGTTTTAAGAATTTTCCCTTAAGTGGTTTTTTATTTTCAAATAATGAAAGCTTTTACATATTTAAAATAATTAGTATAAACTATCCCTTGAGGTGAATATAATGGAATTAAGTATTTTGTTAATTCAACAAATATGTCAATTATTTATTATGATCTTTTTTGGCTTTTTGCTTGTAAGAGGTCGAGTTTTAACAGCGGAAAATAGTAAAGTATTATCTATTTTACTTTTATATGTTGCATGCCCTTGTGCCATTATCAATTCTTTTATGATTGATTTTACATCAGATAAGTTGATTGGTTTAGGAATATCTTTTTTAGGGGCTATTTTAGTACATATCATTTTTATTCCACTTGCTAATTTATTAGGAAAAATTTTTGGTTTTACACCTATTGAAAAAGCAACACTTATTTATTCAAATTCTGGTAATTTAATTATTCCTTTAGTAGGAGCCATTTTAGGAAATGAATGGGTCATTTATTCAAGTGGTTATATGGTTATACAAACTATTTTATTATGGACACATGCTAAAAGTCTTGTTTGTAATGAACCATCATTTGATATAAAAAAGATTCTATTAAATATTAATATTATTGCTATCATTATTGGAATTTGTCTTTTTATGTTTCAATTACAATTACCATCTTTACTTGTTGATACTTTTTCTAAAGTAGGAAGTATGATGGGACCATTAGCGATGATTGTTATTGGAATGCTTATTGGAGAAATGGATTTAAGGAGTATTTTTGTAGAAAAGAGAACATATTTAATTTCTTTATTTAGATTAGTTGTCTTTCCATTAATTATGATTCTTATTTTTAAATTTACAGGTATGTCTCGTTTAACAGTTGATGCTGACAAAATTTTGTTGATTACAATTTTAGCTGCATCTGCACCACCAGCGGCAACAATCACACAATTTGCACAACTCTATAATAAACATCCAGGGTATGCAAGTATTATGAATGTAATGGGGGTTATTTTTAGTATTATTACAATGCCATTCATGATTATGATTTATCAATTATTATAAAAGGTAGAGATACCTTTTTTATTTATAGTTTAATAAAAGGAGTTAGAAATGAAAAAAATATTATGTGTTTTATTATTACTTTTTACAGGGTGTTCCTCTAAAACATCAATGATAGAAATCCAAAAACATGTTTATGTAGAAAAAGAATTTAAAGATAGTTGGTTAGAAACTAATGAATTTGGTGATAGCTATATTAAAGAAGAACTCCAAGGAGGATACCATTATCATTTTGATCAACAGTTTTTAGAAATCTTTTTTAATACTGGCGGGAAGATAGAACTTTATAACTACAGTATTAAAAAGAATGATTTGATTATTTCAGGGGAAATGATTTCTCCTAAAACGATTCGTTTAGTTCATCCACATCTTGATAATGTGACAAGTGAAGGAGTAATTATTCATGAATTAGGTCATTATTTTGATGAAAAACATCAATTTAGTTCTTCTAAACAGTTTACAAAGTTATATAAGAAATATAGAACATTATTTAATCAAAAGACAAAAAAAGAATATTTTGCAGAATGTTTTAAAGAATATGTTGGTGGTCATCAAGAAAAGGTGAAACCATTTCATTCATATATGAAGACAATTACTCAAAAAATACGCCAAAAAAATAAATGAGCTATGCAAAAAGCGTGACTTATGAATAAAAAAACGATATAATGTGTCTAAAAAAGAAACTAATAAATAGGTTTTGATAAATGATATTAATGCACTTTAAAATATGATAATATGTTATGGTGAGGTGAAAATGATGGATGATTTTATTAGACCGCCAAAAAAAGAAGTAAAACAAGAAACAAAACAAAGACCAATCAAAGAAGTTTTAATTGTTATTTTGATTATTGTCTGTCTTGCAATTGGGTATTTTGCAGGCTATGTTTCAAAAAAGAATGTTATTGTTAAAAGTAAAAATGATAGCAGTATTATTAATGAAGTTTATGATACTTTAGATAAGTATTGGGTAAATACGAATGATCAAGATGTAAGTTTAAATACCTCTGCTATTGAAGGCATGGTTGCAGGATTAAATGATCCTCATTCAAGTTATCTAACAAGCAAAGAAGCTGTTGAATTTAATCAAACAGTTGCTGGAAATTATCAAGGCATCGGTGTAGGTTTTTCTATGGTAGAACAAGGGGCCATGATTACTAAAGTATATAGTGATTCACCAGCAAGTAAAGCAGGCTTAAAAGTTGGCAATATTATCACGAAAGCGGATGGAAATGAATTAGCACAAGCAAGTACTGATCAAGTAAGAGACTACGTGCGTGGTGAAGATGGAACAGAAGTTACATTAACGATTTTAAGTAATCAAAAAACAAGTGATGTGACAGTTACAAGAGGCGCATTAGATACTTCTGCTTTTTATGAAATAAGAAAACAAGGAAATGTATCTTTTGGATATATTGAATTATCAACTTTTGGAACAGATACTGCTAAGCAAGTAGAAACAGCCTTAGAAATGTTTAAAAAGAAAAATATTCAAACATTAGTTATTGATTTAAGAGATAATGGTGGAGGCTATTTAACAGCTGCTACAGATATTTTAGATTTATTCTTTACTTCAGATGAAGTAATTTATCAAATGAAAGAAAAAAATAGTGCAGCAAAAAAATATTATGCAGAATCAGATAAAAAATATGAATTTGAAAATGGTTATATTCTTGTAAATGAAAATACAGCAAGTGCTTCTGAATTAACAGCAGGAGCTTTACAAAGTGAAAAAGGATATCAACTTATTGGAAAAACAACTTATGGAAAAGGAAGTGCACAAACTCAAAAAACGCTTTCTGATGGATCAGTTTTAAAGTATACGTATGCTAAATGGATGATTCCTAATGGGACATGTATTAATGGAAAGGGTCTAACACCTGATGAAGAAGTTGATAATGTTTCATTATCAGGAATTACAACAAAAGATGTAAAAGAAACCTTAAAAGTTGATTGTGTAAATACACGTATTAAATCTATGCAAAAGATGCTCAATATTTTAGGATATTCTGTTGATCGAGAAGATGGTTATTTTTCAGTTAATACACAAGCAGCATTACAACAATTTGAAACAGATAATCATTTAAACGTAGATGGAGAGTATAGTCAAAGTGATAAACAAATGCTGGTTGCAAGAATGATGATTTATATCAATAATCATGAAAATGATAAACAGTATGATCAGTTAATGAAAATCATAAAATAAGGTGGTGAAACTATGTCTCAGTTTAAACTCGTTTCTCCTTTTCAACCAATGGGAGATCAAGTTCAAGCTATTCAAGAACTTGTAGATGGTTTAAAAGCAGGTAAAAAGGAACAAGTCTTACTTGGGGGAACTGGAACAGGAAAAACATTTACTGTTGCTAATGTTATCAAAGAATATAATAAACCAACGTTGGTTTTAGCACATAATAAAACATTAGCAGGACAATTATATTCAGAGTTAAAAGAATTTTTTCCTGAAAATAGAGTAGAGTACTTTATTTCAAACTTCGATTTTTATCAACCAGAAGCTTATATTCCAGGTAGAGATCTCTATATTGATAAAAATGCAAAAACAAATTATGAAATTGAAATGTTGCGTTCAGCAGCAATGAATTCACTTATTGAAAGAGAAGATGTCATTGTTGTTGCTTCTGTTGCTTCTATTTATGGACTTGGAAATCCTGAACAGTATAAAGAAATGATTTTCTCATTACGTGTTGATCAAGATATTGATCGTAGAGAATTATTGACATTTTTAGTCGATCGTCAATATCAAAGAAATGATATTGAACAAACTAAAGGAACTTTTAGAGTTCGTGGTGATGTTATTGAAATTGTTCCAGGACATAGTGAAAGTTATTTGATTCGTATTGAATTATTTGGAGATACAGTAGAACGTATTTGTGAAGTAGATCCCCTTACAGGACATATTTTAGGTTCTTATAATACGTATACTATTTATCCTGCTTATGGATATGTAACGAAAAAGGAACAAATGTTAAAAGCTTGTGATACGATTTCTAAGGAATTAGAAGAACGATTACAGTATTTTAAAGATGAAACAAAGCTATTAGAGTATGAACGTCTTGATCAAAGAACGAGACATGACGTAGAAATGTTAAGAGAAGTGGGAATGTGTCCAGGAATTGAAAATTATTCACGACATATCGATGGACGAAAAGCAGGTCAAAGACCTTATACATTGATTGATTATTTTCCTAAAGATTTTTTACTTGTCGTAGATGAAAGTCATGTTATGCTTCCACAAATTAGAGGAATGTATAATGGGGATCGTTCTCGTAAAGAAACATTAGTAGAATATGGTTTTAGACTTCCAAGTGCTTTGGATAATAGACCACTCGTTTTTGAAGAGTTTGAAGATTTGATTCATCAAGCTATCTTTGTTTCTGCAACGCCAGGTGATTATGAACTAGATAAGGTTCATCATCAAGTTGTTGAACAAATTATTAGACCAACAGGGCTATTAGATCCAATCATAGAAGTAAGACCTATTGATGGTCAAGTAGATGATATTATTGATGAAATTCATCAACGTATTGAAAAAAATGAACGTGTATTGATTACCACACTTACTAAAAGAATGGCAGAAGACCTCAGTGCTTATCTTGTAGAACTTGGGTTAAAAGTTGCTTATTTGCATAGTGATACTAAAACATTAGAAAGAACAGAAATTTTAAGAGATCTACGTCTTGGAAAATATGATGTTTTAGTGGGTATCAACTTGTTAAGAGAAGGATTAGACTTACCAGAAGTTTCTCTTGTTTGTATTTTAGATGCTGATAAGGAAGGTTTTTTAAGATCGGAAAGATCATTGATTCAAACTATTGGACGTGCTGCTAGAAATAGTCATGGTAAAGTTATTATGTATGGTGATAAAATTACTGATTCTATGCAAAAGGCCATTGATGAAACAGCAAGACGTCGTGAAATACAAGAAAAATATAATAAGGAACATGGTATTATTCCTCAAACAATCAAAAAGGAAATTAGAGAAGCTATCCATGGACAAGAAAATGTGGATGAAGCCATTTCTCTTGTTAAAAAAGGTAAGAAAGCGAAGAAGAAAGATAAAGAAACACTTATTAAAGAACTTGAAAAACAAATGAAAGAAGCAGCAAAAGCACTTGATTTTGAAAGAGCAATGGAACTTAGAGATATGATGTTGGAGTTGCAAGGTGAAGTTTGAGTTTAATCATTTAGAAAAAAGTGTTTTAGATTCTTTATCTAAAAAGGGTCGAGTTTATCTTGTAGGTGGTATTGTTAGAGATATGGTGATGTATCAAAAGGTAGATTACCATGATGTAGATGTAGAAATCTATGATCTAGAAATAGATGAGATTATTGATATTTTATCTCAATATGGAAAAGTAAACGAGGTAGGTAAAAGTTTTGGTATTTTAAAATTGGATTGTTTACCAAATTTTGATTTTGCTTTACCTCGTATTGAAAGAAAAAAAGGACAAACACATCGAGAATTTGAGGTAGAAGTTCATAAAAATTTAGATATGAAAATAGCATGTCGTAGAAGAGATTTTACAATTAATGCAATGATGTATGATTATCAAAATGAAAAGCTGATAGATTATTATCAAGGACAAGAAGATATTAAAAATAAATGTTTAAAAATGGTTGATGAAAAAACATTTTATGAAGATCCTTTAAGAGTATTAAGATTAGCTCAATTTATGGCTCGTTTTGAATTTCAAGTGGATTTAAAAACAAAAGAGATTTGTCAAAAAATGGTCAATGAAGGAGTTTTACAATATTTATCTTTAGAACGAATTCAACAAGAATATAATAAGTTATTGATGTCTTCACATCCATCAATGGGTTTAAAATTCTTATTAGAACTCAATGCTCTTATTCGTCCTTTAGAAACATTAGCAACATGTCCTCAAAGATTAGATTTTCATCCTGAAGGAAATGTGATGAATCATACTTTATTAGTTGTTGACTTAGCTGCTTTATGTAAAGATAAAACAAGTTGGCCACTTGCTTTCATGTGGAGTGCTTTACTTCATGATATAGGAAAACCATTAGTAACAACTCCTGAAGGAAAAGCACCAGGGCATAATGAAAGTGGTGTAAAAGTTTTTAATCAATATTTTAGTCATTTTTTTACAAATAAAAAAATGAAGAAATATATTCGTACAATGATCTATTATCATATGCATTTGATGAATATGGTAAGAAATCAAAGCAAAGATTATAGTTACTATAAATTATTAAAAGGAATAGAAGGAATTTTTCCTTTAAACGATTTAGTATGTATGTCGAAATGTGATAAGTTAGGACGACTTGCAAATCGTCCAGAAACAATTTCAACATTAGATACTTATGTTGAAGAAAAGGTTTCAAGATGTGGAAATCATGCATTAAAACCTTTTGTGGATGGTAAACTCTTAATAGAATTAGGATTTAAACCTAATCAAGATTTTAAAGAATTACTTGATTGGGCCTATGATTTACAAATGAGAGGGCATGACAAAGAAAGTGTTATTCAATTATTGAAAGGAAGAAAAGATGGAAAATAAATTAATTATTCGAGGAGCAAGAGAAAATAATTTAAAAAACATTAATATCGATATTCCTAAAAATAAACTTGTTATTATGACAGGTCTTTCTGGTTCAGGGAAAACATCTTTAGCTTTTGATACAATTTATGCTGAAGGACAAAGAAGATATGTAGAATCACTAAGTGCTTATGCAAGACAGTTTTTAGGCAATATGGAAAAACCAGATGTTGATGCGATTGAAGGTTTATCACCTGCTATTGCAATTGATCAAAAAACAACTTCTAACAATCCACGTTCAACTGTAGGAACAGTTACAGAAATCTATGATTATTTAAGATTGTTATATGCACGTGTAGGAAAAGCTTATTGTCCTAAACATGATGTTGTTATTGAAAGTCAAACAATTAAACAAATGGCAGATACGATTGACCAATACGCTGATGGCGATCGTTTAATGGTTGTCGCAAGAGTTGTTAAAAGAAAGAAAGGAACTTTTAAAGATTATTTTGCGGACTTATTAAAAGATGGTTATTTACGTGTGGTTGTTGATGGACAAAATTACATGTTGGATGAAGAAATCGAACTTGATAAAAATAAAAAACATGATATTGATGTCGTTATTGATCGTATTATCAAAAAAGAAGGTTATCGTAGTCGTTTAGTAGATTCTTTAGAAGTCGGTTTGAAACTAACGGGTGGAGAAGTCATTGTTCAAAACTTAACAACAAAAACAGAAGAACTTTTTAGTGAACATCTTGCTTGTCCAATTTGTGGTTTTTCTGTTCCTAAATTAGAACCACGCTTATTTTCATTTAATAATCCATTAGGAGCTTGTCCGGATTGTCGTGGATTAGGGATTAAAAATGAAGTGGATGTTGATTTATTGATTCCAGATTGGAGTAAATCAATTAATGAAGGTGGACTTCGTTATTTTAAAACAGCAGTCGGAACAAATCGTATTGAATGGCAAAGATTTTTAGTTCTTTGTAAGAAATATAAAATAGATTTAGATAAACCATTAAAAGATTTTACAAAACAAGAATTAAGTTATATTCTTGATGGTTCGAGAGAACCTATTAGTTATGAAATCGTATCAGATAGTGGAAATGTCTCACGTACAACAAAATTTATTGAAGGTGTGAGAACATTAATTGCAAGAAGATATGAAGAAACAACTTCAAAATGGTCAAAAGAATGGTATGCATCCTTTATGTCAGAACATACTTGTCCTACATGTAAGGGAAGAAGACTTAATGATCAAGTTCTTTCTGTAAGAGTCGGTGGTTTAAATATTGCTGAATTTACAGAACAATCAATTGAAGATGCTTTACATTTTATTCAAAATATAAAATTAACAGACTATGAAATGAATATTGCTCGATTAGTTGTTAAAGAAATCAATGATCGTCTTACATTCTTAAATAATGTTGGTCTTGGTTACTTAACACTTGCTAGACGTGCAGGAGGATTATCTGGTGGAGAAGCTCAACGTATCCGTCTAGCAACTCAAATTGGAACACGTCTTACGGGAGTATTATATGTTTTAGATGAACCATCTATTGGTTTACATCAAAGAGATAATGAAAAACTTATCAAATCTTTACAAGATATTAGAGATTTAGGAAATAGCGTTCTCGTTGTTGAACATGATGAAGATACAATGAGAGCTTCAGATTTTATTGTTGATATTGGTCCAGGAGCTGGTGTTCATGGTGGACAAGTCATTTGTGCAGGGACACCAGAAGAAGTTATGAATTGTAAAGATTCTATTACAGGACAATATTTATCTGGAAATAGAAAGATTGAAGTTCCTCAAAAACGACGTAAAGGGAATGGCTTATTTATTGAAGTCAAAGGGGCTAAGGAACACAATTTAAAGAATATTAATGTTAAATTTCCTCTTGGTAAATTCAATGTCGTTACAGGAGTATCAGGAAGTGGTAAATCAACATTAGTGAATGATATTTTAGGAAAATCATTAATGAGATATGTTTATCAATCAAAAGAGAGACCAGGTTTACATAAAGAAATCTTAGGAATTGAAAATATTGATAAAGTCATAGAAGTTTCACAAGATCCAATTGGAAGAACACCACGTTCAAATCCAGTAACTTATACAGGTGTCTTCGATGATATTCGTGATTTATTTGCACAAACAAATGAAGCGAAAATGAGAGGTTATGATAAAGGAAGATTCTCATTTAACGTTAAAGGTGGTCGTTGTGAAGCGTGTCAAGGTGATGGACTAAAGAAAATTTCAATGCACTTTTTACCAGATGTCTACGTTCCTTGCGAACAATGTGAAGGTAAACGATATAATGAAGAAACTTTACAAGTGACTTATAAAGATAAAAATATTTATGATGTTTTAGAAATGACAGTAGAAGAAGCGGTAGATTTCTTTGATAATTTACCAAAAATTAGAAATAAGATCCAAACACTTTATGATGTTGGTCTTGGTTATATTAAACTTGGTCAAAGTGCAACAACTCTTTCTGGTGGAGAAGCTCAAAGAGTTAAACTTGCAAGTGAATTACAAAAGAAGTCAACAGGAAAAACTGTTTATATTCTTGATGAACCAACAACTGGATTACACAGTCATGATGTTGCAAGACTTATCGATGTTTTACAACGTATTGTTGATCAAGGAGATACAATTATTGTTATTGAACATAATTTAGATGTTATTAAAGTAGCAGATCATATCATTGATTTAGGACCTGAAGGTGGAGCTGGAGGAGGAACAATTGTTGTTACAGGTACTCCAGAAAAAGTAGCAAAGTGTGAAAAAAGTTATACAGGTCAGTTCTTAAAATCAATGCTTTAAGGAGAAAAAAGATGAAATCAATTACAGTAGAAAAATTATTAGGGAATAATAAAAATTATCAACAAGTTACAGGAAATGAAGAATCTTTAAAAAGAGTTATTTTAACTGGTGAAATCAATCGACCAGGTTTTGAATTAGCAGGATTCTTCAAACATAGTGACTTTAGAAGAATTATTGTCTTTGGTGATAAAGAAATGGCTTTTATTGCTGAGATGACAGAAGAAAGACAAAAAGAAATCTTTCCGTGTTTAATTAATGAAGAAGTACCTTGTATTGTAATTTGTAAAGGACATCCTTGTCCTGAAGTATTAAAAAATATTGCTGATGAAAGAAACTTTCCAATTTTTCAAACAGAAATGATTACAGGCGTTGTATCAAGTGAACTTATGAATACCTTAGAAGAAAAACTTGCAAGAGAAACATTAATGCATGGTGTTTTTCTAAATATTCATGGTAAAGGTGTTATTATTAAAGGGGATAGTGGAATCGGTAAATCAGAAATTGCTTTAGAACTTGTTAAAAGAGGCCATTTATTAGTTGCTGATGATGCTGTAGAACTTTATCGTATAGGACAAAAAATCGTTGGTAAAGCACCTGCTGTTCTTGCTAATTTATTAGAAATTAGAGGAATTGGGGTTATTGATGTTTCTAAGATGTTTGGTATTTCTGCTATTTTAGATAGAAATGATGTTGATTTGGTGATTCAGCTAGAACGTTGGGTACCATCACGTGAATATACACGTGTAGGGGTTGAAGAAAATGATATTTCAGAAGATGTTTTAGGAATTAAAATTCCTAAAATAGTTGTTCCTGTATCAAGTGGTCGTAGTATGTCGGTTATTATTGAAGCGGCAGTTATGAATATGCGTTTACGTGACGTAGGTATTGATTCAAGTAAAGAATTTGTTGAACGTATTCTTAAAAATATTGATCATAATAAACAAGAACAATGAGATTCTTCCCAAGTTTTAATACCTTTATAGAAATTGGACCACTTTCTATACAATGGTATGCCGTTTGTATATTGACAGGTGCAGCAATTGCTTATTTTTTAGGGCAATATCATTTTAAAAAATTAGGTTATTCAAAAGAAATACTTTCTGATTATGTTTTTGGTTTATTATTTGTAGGAATCATTGGTGCTAGAATTTGGTATGTGATTTTTATGTGGAATGAATTGTATGCCAATAATCCGATGGAAATCATTATGATCAATCATGGAGGACTTGCTATTCAAGGAGGAGTTATCACAGGACTTATTTATAGTTATTTCTTCTTTAAAAAAAGAAATATTTCATTTCTTGTTGCGGGGGATGCCATCATGCCAGGTGTCCTTATTGCCCAAGCATGTGGGAGATGGGGAAACTTCTTTAATCAAGAAGCTTATGGAAGTGCAGTTGATTTAAGTTTCTTAAAAGCACTTCATTTACCACAGTTTATCATTGATAAAATGTATATTCATGGTCAATATTATCAACCTACATTTTTATATGAATCCTTAGGATGTGTGATTGGTTTTTTAATTATTTTCTTTATTATTAGAAAGTACCAACAAAAACAAGGAATTCAGTTTTTTACTTATTTTATTTGGTATGGAGTTATTCGTTTTTTCATAGAAGCATTTAGAACAGATAGTTTATATGTTTTTGGATTAAAAACAGCACAACTTGTTTCTATTGTATTTGTTATTGTTGGTTTAATAGGATTTATTTATTGTCATTTTAAAGGACAAGATGTATTGGAGGAAAGATAGTGCATAAGACTATCTTTTTTTTGTAAAATAGATATAATAATTTACATTAAGGAGAAAAGTATGAAAAAAGCAATTATTTTTGATTTAGATGGAACACTCTTAAATACAAATTTATTAATAAAAAAATCATTTATACACACATTTAAAAAATATAAACCAGGTTATACTTTAAGTGAAGAAGAACTGCTTTCATTTCTAGGGCCTTCTTTAAAAAATACCTTTAGTCGATATGTAGAAGAAGATCAAGTGGATGAATTAATTCAATATTATCGAGAATATAATCATGCACATCATGAAGATTATGTCACAATTTATCCATATGTTGAAGAAATGTTAAAATATTTAAAAGCACAAGACTTTCCTCTAGCTGTAGTTACAACAAAATATAAAGAAGCAGCTATATTAGGATTGGATTTATTTAATATAACACCATATTTTGATGTCATCATTGGAGAAAATGATGTGAAACGTTCAAAACCTGATCCTGAAGGAATATTATGTGCATTAAAAAAATTAAATTGTCAAGAAGGTTATTATGTAGGTGATAATGTAACTGATATTCAAGCGGGTAAAAATGCGGGAATTAAAACAGTAGGAGTGAAATGGTCACCTAAAGGATATGCTCTTATAGAAAAAGAACATCCAGATTTGTTAATTAATGATTATCAAGAATTTATAAATTATATAAAGGAGAAAGAAAAATGTTAGATTTAATAATTATTGGTGCTGGACCTGCGGGGTTAAGTGCTTGTTTATATGCGAGTCGTGCGGGATTAGATGTTTTAATATTTGATAGTGCAGCTCCAGGTGGTAAATTAAATGTTACTGCCCAAATTGAAAACTATCCTGGACTTAAACCAACACCAGGCCCAGAAATTGCTTTTACAATGTATGAAAGTGCCTTGAGTTTTGGAGCAAAAATGGAATATGGTGAAGTTTTAGATATTAAAGATTACGGAGATTACAAAGAAGTTGTCACTGCTAAACAAACATATCAAACAAAATATGTTTTAATTGCGACAGGTACAAAAGAAAGACAAATGAATCTTGAAAAAGAAAATGAACTTGTTGGACGTGGAATTTCTTATTGTGCTGTCTGTGATGGTCCTTTCTTTAAAAATCAAGAAGTTGCTGTTATCGGTGGTGGAAATTCAGCGCTTGAAGAAGCAATGTATCTTGCAACATTATGTAAAAAAGTACATTTAATTGTAAGACGAGATGTTTTTAGAGCTGATAAAATTATTCAAGATCGTTTATTAAAAAGTGAAAATATTGAAGTTCATTTTAAAAGAAAACCAGCTGAGATTTTAGAAGAAGATAACAAAGTAAAAGGTCTTGTTTTAGAAAATAGTGAGACAGGTGAAAAAGAAGAATTAATGGTCAATGGTATTTTCCCATTTATTGGTTTGGATCCTATGACACAATGTGCAAAATCATTAGGAATTGTCAATTCAGCAGGTTATATAGATGCAAATGAAAATATGGAAACAGCTGTTAAAGGAATCTTTGTAGCAGGAGATGTAAGAAATAAACAATTAAGACAGGTTGTTACGGCTACAAATGATGGTGCTATTGCTGGACAATACATTGCTTCATTAAAATAAAAGTTCAGATGGTTACATCTGGCTTTTATTTATAGATGAATTTTGATAGAATAGATACGAAAAATAGAAAGGAGAGGTATTATGGATAAAATTGAGATTGTCATTGTTACAGGTATGTCAGGTGCTGGAAAAACAACAGCGATGGCCGCTTTTGAAAATATGGCTTATTGTTGTATTGATAATTATCCCATTGCTTTATTAGGAGCATTTTCAGAATTTTTAAAGGATAATACGAATTATCAAAGAATAGCAATGGCAGTAAGTTTAGCTGATGCGCCAAAAGCCATTCGTTTTTTAAATAATGTAGATTGGCTAAATGTGTCGGTTATTTTCTTGGACTGTGATGATAATATTATTTTAAAAAGATATAAAGAAACAAGGAGAACACATCCTATTTTGATTTCTAATAAAGTCTCTACACTTGTAGAAGCTATTGAATATGAAAGAAAATTAGCAAGACCTATTTCTAAAGAAGCAAATATGGTTATTGATACAACAAATCTAAAAGGAAATAAGTTCCAACAGTTATTAGAAAACCAATTTAATCACCAATCTATAGATCCATTTAGAATAAGTTTTGTATCCTTTGGATATAAACATGGTATACCTAAAGATGCAGATTTACTTTTTGATGTGCGTTTTTTACCAAATCCTTTCTATATAGAGGAACTTAGAAATCTTACTGGAAACGATAAAGAAGTTTATGATTATGTAATAGATAAACCTGAAACCCAAGTCTTTATTCAAAAAATGACAGATTTATTAGATTATTTATTAGAAGAATATGATAAAGAAGGAAAGACGCATGTTGTCATTGGTATTGGATGTACTGGTGGACAACATCGTTCAGTGAGCTTAACAAATTATTTTGCAGATCACTATAGTCAAAAGTATCATGTTCATCGTCTACATAGGGATGCTGTTCATTAATGAAAGTATCATTTGCTAGACAAGTTAAAGAGGAAGTTGTTTTTAATGATTTTGATATTTGTTGTCAAAAAGCTATTTTATCAGCAATTATTAAAGTCAATGGAACACTTTCTTTATCAAATCAAGGTTTATTACTTACAATAAGAACAGAAAATGCAAAAATAGCATCTAAAGTTCATAAAATGTTAAAAGAAGTGTATCATCCTCATATAGAGTTTCTTGTTTCTAGAAAAATGAAATTACAAAAAAATAATATCTATATTCTTAAAGTCTCAAAAGCAAGAGAAATCTTAGATGATTTAGGTTTAATGAATGGATTAGGTTTCCATACACTTCCTGATAAAAAAATAATTCAAAAAGAATGTTGTAAAAGAGCATTTTTAGCGGGTATCTTTTTATCTGGAGGATCTGTCAATAACCCAGAAACATCGAATTATCATTTAGAGTTATCTGTTGATGAAGAAGAATATGCGTTATTTATTCAAGAATTAATGAATTATTTTCATTTAAATGCCAAAATGACAAAAAGAAGAAACAAATATGTTATATATTTAAAATCGGCAGAGAAGATAGGAGACTTTTTAAGAGCCATTGGTGCGAGCCAATCGGTGATGAACTTTGAAAGTACTCGTATTGATCGAAGTATGTCAAATACTGTAAACAGATGGAATAACTGTGATATTGCTAATGAGGTCAAATCAATGGCTTCTTCTAATAAACAATTAGAAGATATCAGTATTATTGAGATGTTTATGGGACTTGATATGCTTGATGAAAAAACAAGAACTGTTGCTTTGATTCGTAAAAAATATCCAGATTATACATTAAATGAATTGTGTAATGCTTATCAAGATGAAACAGGTCTGACGATTAGTAAATCGGGATTGCATCATCGTTTTAAAAAATTAAGTGAACAAGCAGCACAATTAATGCAAATGCAAAATGAATAAAGATATTCACATTTTATTTGGTTTACGAATTAAAGAATTAAGAGTGAGAGCACATATCTCTCAAGAAGAACTTTCATTTCGTTCAGGATTATCTAAAAATTATATTTCAGATGTTGAAAGAGGTACGAGAAATATTTCTTTAAAAGCTATTTCAAAATTAGCGGATGGTTTGAAAGTAGAAGTGAAGGAATTATTTAATTTTTCTAAATAGGAGTAAAAAAATGCCAATTTATCAAATTATTTTAGTTATTGCAGTTGTTATTTTAGTTTTAAGTTTATTATTAAATTTATTATTCAGTCCTATTACATGGATCATTATTGCTATTCTTGTGATTTATTCTTTTATTAGAAGATACTTATATGAAAAACAATTGAAAGAATATAATGAAAGAATTGAAAAAGAAATGGCAGAGAAAAAAGCGGCTTATCAATCAGGTCAAGCTTACCGTAATGGGAGTGAAGATGTTATTGATGTAAATTATATAGAAAAAGATGAAAATGAATAAAAACTATTGACATCTAATTCATAGAGGTATACTATGATAGAAACAATACAAAAAGACATTGAAAAGGAAAGTAATTTATTGAAAATGCCTAGAGAGTTCTTGGTTGGTGGAAAAGAAACATGGAAGATAAATGAAAATGGCCTTGGAGTTGCATACCGAGCCAAGTTGGTTAGGCTATGACGGATTCACCCGTTAAAGTGATAGAGTATGATGGTACTCGATGAGGAAATAATCGTGAGGTTATTTTAAATTAAGGTGGTAACGCGAGGTAACTCGTCCTTTGTATAAAGGACGAGTTTTTTGTTTGTTGTATTGTAATAAAAGAAAAAGGGGAAAAGAAAAATGAAAAAGGGATTAAAATTATTATTATCAGCAGCATTCGCATTATCAATTGCAGGATGTGCTAATGGATCATCAAACGATGATAAAACAATTAAAATAGGAGCAACAGCTATACCGCATGCGGAGATATTAAATGATGTCGTTAAAGATGAGTTAGAAAAAGAAGGTTATACATTAGAAGTGACTGAATTTACAGATTATGTGACACCTAATACTTCATTAGAAGATGGAGATTTAGATGCTAACTATTTCCAAACATTAGCGTATTTAAAAGAACAAAATAAAGAAAGAAAATTACATTTAAAAGCCGTAGCCGGTATTCATTATGAAGCAATGGCTCTCTATTCAGAAAACTTAAAATCATTAGATGATTTAAAAGATGGAGCTACAATTGCTGTACCAAACGATGGTTCAAATGAATCAAGAGCACTTGCTTTACTTGCTAAAAATAACTTAATTGAATTAAACGATGATACACTTTATACAGCATCAAGTATTACAGCAAATCCACATAATTATAAAATTGAAGAATTAGAAGCAGCCAATTTACCAAACAACTTACCAGATGTAGATGTTGCAGTTATTAATGGTAACTATGCATTAGAACATAATTTAGGAGATAGCACAAACGTTTTATTAACAGAAAGTTTTACAGATGAAGAAGCACAACCTTATATCAATTACTTAGTAGTTAAAGAAGGAAATGAAAATACAGCTAAAGCAAAAGCTTTAAAGAAAGCATTACAATCTAAAAAAGTGAAAAATTATATCAAAAAATATAAAGGTTCTGTTCAAGCTGTCTTTACAGATCCTACAAAATAAGGAGATTTAAAATGAGTGTTATTTATTTAGCTGGAGGATGCTTTTGGGGCGTTCAAAAATATTTTGATCAATTTGATGGAATTATAAAAACAACAGTAGGTTATGCTAATGGGCATACTGAAAATCCAAAATATGAAGATGTTAAAGCGGAAAAAACAGGACATGTTGAAACGGTAAAAATTGAATATGATGAAAGTCTTCGAAGTTTAAATCAAATATTGGATGATTATTATAAAATAATTGATCCTACTTCTTTAAATAAACAAGGTGAAGATGAAGGTATTTCTTATCGTACAGGTATTTATTATACAAATGAAAGTGACTTAGAAATTATTCAAAATAAAACAAATGAAATTCAAAAAAATTATCAAGAAAAAGTGGTTGTTGAGATACAACCACTCGATAATTTCTATGAAGCAGAGGAATATCATCAAAAATATTTAGAAAAGAATCCCCAAGGATATTGCCACATTGGAAAATGTTTTTTTGGTTGAGAGGAAGAGGTTTATGATTGAAATAAAAAATTTGTATAAAAGTTATGGCTCTTTAGAAGTGCTCAAAGATATTTCTTTTAAGATAGAAAAAGGAGATATTTTTGGAATCATTGGACAAAGTGGAGCAGGTAAGTCAACATTGCTACGTTGTTTCAATGGTCTAGAGAATTTTCAAAAAGGAGAAGTGATTGTTGATGGACAAGCAATTTCATCTTTAAATAAAAAACAAATGAGTAATATTCAAAAAGAAATGGGTATGATCTTTCAAAACTTTAATCTTTTAAATAGATTAAATGTTTATGATAATATTGCTTTACCATTAAAGTTTTGGAAACAAGATCCTCATAGTTTAGAAAATAAACAGAGAATTGAAAAACTTTTGAGATTGGTGGGATTAGAAGAAAAAAGTCAAGCTTATCCTCGTCAATTAAGTGGAGGACAAAAACAAAGAGTAGCGATTGCTCGAGCACTTGTTTTAAATCCCGAAATTCTTTTATGTGATGAAGCTACATCAGCATTAGATCCACAAATTACAAGAGATATCTTAAATCTATTATTAAAAATCAACAAAGAGATGAATATTACGATTGTAGTTGTCACACATCAAATGGAAGTTATTAAACAAATCTGTAATAAAGTCGCTTTTCTTAAAGATGGACGTGTTTTATCAGTGGGTAAACCGGAAGAACTTTTTGTGGCACCAAATCAAGAAATTCAAAAATTTGTGGGCGATGATATTGAAATTCTGCCACAAACTGGTAAAAATATTAAATTATTCTTTACAAATAATAATTCCAAATCACATACGATTACACAACTTGCTAGAACACTTGATATCAACTTTGATATTTGCCAAGGAAAACTTGAAAACTTTAGAGGTTCCATGATGGGAAGCCTTATTATCAATATTGATGAAAAAGATCTACAAGCAGTAGGAAATTATTTAGATCAAGAAAAAATTACATGGGAGGAAATTGTATGAGTGATGTTATTTTAAAAGCAACGTATGAAACGTTATATATGGTCATTGGATCAACTTTCTTTGCTGTTATTTTAGGTTTTGTTCCAGCAATTATTTTAACACTCACTGCACCGGATGGATTAAAACCAAATAAGGTCGTTTATACAATTTTAGATATTCTTGTTAATATTTTTAGAAGTTTCCCATTTGTTATTTTAATGGTCATTGTGATTCCACTTACAAGATTAATTGCTGGTAAAGCGATTGGAACGACAGCAGCTCTTGTGCCACTTACAATTTCAGCTATTCCTTTTGTTGCTAGAGTCATTGAAAGTGCATTAAGAAGTGTTGATGTTGGGTTAATTGAAGCAGCTAAATCATTTGGAGCTAGTGATTTTCAAATCATTTATCGTATTTATTTAAAAGAAGCTTTTCCTGCTATTTTATCAGGAATTACGCTTACAATGATTAGTATTATTGGTTATAGTGCGATGGGTGGTGCTTTAGGAGCAGGAGGACTTGGAGATATTGCTATTCGTTATGGCTATCAAGCTTATAAGATTCCTTATCTTGTTGTTACAAGTATCATCTTAATTATCTTTGTACAAATTATTCAAACAATCGGCAATCATTTATATAAAAAATTATCTTAAAAGACCCAAGCGGTCTTTTTTATGTTATGATTGAAAAAAGGAGTGGGAATATGAAATGTAAATATTGTGGAGCAGAAATAGGAAATAGCATTGAATGTCATTTATGTGGACATAAACAAATTGGGAAAACAACGTGTCCAGTCTGTTCAAAACTTATTTATCCTTATCAAGAATATTGTTCTAATTGTGGAAGTCCTACAATTTATCGTAAGTCTGAGCCAATAAAAAAAGTAACCCCTGATACAAGTGTACATAGTGAAGCAAGTCATAATTATCATACAGTTTCTGAAAGTTATGATTATAAAAAGAATGCATATGATTATAAAAAGCCTTTTAAAGATTTGAATAAGTATGTACCCATTCAAAAAAATAAAAAAACGTTTAATCATCCAAATGTAAGAAAAAATAAACGAATTGTTAAGATAATTATAGGAATTATTGTTGCCTTTAATTTAATTATTCCGATTGCAGGAGCAATTATTGGAATCATAGGAGATAATTTAGAAACAGGTGAGACGACATCTTTTGATGATAGTGGAAATACAGACTTAACAAGCTTTAATTTAAGCCAAGATAGTTCTAGAGGCGATTATAATCAAAATTTTACAAATAGTGATGGCGGAGCTTTTGTTTATCAAAATAAACTCTATATTTCTTTAAATGGACAATTAATAAAATATGATGCTCATTTTGAAAATTCAGAAGTTTTAGAAGAAAGCAGTTGTGATCATCTTTATGTAGATGATCGAGGTTATTTCTATTTACAATATGGAGATTTGATTTTTGCAGATCATCAAAATAATAAAAAAACTTTATTAAATGATGCTTATGATTGTTATGTTCTTGATCAATCTATTTTCTATATTCAAAATGATAATTTATATTGTTTAACGATAGATGATCAAATGAATAAAGTAGCTAATAAAAAGATCAAAGAGAATGTAAATCATTTTAGTATTGATGATCAAAACAAACGTATTTTATATGAAAATTTAAATTATAAAAATCAATTAATTGATTTTAATGGAAATGTTTTGAAAAAAGATGTTGATAGTTATGATGATTGTTATTTTTCTAATGGTTTATTATATTATCGTACTTATCAAGGAATCTATTATGTTGATTTAGATACACAAGAGGGAAAAGAACTTAAAGAAGTTGATAATATTTATCGTTTTGCACTCGCAAGAGATGAAGCAAATCAACAAGATATTGCTTATGTAGAAAGCTTGGATGATCAATTGGATGCATATGTAGGAGATGAGCAATATGCTATTTACGATGATGCAAGAGATTATTTTGTTGCCGGTCAATATGTTGTTTTTTATGCCTATGACAATGATTATAGTCAACATTATTTTATTGGAAATAGTGAAGGAATGTATACATCAATTGGAGAATGACAATTTAGTCATTCTTTTTATTTTATGACTGTGGTAGAATAAGGTCACTAGGAGTGATAAGAATGTATTGTAGTCAATGTGGAACATATGTTGAAGATGATATGCTGTTTTGTCCTCAATGTGGAAAACAGTTAAAACCAATAAAAAAAGTTTGTATTCGTTGTCAGTTACCATTAACTGAAAATGAAGAAGTCTGTCCAGCTTGTGGAATGAGACAAACACAAGAAGAAGTAGTGGAAGAAGATCCTTATAAAGGATATTGGAAAAAGCCAATTCTTTGGATACTTTCAGCTGTTTTATGTTTATCAGCTGTTTTTCTAGGAAGTTATATGACAAGTCATCCTTTACAATCAATGTCAAGTCAAGAAAAAAATTATGTCTTAAAAGGCAAAGTGAGTACGTATAATGTTTCTGCTAATAATCAAGCAGGTGGACAATATCTAAAAGATAATCAACATCTTTATTATGTTATCAATAATCAACTTTTAGTAAGCGATTTAGATGAATTAGAAACAAGTGAAGTATTGATAGATGATTGTGTGGGCTATTTAAGTATTGAAAATCATGTTCTTTATTATTGTGATTCTCAATATAATTATCAAGCTTATGATTTAAAGACAAAAACAACGACCCAAATATTAGAAAATGTGTATTATCCAATTATAAAAAATCATGTTATTTATTATCAATTAGATCAAGATCATGAAAGTTTATATCGTTATTCATTGGATGATCAAACAAATCAAAAATTAAATGATGAAACATCTTATGATATTACAATAGATGGAAAATATATTTATTATTTAGCTAAAAATGATGAACAATATGCTTTAAAAAGAATGACAATTACAGGTGAAAATATAGAAACACTCTATGAAAAACAATGTACATTCGCTCTTGATAACAAAGATTTATATCTTACTGATAATTCACAAATTATAAAAATCAATAAAAAAACATTAAAACAAGAAACAATCAAAAAAGTAGAAAATAGAGCCATTGCTTTAGTCAATAATAAAATTGTCTATGCGACAGGAACCCAACTTAAAATGATGAGTTTAAATGGGAAAGATGATCAGATTTTATTTAAGAATATCGTTGTATCAGATTTACAAGTTTTAGGATCTGATTTATTTACCAAAGGATATGTTCAAGAAAGTGGAGTCAAATATATTGTTTTCAATATTAAAGGGCAATATAAAGCTTTAAATGAAAATACAGCACAAGAATTTGAAAATTTACAAGATGCATAGGAGAATAATATGAAAGTATATGAAATATTAGAGGCAACAAAAGGTATTTTAGTTTCTGGAAATAAAGAAGATGATATTTGTTTCTTTAGTCAAGATAGTAGACAAATGAAAAATGGAGGAATGTATATTCCTTTAAAAGGTGAAAGATTTGATGGACATGATTTTATTGAAAGTGCTTTTCAAACAGGAGCAACAGCAATTATTACCGCTAAAGATGTAAGTTATCCAGATAAAATTGTGATTAAAGTAGAAGATACTTATCAAGCTTTAAAAGATATGGCCATTTATTTAAGAAGTCATCGCCCTGTAAAGGTTGTGGGAGTTACAGGAAGTGTTGGGAAAACAAGTACACGTGATATGGTCTATAGTGTTGTTAAACAAAAATATAAAACTTTAAAAACAGAAGGTAATTATAATAATGAAATAGGTCTACCATTAACAATTTTAAGATATCAAGATGAAGAAGTCATGGTCTTAGAAATGGGGATGAATCATTTAAATGAAATGTCAAGATTATCTATGATTGCTCATCCTGATGTCTCATGTATTACCAATGTTGGAACAGCACATATTGGTGAACTAGGAAGCCGTGAAAATATTTTAAAAGCAAAGTTAGAAATTACAGATGGTATGAAAGATCAATCTACTTTAATTATTAATAATGATAATGATATGTTACAGACTGTTGATTTACCTCGTTTAAATGTTGTAAGAGTTGGAAAAAATGAAGGGGCTTCTATTCAAGCAAGTGATATTGAATTATTTGAAGATCACAGTACATTTATTGTTCATTATCATGATCAAAGTGAAAAAATTTGGGTTCCTGTTCAAGGAGAGCATAATGTTTTTAATGCGTTAATTGCAATTGCAGTAGGATTAGAGTTAGATATTTCTCTAGAAGATATTAAAAAGGGTATACAAGAGTTTGAATTAACTAAAAATAGACTGGATATTCTTGAAAAAAATCATAAAACAATTATTGATGGAACATATAATGCAAGTGTAGATTCAATGAAATCAAGTATAGATGTTCTAGCAAATTATAAAAAACGTAAAGTTGCTATTTTAGCGGATATGTTAGAACTCGGAAGTTATAGTCAACAACTTCATGAAGAAGTGGGAAACTATGTTGCTACTAAAGAAATAGATGTTTTGATTTGTATTGGAAAAGAAGCAAAGTATATGTATCAAAAAGCAAAAGAAAAAATGGAGAATGTTTATTATTTTACTTCTAATCAAGAAGTTATTGAACAATTAGATCAATTTTTAAAGAATGATGATGTGGTTTTAGTTAAAGGAAGCCACTCTATGAATTTAAAAGAAATTGTAGAAAAGATATAAGTTATGAAAAAAAAGAAAAAATTAAGATTAAAAAGACCCTTTCAGTTAATTCTTGCAGCATTATTGTTTTTATTAGCTTTTTCATTCTTTCAACTTATAAAAAATCAATTTAAGCAAGAGAATAAATTGGTTTCAACTCAGGTATTGAATTATGAAGATTTAATGCTAAAATATGCAAGGGAAAATGATATAGAAGAGTATTTAGGATTATTACAGGCAATGATGATGCAAGAATCTGGAGGACAAGGAAATGATCCAATGCAATCCTCTGAATGTGAATTTAATACACAGTTTGAAAAGAAACCTAATGCTATTAGTGATCCCGAATATTCTATTCAAGTAGGTATTCGATACTTTGCTAAATGTTTAGAAAAGGCAAATGTAAGTTCTTTGAAAGATGAAAAAGGAATATTTTTAGCTTTACAATCTTATAATTATGGTATTGGATATATGAATTACGTTGAACAAACAGACAAGCAATATACTTATCAAAATGCTATAGATTTTTCTGAGAAATGTAAAAAGGATTATAACGTATCAGTCTATGGAGATAGTAAATATGTATATCATGTTTTAAGATATTATGAAGATACTACTTTAGTAGATGATTGGTTAGAATTATATCGTTAAGGAGATTATTATGAAACAAAAATTGATGGTTGTTTGTGGTGGACAATCGAGTGAACATATTGTTTCTCGTATGTCTTGTACATCAGTAATGAATAATTTAAATAAAGAACATTATGATGTGACATTAGTAGGAATTGATCAAGATGGATCTTGGTATTTATTAGATCAAGGTCAAGCTGATTTGGCTCAAGATACTTGGTTAGAAAATTCTCAAGCTATTCAAGATATTTTTGGAGTATTAAAACAACAAGATGTTGTTTTACCAATTTTACATGGTGCTTTTGGAGAAGATGGAACAATCCAAGGTTTATTTGAATTAGCAGGTGTTCCTTATGTTGGATGTCGTGTTTTAGCTTCAGCAGTATCAATGGATAAAATCTATACAAAGAAGATTTTAGAAACTGCAGGAATTCCACAAGTAAAATCTTTATATGTTAAAAAAAGATATGATGGAAAACTTGTTGTTGTCAATAAACAATTTGATGAAATTGAAGATATTGAAAAAACAGTGGAAAAAGAATTAGGATTCCCATGTTTTATTAAAGCAAGTCGTTCTGGATCAAGTGTAGGATGTTATCGTTGTGATCATAAAGAAGATTTAATGACAAAACTTATTGAAGCTTCAAAATATGATCGTCATATTGTCGTTGAAGAATGTGTTGATTGTATCGAACTTGAAACGGCTGTTTTAGGAAATGATGATCCAATCGTTTCACGTGTTGGACAAATCATGCCTCATGGTGAATTCTATACTTTTGAATCTAAATATGAAGATGAAGAAAGTAAAACATGTATTCCTGCTTTAGTTGATCAAGAAATTCAAGATAAGATTCGTGAATATGCTTTAAGAGTATTTAAAGCAGTTGATGGACATGGTCTATCAAGAGTTGATTTCTTCTTAGATAAGAAATCAAATCAAATCTATTTAAATGAAATTAATACTTTACCTGGATTTACAAAGATTTCAATGTATCCACAATTAATGAATGATTTTGGTATTTCTTATAGTGAATTATTAGATAGAGTAATTCAATTAGCTTTCGATAAATAATAAAAAACTATTAAAATAATAATATATTTTAAATTAGTTAAATTAACTTAAAGACATTGACTTTAGTAAAAAAAAAGTCTAACATTACAAGTAACCATAAAATAAATACTTCGATAGGAACTAGTAAGTACTATTTCAAGGCGTAGAGAGATTCTGGTTGGTGGAAAGAATTGTTTGAGTAATACTGAACTCATCCTTGAGTGGAGCGCTGAACTTAAGTAGGTGGCTACGGTATGCAACCGTTATTTTGTAAGAGTATGAACTATTATGTAGCGTACTTAGCGAGGTGGATAAAGTGATTTATTCACAAATTGAGGTGGAACCACGAAGTAATATAACTCTCGTCCTCAAAATGGCCGGATTGGCTATTTTGAGACGGGAGTTTTTTTATAGTATTAAGGAGGAAATGGAAATGAATTACGAAAAGTACAAGAGATTTGAAACAATTAAATTAAAAGACCGTACTTGGCCTGATAAAACAATTGAAAAAGCACCAATTTGGTGTTCGGTTGATTTAAGAGATGGAAATCAAGCATTAATTACACCAATGAAAATAGAAGAAAAAGTGGAAATGTTTCAACTTTTAGTAGACTTAGGATTTAAAGAAATTGAAGTAGGTTTTCCTTCTTCAAGTCAAATTGAATATGATTTCTTAAGATTATTAATTGAAGAAAATTTAATTCCTGATGATGTGACTGTTCAAGTATTAACTCAAGCAAGAGAACATCTAATTAGAAAAACATTTGAAGCTTTAAAAGGATTAGATAAAGCTATCGTCCATGTTTACAATTCAACTTCTATCTTACAAAGAGATGTTGTCTTTAACAAAGATAAAGATGAAATTAAACAAATTGCAATTGATGGTGTTCAATTAGTAAAAGACTTATCAAAAGAATTTGAAGGAAAAGTGATTCTTGAATATTCACCAGAAAGTTTTACAGGAACTGAGGTTGATTATGCAATGGAAGTATGTGAAGCCGTTATGGATACATGGGGAGCAAGTAAAGATAATAAAGTGATTATCAACTTACCTTCAACTGTAGAAATGGATACACCAAATGTTTATGCTGATCAAATCGAATGGATGTGTCGTAACTTCAAAGATCGTGAAAGAGTCATTGTTTCTGTTCATCCTCATAATGATAGAGGTTGTGGAATTGCTTCAACTGAACTTGCTTTATTAGCGGGTGCTGATCGTGTTGAAGGAACGTTATTTGGTAATGGTGAAAGAACAGGAAATGTTGATGTTGTGACTGTTGCTTTAAATATGTTCACTCATGGAGTTGATCCACAATTAGAATTAGGAAGTATTAATGATATTAAACATGTTTATGAAAAATGTACAAAAATGGATATTCCACCAAGACATCCATATGTTGGACAATTAGTCTTTACAGCTTTCTCTGGAAGTCATCAAGATGCAATCAATAAAGGAATGCATGCTTTAAGAGAAAGAAATTCGAAAATGTGGGAAGTTCCATATTTACCAATTGATCCAAGTGATTTAGGTAGACAATATGAACCAATTGTTCGTATTAATTCACAATCTGGTAAAGGTGGCGTTGCTTATGTTATGGAAAGCATGTATGGTTATCATTTACCAAAAGGATTACAAGTAGACTTTGCAAAAGTGATTCAAGATATTTCTGAAGAAGAAGGAGAAGTTTCACCAGAAAGAGTTTACGATACATTTATTGAACAATATGTAGATATTAAAGAACCATATGAATTTATTAAACAAAAATTAATTGATATTTCTGAAGATGATTCTGAATTTGAAAGAAAAGCAGAAATTACTTTAAAAGATCATGGAGAAATAAGAACGATTGTTGGTTATGGTAATGGACCAATCGATGCTGTTAAAGATGCATTTAATGAAAATGGCTTTGTTTATACACATTTCTTAGATTATAGTGAACATTCATTATCATCAGGATCTAGTTCAAAAGCAGCTGCTTATGTTTATTTAAGAGTTAAAGGAAGTGCTGTTCAAGAATATGGAGTAGGGGTACATCCAAATATTACAACAGCTACAATTAAAGCCATTATTTCAGCTATGAATAGAATTCATAAACAATTAAAAAAATAGGGAGGATTAAAACATGGATAGACTTGTTTTATCATTGCTTGTTGAAAATAATCCAGGGGTATTAAACCGTGTTGCTGGTTTATTTAGTAGACGAGGATATAACATTGAAAGTATTTCAGTAGGACAAACAAATATTAAAGGAATGTCACGTATGACAGTCGTTTCTACTGGTGATGAACAAATTTTAACGCAAATTGAAAAACAATTAGGGAAACTTGTAGAAGTCGTTGAAATTGAAAAACTTGAACCAGATGATTCAGTTTATCGAGAACTTGTCTTAATTAAAGTAGATGCAAATGCTAATCAAAGAACAAATATCAACTCAATTGTTGATATCTTTAGAGCACATATTATCGATGTTTCACCAACTTCATTAATTATAGAAGTTACTGGAAATACAAGAAAAGTCAATCAGTTATTAACAATGCTTAACGGATTCAACGTGACAGAAATTGCTCGCACAGGACTCGTTGGAATGCATAGAGGAAGCCAAGGAAATTAAGGGGGATATTAAAAATGGCAAAAATTTTTTATGAATCAGATTGTGACTTATCATTATTAGATGGGA
>OLNR01000625.1_pt1 | contig 27827 bp, 19 predicted proteins | sample 1672231 | NCBI WGS metagenome assembly OLNR01 (sample SAMEA3136662, study PRJEB25190) | human gut metagenome
TGAATGTTCGCTTACCCGCTCGCATCCAACCTTTGCTCCGAGGCCACAAATATAGGGTATCGATTCTCTTCTCGGGCTGTCTTTGGATGGATTTTGTTTGAATTAAGATAATGGTTGTGGTATTTGAGGATAAAGACAAAAGTTATCTAACAATGTGAATTTCCTAGCTTCTGGCTGTGGCTACAATAGATGAATGAAATAGTGGGAGAGGATTTGAGGACGTAATGCCAGTTTTTCTGCTTATTCGAGAATAATCGTAAATAGCTAAATACGGAACTAAAAAATATAGAGAAAGCCTCTCTTTTTAACAATTATCACAGCAATTTATCAATAATTTCAGAGCAAGCAGAAAATTTCAGGACTCCCCCAATCCTCCACCTGCTGTTTCATTCATCTACTCCAGCCACAGAACAGAAGCCAGAAAACCAAATCCTCTATATTTGTGGCCTGGGAGCAAGTGTTGGATGCGAGCGAGTGAAGCGAACATTCAACACGCCGCGACGAAAGTCACAAATATAGAGGATTTGGTTTCCTGGCTTCGTCTGTTAGTTAGTCAATGAATTAAATAGTAAGGAGTTTATTTTATGAAATGCGAAGACACATCGGTTATGCTTTCTATAAAGCCGATTGCCTATATTCATTCAGATTTTTCAGAGAAGTTCGGTATTCCCCGCCAGAGTGGTCTTGTAGATAGTTTACAGGCAAAGATTATTTTTACGGAAGAATTTCGAAATGGTGATTGTATTCGTGGAATTGAGGAATTTTCTCATTTGTGGCTTATTTGGGAATTTTCGAAAAACCAAAGAGATAAATGGACACCGACTGTCCGCCCTCCAAGACTTGGTGGCAATAAACGAAAGGGTGTATTTGCCAGCCGTGCTCCTTTTCGCCCAAATCCGCTCGGATTATCCTGTGTCCGTCTTGAAAAGGCTGTTCCAAACTCTCCAGAAGGCCCCATTCTCTATGTTTCCGGTGCAGATTTATTAGATGGAACCCCGATTTATGATATTAAGCCGTATCTTTCTTTTGCAGATGCACACCCAGATGCTCTGGGAAGTTTTTCCACAAAGGCACTGGAACACCGCCTGAATGTCCACTGCGAAGATGCTTTGCTGCACCTTATCCCAAAAGAAAAAAGACAGTCTCTTTTAGACTGCCTCTCCTTAGACCCGCGCCCTTCCTATCAGCATGACCCAGAACGAATCTACGGTATGCAATACGCAGGTTTTGATATTCATTTTTCAGTAAATGCTAACGATCTTTTTGTTACAGAAGTTATTCCTTCTCACGAAAAACAATAAGCTTACTGATAATATAATTTAGGACAACAACAACAACCTGTGCCACAACTTTTACGACGATACTGTTAAAATGAAGCTTACTAATAAAAATTAACAGTATCGCTTCTTCTACAATAAGTGTAAATAAGCGCCCTGTAAAAAAGTGAAAAGCCTCTATAAACAGTTCATGCATTCCGTGTGTCTCCACACTAAACACCCATACCTTATTTGTCACATAAGCAAATGTCACCGCCAAGATCCATGAAATAATATTTGCAATAAGTGGATCAAATCCCAGTCCCACATCACAATAGCTGTAGGAACCGATACTGATTACCGCTGTCATTCCTCCAAAAAATAAATACAGGAGCATCTCTTTATATTTCTGGTAAAACCCTTCAAAAATATTAAGTCCCGGCAATGCCATAATCTTATCAAAAATATCTTTTTCTTTCTCTTTCATTCCTTTTCTCCCACCAGTATATTTCTGATTATCCTTCTTCTTTATGTTCAATACACTTGGGGAATCATAGCACAACAAGAGGAAATGTGCAAGAATTTAATTCATCTGGAAGGTAAACAGACGCAAGAGGAAGGATACTTCCTCTAATATTAGCGGCTTTTCTAACCGAATACTATGTTCTCACAGCTCCGGGCACAAATAAAGGAAGTATCTTTCCTCTTGCTGTCTTTGACTTAATTTGGGTGAATTAAATCCAGTGATAGAGTTGATTTGAGGATTCGTACAGGATTTTTTGCTTATTATAAATGTAATAAAGATATAGCGATACTCACATTCACGTTGGAAAAGACAATGTTTCTCTTCTCTGGAATCTGCGAAAGCCAAACAGTCATAGACAGAAAGAACTATTACTGAAAAATACAACTATTTCCTCTCCCCAACTCTTCTCCTATTAAATAAATAACTTCATCTCCATCCAAAGCACAGCCCTCTGAAAGATAAATAAACCATATTTGTGGCCTGGGAGCAAAGGTTGGATGTGAGCATTTAAGCGAACATTCAACCTTTAGCGACGAAAGTCACAAATATGGTTTATTTATCTTCCAGGCGGGCGTCTCCTTCTCTTTTGGGGAGCGTCTCCCTTGCCTGCGGCAATCTACTTTTTAATAGTCACCTTTCTGATCAAACTCCATCTTCCATATACTTTTGTCTTACCATCTAATTTGTAAGCTCTTGCTTTGATGTAGTAAGTCTTTTTCTTTTTGAGTTTCTTGATTGTTTTTGTAAGGTTCTTTGTAGAAATCTTTTTGGTTGTTTTCTTTGTGAAGTTTACATTTGTGGAGTAAACAATTTCATAACCTTTTGCTTCTGCAGTCTTTTTAAGGCTTACTTTTACTTTTTTGCCCTTTAATGCTTTTGCCCTTACCTGTACACGAGCTGGTGCGGATGGCTTAGCCGGTGTTACAGGCTTTGTGTCATCAGCTTTCTTTGCTGGTGCTGTTACCATTGATAAATCATATTCGATATCATCTGCGCTTAAGCTTGATGTCTCATATTTTGTTCCATTTGTTTTACATGTCTGGATGTCCATGTACATTGCCTTAGCAAAGTCCATAGTTTCATTGCCGATGGCAATACCAAGTTTTGTTGCATAATATTCTAAGTTCTTTTTGTCATTCTTATAAACATTAAGCATCTGTGCATTTACATTTTTCTGAAGTTCTTCCATCTTTGTCATGTAAGCTTTATAGAACTGCTTTACACCTTTACCATAGTTCTCTCTGTTTGGTCCGTCACCGTCATTTGTCTCTTCACATAAGTAACCAATGTTACGGAAGATCCAGTAAGCGGCACGAGAGTTCGGCTGCTGTGCCTCTGTTTTATAAGCCTTTGATACATCTGTTAATAATGCTCCATAGAATGGTACAAATGTTGAGTAGTCTGGGCTTGCCATAGAGAACCACTGTACGGTAGCAAGTTCTGTTGGCATAGAAGAATTAATCTGGAAAATATGAGCTTCTGCTGTTCTTCTGCTTCCAATTCTGTAAGAAATGTTTCTTCCAAAGTTCATGCCTTCGTAACGATATCCTGCTAATTCATACATTTTCTCTACAGTAACATTCTTACAGGTAAAGAAAGGATCCTGATAATCTGCATCATAAATACCTGTGTTATCCTGACCACTTAAAAGATACTGTCCACCACGAATTCTGTCGGCGTTATGGGCTGCATAACCCTTTCCCGAATAAGAAAGTTTTACGTTGATGTCACCCTTTCCATCCTGAGCCGCTACATAAAATCCATTATTCTTAGCCAGTTTTACAAGATTAGGAGATGCTACAACATTCGCTTTATCGCTTAAGTCTACATCACCGATCACAAAACAGTTTGGAATGATTGCTGCTTTGTCAGAAGGCATCTTAATGGCACAGTAGTTATGACCAGTAAGGATTTCAAAATACCATACTTCGTTCTGGTCTGCGATGAAAAGGCCATCACCTTCACCAGCACCAACTGTATCAATAACATCTGCAAGGAGTTCTACACCTTCTCTTGCAGAAGAAGCCTGGCAAAGTACATAATCTGCAAGGTTTTCTTCTGTAATTCCGCCAACTTTAGATTCATATGCATCTATATATGGATCAAACTTTCCAACCGTCTTGGCTACAGATGCAGATGTAGTAGCAGACATAGAAACACCTTTTGTATTGGTTCCAAATTCACCGAAATATCCGTCTTCTGCCCCTTCACTGTCATGGCAGATTGTGTAACGATACGTTGTCTCTACTTTAATTGGAGCCTGAAATGTTGTTGCACCAGTCTCATCTTTAAAAGTCGCATTCTTCCCAACCTTTTTCGGCTGAATAACCTTATAAACCTTATCCTTTTTTGGAGAATAGTCCTCTGTACGGCCATACATTGTTGTTCCATCTTTTGTACAATCCTTACCTACATAGTAGGATGTACATGCTTTCGCTGGCAATGCTACAAAGAGCATCATACCTACAACAGAAAGCATTGTTAACATTAGTTTCTTCATCTTTCTTTCTCCTCTGATTCAATTAAATCCCACAAAACCTTCTTAAAAATGAAAAAATCACCATGACCTTTTGCATTTTTATTCATTTTTTGCGGTCTTTTCTCTATATAATAATACTATTTGAAAGATTCGTCAATGTTTTTTGCATAATTATTAATTTTTTAATTATTTAAAGTGATAAAAATATTATTTCTGCATTTTGTAAAATAATTGACATTTAAGAGCCTATTATTAAAAAAAATAATCTGACAACTCATAATTATATAATGCACGATAAAACTTTATACTTAATCCCAAATAGCTAAATTATCTCATGATTACGCAGCGCTTGATAAAACTTATAAATGATAAAAATAATATACCAAACCTAATTTCAAAAAACAGCAGCCAGAAATTAAGTGTTTCTCTCTTTCTGACTGCTATTTTTTATTGCATATTATTCTGTTGTTTCTTTACTTTCTATTCTTCTGCAGAATCTGATGCGCTATTAGAATTATTAGTTAATGTTGTATCGGCTGTGACACTGTTTTGCTCCGCACTACTCGAATCACTGGCTGTTGTGGTGGCACTGCCTGCTGCTGTGCTGGCACTCGTGTTCGCAGCTGCATTGCCTGTACTTGTACTACTTTCATCCACGGCGCGCTCTAAAGTAAACTCTGATACAGATTCTCCATCTGCCATTGCAGCTTTGATTGTATCGTCCTTTATCTTCTTGCTTGTGTAAGTATATATTCCATCTGCATCTTTCTTAAATCCGGCGGCCTTTAATTCTTTTTCTGTACTGTCAAAACCCAGGCTGCCTGGAAGTGTGATCTGTCCGTCAAACATTTCCTTACTAAAAGAAAGCTTTGTGACAATACAGTCACTTACTTTCTGGTTCTTATCGCTTAAATTACGGATAATAACACCGATTTTCCTGCCATCTTTATTCGTAAGAAATGCATCCTTTTCAAGTTTACCGCCTGGTACGAGGGTGGCATTTTCATTTCTAAGTGCTTCTAACTTCCATCCGTCTTTTGTAAAGTCAGATACTTTAGCGAGTAGTTTATATTCTTTATCACCGACACCAACAGAAGCAAACATCTTATCTGTATTCTCTACAACACCGTCCTCATTCTTTGTCTGTAATGCCTGTTCTTCCGAAGCCTGTTCTGCCTGCTTCTTCTCTTTTTTAAGAGTGCTGATTTCTGTCTTTAACTTCTGGTTCTGCTTTTGCAAAGACTGGGTCTGATAACCAAGTCCTGCAATAATAAGAACGAGAAGAACTCCAACTCCGCCGACAAGCATCTTACTGATTCCGCTGCTTTTATCGGATTTATTTCCATTGTCCTTTATCAATTCTGCTGCATTCTCCACTTCTGATGCCATTGATTCCTTCTCCCTTGTCGTATCGGACATCGATTCATCCGTACTTTCTGATACAAACCTTTCTTCTGATTCTATTGATTCTCTTGCTTCTCCCTTTTCAAATTTTCCCTTCTTATTCTGGTGTCTCTTTCTTCTCTTTCTTGGAACAGAGTCCACTTCTGGATCTACTACTTCCTCTCCAGCTTCCTTTATCAGCTGATCAACCTGCTCTTCCCGGCTTAACTTTCTTTCAAAACCGTTCTCTGCATCTGAAAATGTCTCTGTACCGGCATCACTCACCTGTGACTCATACTTCGCTGACCCGACATTGCCGCTGCCGCTTTCCGCTTCGGAAAAACTGTTATCCTTTTCCTGCTGGTCTTGCTGCTCCTGTTCCTGCATATATACCTGCGTATCATCCAGTTCTTTTTCCGATAACATAATCCAGCTCTTCATCGTTGACTTTATCGACTTATCCTTCATTCTCTTATCCTTTCATGCATTATTTCTCTTATTTCCAGAGTGCATTAAAAAAATGCCCGATACCCTGTCCACAACAAAATCATGTGTATTTCCATGTGTATTCATACATATTAATGATGTTATCTGACTTTAGTCCTCTGTTCCACCTATATTAAAATACTGGTCAAGACCATCTGCTATTCCCTGGACAATCTCATCCTGATAATCATCGCTATTAAGCTTCTCATCTTCTTCCGGATTCGACATATAACCCATCTCTATAATCGTAGTAGGCACCTTTGCCCAGTTAATACCGCTCATCGTATCCGTCTCCCAGACACGTTCCCTGTTTGCTCCTGTTGCCTCAACCATAGAATCTAATATCTTCTCCGATAAGGCATAACTTTTTTCATGCAGCTCGCCATTATATGGATTCTCTGCTGTCTGGCAGATTGTCATCATCCCTGCATCTGTGCTGTTATCTGAACCATTCGCATGAATCCTTAAAAATGCATCTGCATTATTATCATTCGCAACTTTAGCCCGTTTAGAATTTGAAATATCAACATCATTCTTATCTCGAATCATGATCACCTGATATCCGCGGTCTTCTAGCTCTGCCTGCAGCTTGAGGGCAACTTCAAGGTTCAGCTCATATTCTTCTACTCCTGTAGATACCCCCGTTGTCCCTGAAGCTACCTTCGGCTTCGTCTCAGAAGCCCCCGGTCCCACCGGTTCTTCTTCATAATTTCCATGAGCCTGATGTCCAGCATCAATCACAATAACATAATCAGCTCTATGGCTTGCATCTGAGTCAAGTTCCGACTCAGTTGCTGACTCCTGCGCTGTGCTCTCCTTCACCTGCACACCTTCCGTTGCAGATTCGGCTGCCCCTTTCGTTGATTCCTCTGAAGCATTAACTGCTCCATCTGTCTTCTGTCCACTCCCCTGTTTTACCGTCTTATCTGCCTCTGCATGGCTATTCCCGCAGCCAGCCAGAGCAAAAACAAGCACCACACAAAGAAAAATCGTCTTAAAAACCTTCATCTTTTCACTTCCTAACTTAAATAATGAGAACATGCATTCTTATCTCATTATACCAAGCTATTCATTTTTTCGCCACTCATTTATAAGAGAAAATTCATAATTACAACAATAATTTCTCTACTGTCATTTTCCTGTTGTCCTGCTATAATTTATCTCTTACTTTCTTAGCTTTTACTTTAAACTATCCATTAACTAAAGCTAATGGGATTGCTGCAGCCTTATTTCAAAACTTTAATTTACCACTATTTTTTGCTTCCCATGTTATCATCTAAAAACTGCTGGTAGGACCGTGGCTGATACGTTCCACCACTAAAAGAACAAAAACGGTACACACAATCGACCACATAATCTATCTCATTATAATCATTCGTCATGTCAGGGTCTGGATAAGTAAACTTCAAAATATAATCCCTTTTCCCGTCATTTGCTGCTATAATATATACCCCTGTTTTCTCTGACGAATCGGCAGAAGCACCAATCAGGGTCCTTGCCATACCCGAGCTGTCTACTCTTGATGGATACATCTTAAAATACTTCTTATAAACTTCCGAAGAAAAATTTTGATAAAGCTCCCTTGCATTCTGTAAAGGATCGCCCTCATTTTCTTGTGTATATACACTAAGTTCTGCCTCATTTGAATCAGAAACAGAGTTTCCTTTATAAGAAAATGTATAGGAAGTTTCCTCCTCATTCACCTCACTATGATTAAATAAATACTTCGGATAAGCAAAGCTAAAGCTATCATCCTTCGCAGTCACTGTATTATAATCCTCCGGACTAAGACACGCACCTACATTCATACCGGAATTATCCGTATAAGCGAGCGTACTTTCTGTGGATTCTAAAGTTTTTTTATTTTTATTCTTATCTTTTTTCTTTTCTGTTGTTGCCTTCCCTGTCTTTTTCTCATTATTTTTCTTCTTATCGCTCTTCTGCGAAATCTCTTTCTTCGAATCTGGTACCGAAGACTGCTTACTTAACATCTCCACAACTTTCTCAGGAAATCCCATCCTGTAAAGACAAAAACCACCTGTCAAAACAACGATCAAATAGACAATAATGAATCTCACAGATATTTTTTTATGTCTTCTTTTTCTTTTAGAATTCTTTTTGTTTGTATTAGTATAATACGCATCTTCTGGTATGTTGCTGACTTCTCTGCTCTCGTGTCGTTCCCTAGCATTATCTATCTCTTTTCCGCAGCCTGGACAAAACTTTGCATGTTCCGGCAGCGTTGTCCCACAAAATTTGCATCTCATGCGATACCACCTCTCTCATCTCACATATATCTGCATTTCGAGACTCTATTATAGCAGGAAACAAATTAGAATAATAGTCCGAAAAAGTTAGTAAATTTTGATTGCCGCAGGCAGGGAGACGCTCTCAGAGAATGAAATAACCTATATTTGTGACTTTAGTCGCGGCGGTTTGAATACTCGCTTATACACGCTCGTATCCAAACCTTGCTCCGAGGCCACAAATATAGGTTATTTCATTCTCTGAGAGCTGTCTTTGGCTGCCTATGCAAACTCAGAATTTATTTTGAAGAGATTTGAGGAAGGCTTCAGACGTCTATGGCTTTTTGAGAGATTAAAAAACTGGAGAACTGACACTTATCTTGCCATTTCAAATTATTTAACATTATAACTATCTTTAGAAGATTTACAGAGTTTATCCATCTTTTTCTTGTTTTTTTTATTTCCTTTAGCATTTTTACTATAAGACATCTTTCTTTTTCGAAAAATAAATCCATAAACGGTTTCAAACTTCCAGAGCGTGTTTGAAAAAAGTAGTGACCATAACTATACAATTATGGAACTGGTTCAAATGTCAATCCTATAGAATTTCATTTCCCGGAACTTCTACATCTCCTGTCCTCTTCCCCAAATCTCTCCAACATGAATTCTGATTTCACTTCAGAAAACACTGTCAGAAACAACGAAATCCCATCGTCCATATTTGTGGTCTCGGAGCAAGTGTTGGATGCGAGCGCATAAGCGAACATTCAACGCGCAGCGACTAAAATCACAAATATGGACGATGGGATTTCGTTGTTTCGTCAGTTTTGCCAATTCAACAGAATTTACTAACTTTTTCAAGTTCCTGAACTTTACACGCATGTACTTTGTTCTTTTTATCATAGCTAATTCCAACCGCAAGAATTCTTCCTGTATACAACGGTTTTTGTCCAATTTTCCCTTGAAACTTCATTGCGTACTTTTTTTCAATAATCTGTTTGATGGCTTCTTCTGGTGTATGATCTACTTTTAATTCCAGTATAAGGCAATCTGCTGTTTTATCATATGGATAGAAAATGAAATCAACATATCCAATGCCTGCTTTTTCCTCACGTTCAACTTGGTATAGATCCCGTGCTGCAAGATAAATCAAATTTACAATAGCAGAAAGTTCTGTTTCGTAATTATATGATAGTAGTGGAATTTCTGTATTGTGGACATATTCGAGAATCTCATTCATTGTTTTCGTATCGTCATGCAAAGTGGCATAAAGCATTCTTTCAGATTCGTGTGCAAGACGATACACATATCCTAAAGAAGGTTCTTTTCGTAACATTGCAGCAAACTTATCCATCAGTTCTTTATTTGGAATGCTGACCTTTCCATTCTCAAAATTCAAAAATCCATAAACTACCATCGCAGAAAAAATTTCATCTCTTGTAGTAAGTTTCATAGAAGTTGCCGCGTATTCCTGAATTTTGGCCGGAACAGCTTCTCCTGATATCATCAATGCCAGATCATCCCGCACATCATCTATATTATGTTCAATATAATAATAAATCTCATCATATGGCCCTGAACTTGTCCAGTAAGATGCAAGATTATTATTCGTAAGTGCAAATACAACTGATCTTGGATTATACACGCTTTCTCCCCGAAAAGTATGATAGCCATTGTACCAGATGCGTAATCCTTCACGACTCACATTTTTGTGCTTTGTATTTTTTTCATACCGTTTGTATAATTCATCTGTTTCCGAGTCTGTGAATCCAAAAGCATCACTAAATTTTTCTTCTGAAATCATCGTATATTCCATAAACATATTAAGTTCTGAACCGCTTGAATATTTTGCGATTGGAAGAATTCCTGTAATATATGCAAGCAATACATATGGTCTATCTTTCAGTAAATTACGCAGAAAAAGTAAATAATCTTTTTTGTCCTGCTCTGTGATAAAATCCTGATGGAAAATAAAATCCCATTCATCAAATACAAATATAAATCTCGCATTAATATCATAAGCGTATATTTCATTTAAAACATCCCATACCGCCTCGTCCTCTGAGATTTCGACATCTGGATATTCCAGCCGGAGATCTTTGATTAATCTGTTTTCAATCCTATCAATATATTTTTCATAGGAAGTACATCTTTTGGGAAGATCATTAAATGAAATATGGATCACCGAATACTGGTTTTGATATTTCGTACATATCGGATTTGCTGATATTTTGCATTTATCAAATATATCCTCCGCATTTTTTGCTTTAGAAAAAAATGCCGCTATCATATTTGCTGTAACTGTTTTTCCAAATCTTCGAGGCCTGGTAATGCAAATATAATTATTTCCTTCATTTACTAAAGGAAATAATTGCTCTAGCATCGATGTTTTATCTATAAAATATGGCTTTACTGTTTCGCTTTTGTACAGGGTATAGGCAGTTGTTCCATTTAAATAGATTCCCATTTTATTTCCTCCTGACTTTTCAATGTTTTAAAGCTGATGCTTTTATAAATTATATCAGACATTGCACTTATTTCCCAGAGTGAAATTTAATAACTTCTGATTTGCCACAGGCAAAAAGACGCACCCAAAGAGAGAAGATATCCTATATTTGTGACTCTATCACTGTGGGTTGAATGTTCGCTTACACGCTCGCATTCAATCCTCGTTCTAAGGCCACAAATATAGGTTATCTTCTCTCTTCGGGTGCTGTGCTTTGGATGGAGAAGCAAAATCAGAATTAATATTGTAAGATTTGGGGATGGGAACAAGAAAAATAGAAATTGGGGAAGATTACTTTTCAAAAAGATTAACACTTGAAGCAATTTATCAATCCCTTTGAATTAACAGAAATATGCTAATTTTTAGCTACACTATTATATCGATCTTGACATTAGCCACTTATAAACTAGCGTTTTTGAAAAATCATTCCTACAACCTGTATGCCCTAATTTACAGAAAGCATTTTTCAAACACACTCTAACTTATTGTCTTAAAATTGCTGTGATATTATAATAATAGCTTGTGTGCAAAACTTTAATATCTGATTTCTCGGAAAGCAACAATCTGCTAATAAATACTCAAATCTTATAACAGTAAGATTCTGATTTTACTTCTACAGCCAAAGACAGCCACCAGAAAGAGAAATAATCTATATTTGTGGCCTGGGAGCAAAGGTTGGATGCGAGCGATTAAGCGAACATTCAGCCTGCAGCGACGAAAGTCACAAATATAGGTTATTTCTCTTTCTGGTGGCGTCTCCCTTGCCTGTGGCAAATCAAAGTTTTACTAAGTTGTATAAGTTTGCATCAAGATATTTTTTGAGCAGTTCATCTTCGTTATAGAACCCAGTCCACCCATAGTACTCTTCTGCTACGGCTCCGCCGATTGCTGCGAGGGTGTCGCTATCGCATTTTAAGCGGAATACATTGCGGAGGAAGCTCTCGTAGGAGTCGCTTTCGTAAAAGCAGCGCATTGCTGCTGGTACACTTCCCATACAAGTCTCGTTCCACTGATATATTTTCTCCAATTTATCAAGAGGAACAGCAATGCTGTATTCATATTTTTCTGCCGGATATTGTTCTAATACATACTGGAAAATATCTTCTTTTGTTTTTCCGTGACGGGCCATCCAGATACAGACAGCCGTTACTACGGCACCTTTGATTCCTTCTGGATGATTATGCGTCACTTCCGCAGATTTTTCTGCCATAGATATTACATCTTCTAATGCATCAAAATGTTCTCCAACAAAAGAAACACGCATTGCCGAACCATTTCCAAAGCTATTATATGGCTTCGGATTTTCACCGTACATCCACTCATAAAATCTTCCGCCATATCCTGAGTAAGGATAAGGTTGTCCGATTTCACGCATTGTTTTTGTAAAATCTGCATTTTCTAAAATTGCTTTTTTCACCGCCAGAGTCATTATCGTGTCATCGGTATAAGAGCATCTGTTTGTAAATAACTCGCAATGTTTGTAATCCAGATTCTCTGGTCTGTTGAACTCAAATTGTGAACCTGCAATATCTCCAAGAACTGCGCCAATTACTGCCATAAGTTTCTCTCCCTTCATTGCTATCTTTCTTTGTTTATCCCGTGAAACACTCGACAATTGAATTACCGAGTACTTCACCTATAAACAAATGATAGTCAAAATAGATTACTGATTGTTCTCCATTGGATTATACTATGTTATTTTATAAATTTTTTTCTGTTGGCAGCGGTATTCTTATGATAATTACCTGAACTGTATTTTGCACCTCTTTTTAAAGCTTTTACCTTTTTCATGCACGCATTATAACCGACACGCTTTCCATTTACCTTACAATTGTAATAGTAATATGGATATCCATTCTCATGTTTTCTTGTCACAGAACCAGAAACTCCATATGGTTTATGATCAGCATATGTATATTCTGCAATTTTAATCTTTTTTCCATTCTTTCCAAGCTGGTAAAAATACTCCCTGCCTATTCCACCATTCATATAAGAATCCGTAAAATACTTTTTGTTTGTACAGATAGATACAGAGGTAAATTGTCCCAATGATTTAACACGTCCACCTGTATATGTGTAAATACGATTCCATCCATACGCATGTGGAGAATCCATATAGTAAAGAATTAACTCTTTTACCCCATCTTTATTAATATCTATACAGGTAAAATAAAGCTCTTTTGAGCGAGCATAATAACCATCACTCCATTTTACATTTTTTAACAGCATCTTTTTGTAAGCATTCCTCGCATTTTTCTTTGTTTTACGAGATGCAGCTTCTACATTTACTCTTCCCTGAATTTCAGGGACTACGTTTATCTGGCAAAGGAATAACAGGGTCATAATGAGACATAAGGTTTTTATTACGTTTTTTATAGATTTTTTCATCATATTAACTCCCTCCCGATTGTTTTTAAAAAAGGCTTTCCGCAAGATGTAACTCACATTTTGTGGAAAGCCTTTTCAACTGCTCCACAGCTATTGCACTATTTATATTCTCTTTCGGTTTGCGCTCGTATTTTTAACAAACTTTACTGTACTTTTATAGCGGTAGCTGTTTTTTGCTGTATTATACTGTCTGGAATCCATATAGCCATAATTTTTAATGACTTTTCCACCTTTTTTAATGACGCATTTTTCGTATTTATCATCCGGGTCGATTTTCCAATTGTGGCTGTTGTAATATGCGCATAAATAGGACTTTCCATCTTTCACGCATAAATAAAGTGCTTCATCGGAAAGACCACTGTTAATATAATTCTGGCCTTTCTTTGTATAGAGCGCAATGTCTCTGCCATCGCTCAGGCTGCCTACTTTTTTTACCTTTCCACCCTTGTAATAATAAACATTACAGCCGGTGTAACTGCCTTTTCCGAATCCTTTATAGGTTCCAATCAACAATACAGGCTTATTTTTATCACCGATATTCACAATCTTGTAATATTTTTTCCCGCTCACGCTTTTTGTAAGGTACTTTTTATACGCTTTCTTCATAGAGGAAGCGGATGCCGCCTGTACATGTCCTGCCGGAAGGTTCGCTGAGTTCATAAAAAATACTGCTGCGATTAACAAGGTAAGGGTCATGATGATTCGTTTTGTTTGTTTCATTGTTTTTCCTCGCTTTCTCTTTATGGTGTATATGTTTTAATCTTACACGGCATAGTCGTTCTCTGTTTTCCGGAAGAAAGATATCGTTCTCGGACAGTCTTTCCTTTAATACGTCCCTTGCTTAACGTAACAAGAGTGACAATCTCACAATCATATTCTGAAATAGGTCTTTCCTGTAAAACCAGACCATTTCCGCTCGTATAATTATATAAAGTTGGATGCCATGTATCATAAATAGCACCTTTTGCCTTCTTATACTTTCCTCCTTTATATTCATATACCCATATACTGCAATCTGTCTCTACGCCTCCATACTTTACAATTAACTCGGGCTTTCCATTTTTATTAATATCGCTAAAGACATACCACTGTATACCCGGTATATAATTTTCCATACCTCTCCATTTTCTCATCTTACCCGTTACCTTTTTCGCCGCCTTTCTGTATTTGGCATTTAGCTTTCTGGCACACTTTTCATTTGCATTCTTCGGTAATGTTTTGCTGAGTCTTTGCACTTTGCGATAATCATTCCTTTTGTATGCCTGCAAAATGGCACGGTATGTACCTTTGGATGCCGCCTGTACGTTACCGGCAGGCAGGTTCGCTGCGTTTAGAAGAAATACTGCTGCGATTAGTAAGGTGACTGTCATGAGAATTCGTTTTGTTTTTTTCATAGTGTGCTCCCTTCTTGTAATTTTCTGGGACTGTGTTTGGTAAAATAAAAGTTTCGGCTAAAACATATTGTGGAATGGTAAAATGCAGGATTTTAAGATTGCAGATTCAAATGCAAAGCGGGCCGCACACCGCCACTATTATCGTAGACACTATCGCCATCCCTGTAGACCCAGCCACTATAAATCACTTCGGCCGCATCATCGCCACTGTCGCCCGGCGAGCGGAGCCACCAATATGCTGCTTTTTCTTCATTAACATAAACTCCTGATTTTTCGGCATATTCTGTTGCTTTTGCTATTCTTTCTTCTTCATTCGAAAATAATGTTTCTGCTTCCTTCTCGCTTAACAGAAACACCTTATCCTCTGTGTCGTTTCCTCCGCTTGTTCCATACTCCGAGTTATCTTCATTTTTTATCAAAGACGCCTGTATTTTTGCTTTTTCTGTCTTATTAAAAGCAGTTGTATAAAACTCATTATTTAACCATTTCCGAATATCACTTGTCTCCCATGTGACCTTTTCAAATTCTTCATTATATGGTTTTGCATCTAATACATACTTACTAAGAAGGAGGACTTGGTTTCCTTCATTTTTCATTACAATCCATTCAATTGGCTTTTCTGTTCCGTCTTTGTCCTGTGGATAATTTCCAAATTCTATTGTTTCCCCTATTTTATAATCTGGGTTATTATCTTTCTTTTGCGATGAACTCTCACTCTTAGATGTTGTTTCTTCAAATACTGATTTATTATACGCAAAAGTACCTGCTATTCCCAGTAAAATTAGTATTCCGACAATTAGCGGAAAATAATTGTTCTTTTTTTGTATTTTTTTCGTTTCTTCTTTATCCCTGTTATCAGATTGTCCCTCTTTTTCAGGAGTTATGGAGTTCTTCTCTTTTTCCAGAATCTGTTCCGGCACTTTATTACCTGAATTATTCGTTTCTGACTCTATTCCATTCCCCGCTTCATTTTCTTCGGATGTTAAGCCTGCATTTTCTGAAAGTTCCTCAAATATTAAATCTTCATTTTCCAGAACCGCTTCTGTTGTGGAGTATTTTCCTTGTGTGACTTCTTCTTGCAATATATCCGCCTTAGCTTCAACACTCTGTTCTGCTGTTTCAGGTTCTACCTGGCTCTGACTTTCTTCCGCTTCTGGTACACTTCTTTCTTCATATCCTCCATACAAATCCTCACAGAAGTCCCCAACGTTCTGATATCTGTCATTTGCCGCAATGCTCATTCCTTTTATAATCGCTTTTTCTATCTGCGGTGAAACAGAAATTCCGAATGCGGAGATTTTTTTCAGGTGATCGTCCATCACACGCTCTATCGCATCGGGTGGATTCTCTCCTGTGATGCATTTGTACATGGTGGCGCAGAGGGCATAGATATCTGTCCACGGGCCCTGTATGCCATGTGTCTGATACTGTTCCGGTGGTGCATATCCCGGTTTTAGAACGATGGAAAGGCTTTTTTCTCCAAATTCTGTATAGTCTCTTGCCGCTCCAAAGTCCATTAGCTTTATTCTGCCATCTGGAAGTACCATGATATTGTCCGGGCTGATATCTCGGTGAATCATTCCCTGGCTATGTATTTCGTCAAGGGATTCAATTAATGGCACGAGCAGTTCTATCAAGTCTTCTGGTGCTATTCTTTGATTTTCTCTTAAATACTGCTTTAAAGTAACGCCCTCTAAATATTCCATAACGATATAGGCAGTATTGTTTATCTCAAAGAAGTCTAAAGCTTTGACGATTCCCTCATCTTTACTGAATTTCGCCATCGTGCGGGCTTCTTTTAAGAATCGCTCTTTTCCTTTTTCGTAGTTATCTTTTTCCCCGACAAAAGTTACCGTTACGGTATCTTTATACTCGATATTTCTCGTTACGATTCCCTGTGGGAAAAATTCCTTAATGGCAACTTTTTTCTCGTGCAGTTCATCGATGCCTAGATAGGTGATACCAAAGCCGCCCTGACCTAATACGCTCTCAATGATGTATCGGCCTATGAGCCTGGTTCCTTTTCGCAGGCAGTGTAAGTTTTCTTCCATACTTTCTACCTTTTTCCTCTTAAATGACACTTCATATTCCTATAGCCAATCTGATATGCTATTTATTTTCAATTGGTTCATTCGCTTCGTACGCCAACTCAATATTACGCCTTCCTTTATAATATAATTTCTTTGCCATTCCTGACATACGTTCATAACTCTTTCCCGAACCATAGGTATGCACTTTTTTATCCGATCCAATGTATCGGTAACATTTACCGCCCATATAATAAGCACGATACTCTTTTACCTTTCTGCCCTTCTTCCGGTAAGCAAATGCAAATACCAGTTTGCTTTTTGAATAGTAATACTCACAAACTGTATTTTTTATAGAAAGGAAATCCCATTTGTCAGGTTTAATCTCTGAAAATACCAGTTTATTTTTACTCCAGTAATCTGTACTGGTGCTTCCATTCCTTACTTTTTTATATCTTCGCAGATTTTTCCTTGTGGAATAATAGCATTTTCTTGCATTCTTTACTGCTTTATTCGACTTGGCAGATGCTTCTGCTTCTATGGTTGTTTTACTGGTAATCGGGCTTATCGCGGGGGAACCGGCAAAGATAAGTGCTAATAATAAGATGGCTGTTGTTTTCATTACTTTTTTTACAGATTTTTTCATAAATACTTCTCCTCTCTTTATCGTGTGTATGTTTTAAGCGTACACGGCATAGTCGTTCTCTATTTTCTGGAAGAAAGATGTCGTTCTCGGACAGTCTTTACAAGAATTTGTTTTATTTTTTCATAGTTTGCTCCCTTCCCGTAATTTTTTGCTACTGTGTTATGCATAATAAAAGTTTTGGCTAAAACATATTGTGAAATGGGAAAATACAGGATTTAAGATTAGATATTCAAATGCAAAGCGGGCCGCACACCGTCATAAGCACCGCTGACAATACTGCCATCGCCGTAGACCCAGCCATCACTCCCCACTACGGCCGCACTACTACTATAGCGGCCCGGCGAGCGGAGCCACCACCATGCTACTTTTTCTTCATTAACATAAACACCTGATTTTTCGGCATATCCTGTTACTTTTGCTATTCTTTCATCGTCATTTGAAAATAATGTTTCTGCTTCCTTCTCGCTTAATAAAAACACCTTATCCTCTGTGTCGTTTCCTCCACTTGTTCCATACTTTGAGTTATCTTCATTTTTTGTCAAAGACGTCTGTATTTTTGCTTTTTCTGCCTTATTAAAAGCAGTTGTATAAAACTCATTATTTAACCATTGCCGAATATCACTTGTCTCCCATGTGACATCTCCCCATTCTTCATTATTATATGGTTTTGCATCTAATACATATTTACTAAGAAGGAGAACCTGGTTTCCTTCATTTTTCATTACGATCCATTCAATTGGCTTTTCTGTTCCGTCTTTGTCCTGTGGATAATTTCCAAATTCTATTGTTTCCCCCATTTTATAATCTGGATTATTATCTTTCTTTTGCGAAGAACTCTCGGCCTTAGATGTTGTTTCTTCTTTATCTTTCTCTTGCGAAGAACTCTCGACTTTAGCTGTTGTTCCTTTTTTCGACACAGACTTATTATACGCAAAAGTACCTGCTATCCCCAGTAAAATTAGTATTCCGACAATTATCGGGAAATAGTCGTTCTTTTTTTGTATTTTTTTCGTTTCTTCTTTTCCCCTGTTATCAGGTATCCCCTCTTTTTCAGGAGTTATTGAGACCTTTTCTTTTTCCGGACTCTGTTCCGGCACTTTATTACCTGCATCATTTTTATCTGTCTCTATTCCAGCCTTCGCTTCATTTTCCTCAGATGTTAAGCCTGCATTTTCTGAAAGTTCCTTAGATATTAATTTCTCACTTTCCTGAACTGCTTCTGTTGTGAGGTATTTACTTTGTGGGGTTTCTTCGGTCAGCATATCCATCTTAGTTTCAACATTTGCCTCTGCTACTACGGGTTCTGCCTGACTTTCTTCCGCTTCTGGTTCACTGTTTTCCTCATATCCTCCATACAAATCCTCACAGAAGTCCCCAACGTTCTGATATCTGTCTTTTGCCGCAACGCTCATTCCTTTTATAATCGCTTCTTCTATCTGCGGTAAAACAGGAATTCCGAATGCGGAGATTTTTTTAAGGTGATCGTCCACTAAGCGATCTATCGCATCTGGTGGATTCTCGCCAGTAATACACTTATACATGGTGGCGCAGAGGGCGTAGATATCGGTCCACGGTCCCTGTACGCCATGGGTCTGATACTGTTCTGGTGGGGCATATCCCGGTTTTAGTACGATGGAAAGGCTTTTTTCTCCGAATTCGGTGTAGTCTCTTGCCGCTCCAAAGTCCATTAACTTTATTCTGCCATCGGGCAGTACCATGATGTTGTCCGGGCTGATGTCACGGTGGATTAAGCCCTGACTGTGGATCTCGTCAAGTGCTTCAATTAATGGTACGAGCAACTCTACTAAATCTTCCGCAGCGATTCTTTTATTTTCTCTTAAATACTGCTTTAAAGTAACTCCCTCTAAGTACTCCATGACAATGTAGGCTGTGTTGTTTATTTCAAAAAAGTCTAACGCCTTAACGATTCCCTTATCTTTGCTAAACATTGCCATTGTTTGTGCTTCTTTTAAGAATCTCTCTTTTCCTTTATCATAGTTCTCTTTTTCCCCAACTAAGGTGACTGTTACGGTATCTTCATACTCGATATTCCTCGTCACGATTCCCTGTGGAAAGAATTCTTTGATGGCGACTTTCTTCTTATGCAGTTCATCCATGCCAAGATAGGTGATGCCAAATCCTCCCTGGCCTAATACGCCTTCAATGGTATATCGGCCTATGAGCCTGGTTCCTTTTCGCAGGCAATATAAGTTTTCTTCCATACTTTTTCCTTTCTTAAAGAGGTTATCACTACTGTAATTTTATTTCCTTTGTCCGACATATTTTCAATGAAACAAATTGGAATTTTTTCTTTCAAGTAGTAAATTGTGTGTTAGTATATTTTCTTCCCTCTTTATCGTGTATATATTTTAATCTGGCATGGCATTGTCGTTTTCTGTTTTGGAGAATAAAAATAACGATTCCTTATAATCTTTGCCTTAATACGGCCTTTGCTTAATGTGACCAGTGTAACCGTTTCGCAGTAATCTTCTGAAATCCCTCTTTCCTGTAAAACGAATCCATTTCCACTTGTATAGTTATATAAGGATGGATACCAGGTTTCGTAAACACCGCCTTTAGCCTTTTTATATTTTCCACCTTTATACTCGTATACCCATATTGTGGTTTCTGTCTCGACACCGCCATATTTCACAATTAATTCTGGCTTTCCATTTTTATTAATATCGCTAAATGCATACCAATGGACGCCTGGTATATAATTTTTCACACCATTCCATTTTCTCATTTTCCCAGTGACTTTTTTCGCAGCCTTTCTGTACTTGGCATTTAGTTTTCTGGCACACTTTTCATTTGCTTTTTTCGGAAGTTTTTTGCTAAGTCTTTGTACCTTGCGGTAATCATTTTTCCTGTATGCCTGCAAGATAGCGCGATATGTTCCTTTTGAGGCTGCCTGTACGGTTCCGGCTGGGAGATTAGCGGAGTTGATAAAAAATATTGCGGCGATTAACAGGGTTAGGGTTGCGATGAGTCGTTTTGTTTTTTTCATGGTTTTCTCCTTTCTTAAAATGTTGTTATATTTACTGACTCTCTATAATTTAATTATATTCTTCTTATAGTTTTATTGAATACACAGTGTCTAAATGAGCATTTTTTCAACATTTTTGGTAAATAGATAGGAAAGGCAAAATTAGCATTAAACAATCTGTTTTTTTCAGAACATTCCATTTTTCATGCATTATCTTTTATAAATTTCTATTTAATTTTCACACTCTTTACTTTGCTCCATTTACCATAATACATTTTGGAACCAGATTTTGTATAAGGACGCATTCGAACATAATATTTCTTCTTACTTTTTAATGGCCGTACTTGCGTCTTTGTTACTTTTTTCTTAAACTTACGCTCTATTGTTCCCTTACTAAAATTTCTTTTTGCAGAAAATTGTACATGATATCCTGTTATCTTACTTAACTTCTTCCAGGTAATTGTTAAAGTACTCTTCTTTGGGGATTTCACAGCTTTTAAGGAACCTGTCATTTTTTCTACTGGTAAGAGAACTGGTTTAGTTGGTTTCTTAGCGGCAGTAGTTTTATTAGATGGTATTGAATTCGTCTTAGAAATAGTATTGTTGGTTCCATCTGAACATACTGTTCCCGCATAAGAATAAACATTAGAAGACGAAAGTTTTAAATATAATGCAGGACGCACACCATCATTATTTGTACCGTTATAGGTACGATCATCATAAGCCCATCCGCTATAATCCACTTGTGTCGCATATTCGCTATTATTTCCCCTGCGAATCCACCAAGTTGAATTTTCTCTATAATCATTTTTTATTGATCTATAACATCCTTTTGCAAATGCATAACTACTACATTTACTTCTTCGTGCTTCATCACAAATACTATAATCCATCGCAAAACCATATTTTTTTGCTTTTTCTGTATAAATTTGCGAATCTGATAGCAAAAATAATTTATCAGAAGTTCCTGCCTGTGTTGTTGTTAAAATATTCTTACTCTCGTTTGTTGAAAAAGCTGTGTTTATAAAATTTCCTTTTGTATAATCGTTACTCTCTTGATTAAATGCTGGTCCCATCCCATTCAGCCAGCTTCTCATACAACTTGTCTCCCATTTAACTTCCGCACTATTAGGATTATATGCCCTGACATCTATCACTTTATCCGCTAACAAGAATGCATGCCCATTACTTACTTCTAAAACACGCCATTTAATCGGATCATACTTAAAGTAATGATATGTAGAATAATCATTATTCCAGTTATAATGATTATTATCTGTATAATGTCGTGTATGGTTTCCTTTTAATCTACAATACTTAGTCCCATTTATCACAATATCATTATTCGCGTCCCAACCTGTTGCGTTTTTTAATGTATTATAAATAGTTCCAGTTGTCACCTCGCTCTGTGGATAAGTTCCAAACCATATGCAATCCCAAGTCACTTTCTGTCCGGCTTCCATAGAAGAATCAGCTACGATTTTTGGATTTTTTAATGTTATAGCTGCTTTTACCTCTCCAAGATTGCTTTCTTTTCCTGTCGGAAATAATCCTACCAGAAGTATTAATACTAATAAACCGGTTATTAACTTTGACACTTTTCTTTTTTTCATTTTCTTCTCTCTCTCCTCTTTTTTATTTTTTCATTAGACGTTTGGCAAATGCCATAAACCTCTGATTTCATTTTCCTTGTCCAATATATTTTTAGCAAAACAAATTAGGGATTTTTTCTTGTTGAAGCATTATGTGTAACCAATATTACCAGACAGCAAATATACTTGTCAGCTATATCCCACATGGGGCAGCTTGCTCTATGTGGGAATAGCTGACTACCTCTATTTCAAAATCCAGCCACACTCACTATCGTAGCCCACTTCATTAACTGTTCCATCCGAGGATACTGTTCCTGCATAAGAGAAAAGATTAGAAGAAAGTTTTAAACACAGCGCTGGACGGATACCCGCATTATATTTCAGGATATAATATCCATTTTTACTAATCCAGCCGTCGGCTCCTACTCTTACTCCATTCTCCATATCTACTGCCTGAATCCACCACCAGCTGGTATCTTTTGCATATTGACTGGACTCGCTTTTTCTTGCCTTATCATAACTGGATGCAGATTTTGAAAATCCATATCTCTGTGCATTCGAGGTTTCTGATATTTCTTCTTCAGATAATAAAAATATTTTATCCATTGTATAATTTTCTGGCATTCCATAAGTATTGTCTGCCACATTCAATCTTTTCATTGCCTCGATCATTTGCTGTTCCTGGCTTATAAATGCTGCTTCCATGAAGTTCTTATTTAACCAATTTCTTATATGACTTTCTCCCCAGAATATTTCCTCCGTTTCTTTATGATATGGCTGTATATCCAAAATAATATCCGACAACAAAAATGCTGTTGTGTTATCTCTCTGTAAAATACGCCATTTAATCGGTTCGTATCGGAAATAGTTTTCTTCTTTTTTGTGATATTTTATACCATTTACTACAATATCATTATTACTATCCCAATCTTTTTCATTTTTTAAAATAGTATAAATCGCACCATCTTTTTCTCTTATTTGTGTCTGTGGGTAACTTCCAAACCACAGGCAGTCCCATGTTACTATCTTTTCGAAAGCGTTGTGCTGAATCCCTGGATTTTGTAAAATGTATTCTTGCGGTGCTGAATAAGCATCTTCTTCATAACCACCATACAAATCTTCACAAAAATCCTTAATATCCTGATACCTGTCTTTTGCAGACACACTCATTCCCTTTATAATAGCCTCCTCTTCCTGCGGTGGAATGGCGATGCCAAATTCGGATATCTTTTTCAGGGAATCGTCCATTACCCTCTCTATCGCATCTGGCGGATTTTCTCCTGTGATGCACTTATACATGGTGGCGCAGAGGGCGTAGATATCGGTCCACGGCCCCTGTACTCCGTGGGTCTGATACTGTTCTGGTGGTGCATATCCCGGTTTTAGAACGATGGAAAGGCTTTTTTCTCCAAATTCTGTATAATCTCTTGCTGCTCCAAAGTCCATTAATTTTATTCTGCCATCTGGGAGTACCATGATATTGTCTGGGCTGATATCTCGGTGAATCATTCCCTGGCTATGTATTTCATCGAGGGATTCAATCAATGGTACGAGCAGTTCTATCAAGTCTTCTGGTGCTATTCTTTGGTTTTCTCTTAAATACCGCTTTAAAGTAATGCCCTCTAAATATTCCATAACGATATAGGCAGTATTGTTTATCTCAAAGAAGTCTAAAGCTTTGACGATTCCTTCATCTTTACTGAACTTTGCCATCGTGCGGGCTTCTTTTAAGAAGCGCTCTTTTCCTTTTTCATAGTTTGCTTTTTCCCCGACAAAAGTTACCGTTACTGTATCTTCATACTCGATATTTCTCGTTACGATTCCCTGTGGGAAAAATTCTTTGATGGCAACTTTTTTCTCGTGCAGTTCATCTATACCTAGATAGGTGATACCAAATCCGCCCTGACCTAATACGCCCTCGATGGTGTATCGTCCTATGAGCCTAGTTTCTTTTCGCAGGCAGTGTAAGTTTTCTTCCATATTGCTACATTTCTCCTCTCAACGACTGATATTCTTCTCGTATATTTTCAATATAGTTATCGCCCTCTTCCATCGATATTTTTTCTCCATCAAGAATATAGCCTTCTTCCTCAAATTTTCCGTTATGCCATACTAATGATTCTATCTTTTTTAGTTCCCCGTCTGTATATTCATAGGTGTCAAATTCCCCACCGCCGGTATCTCCGGTCACAAAGACAACTTGATGCTTTTCTTTGGAGTAGTACATTACGCTGGCTTTTCCTAGTTTGTAGCTATATAGCTTTTTTACTTTGTCTTTTTTCGCATTGTACCTGTACATGGCAGCGTCCCATCCTTCACTTAAGGTAAAGAATTCAGGGGTTCCATCTCCGTCGATGTCTGCAATGTCATATTTGCTTTCCGGATTATCTTTTAAAAATTGTATATAACATTGTACGGCTTTCTCACCTTGTGAAGTCGTGTTGCTTTCTTCTTTCATAAGTTCGGCTATTGTCTTTTTTAGCTGTGCTTCTTCTTCGGTATCTTCTTCAAAGTATTCTTCGGTATCGGGCTCCATCGTTGTTTCTGTTGATGTTTGTGTTGTTAGCTGGGTTGTTGTTTCTGCCTGCTGCGTCGTTGTATTGCTTTCTGTAGATACCGCAGTATTCATCTTAGGGGTATTGTGAATTTTATTTGTTTGCCATATGTATAATATTACACAGCAAATGATTACTACTGCTATTATCAGTCTTTTCTTTTTCATATTTCCTCCAAATACACTTTTTTAATATCGTGTTCTTTTTTATAAAGTTTTTTCTGTATTATATCTTGTATCCTCTTATCATTATGTTTTTTTAGAGCGTATTTGAAAAATCACTCCACCAATGTATAATCATGCCGCTTCATCGTCAATTCCGCTTACTGATCTTCCATATACTCCTCATAGCTTCTCGGATCACCGACTCTCCTGCTGAAACTACAATACCGATACATACAGTCTATATAATATTCTACCCACGTTGATTTCGTAGAATCGTGCTGAAAACTGGTGCATACCTCCATGATATATACATAGTCATCATTTGCTGCGATAGATGCATATATATTCTGGTTGTCTGTGATTCCACTTAATACGCCTCGGGCAAATCCACGTTCGTCCGTTTCCTCTCGGAATAAAATCTTTTCTTTTTGAGACAGATTCGTATAGGAATTATACAGATTTTCCATTCCCTGTGCCGGGCTTCCTGATGTATTATCCTTACGGATAAACTTCACCGTGTCATTTTCATCATCAGAGGTAAAAATACAACTGTCTCCGTCATAATATGCGTAATTATAAACATTTTGTGGATAATAGAATGTATAATCTCCATCAGGACTTTCCAAGTATGTATAATTATCAAGGCTGAGACATTCGCTGTAATCCGCAGAAGCATCGGTATCTTCAAATATTTCCTCATTGCCATCCGCTCCGACAGCCTGCGTATCCACAGTATCTTCTGTTGTGCTCGCTGCCTGTGTCGCTGCCGCCTGCTGCTCGGTTGTACTTTGCTGCGTATCTTGTGCTTTACTTTCTGTTGTACTCTGTGTTGCAGCAGTAGTATTTTCTGCTACTTTTTCCGCTTCTTTCCCCGCTTCTGCTCTCGCTGTATTTCCGGCTGTCTGGCTATTCTTTGAATTTGTAAATAATACAACACCTATCCCAATCATAATCACAGCAGTTAACGTACAGCAAAGAGCTACGATAAGCGGGGTAGAATTCTTTGTCTTTACCGGCGGCTGCGGCGGAGTGTATGGCGGCACATCCGGATATCCTTGTTGCCTGCTCTGACTGGATGTTCCTGAAGGACTTCCCCAATCATAACTCCCTGCTGGCTGGGTAAATGTATTCATATTAACAGATACAGTATTGTCAGATACCACGCTATATAAATCTTCGCAAAATTCCCCGAGATTCCGATAGCGGTCAGCAGGCCGAATCTGCAATGCTCTCATAATGGCATATTCTACAGGCGGGGCAATGCGTACACCAAGCATTGACGGACTAACCAGTGTGTCCTCCAAGCTTCTTTTCGTTGCATCATCCGGCTTTCTTCCTGTAAGACATTGATACATTGTCGCTCCCAGTGCATAAATGTCTGTCCACGGCCCCTGTTTTCCGTGAGAATCGTATTGTTCAATCGGGGCAAATCCCATCTTTAAAATGACAGACAAGCCCTCTGCGCTATAATCCGTATAATCTCTCGCCGCTCCAAAGTCCATCAGCTTCACTTCGCCTTCCGGCAGACACATAATATTGTCCGGGCTGATATCCCTGTGAATCACTCCATTTTGGTGAATCTTATCTAACGCCTCCAATATAGGAGCAAATATATTCTGCATCTCTTCGACACTAATCGGTCCATACGTCTGCAAATACTGCTTTAAAGTAATTCCCTCCAAATACTCCATCACAATATATGCCGTTCCATTTTCCCGGAAGAAATCCTGCACCCGCACAACTCCGGCTACATTGTTAAACTGTGCAAGCGTCCGGGCCTCCTGAAGGAACTTCTCCTCTCCCCGGTGGAAATTCGCGGCTTTCGTTCCGTAAACGGATACTACCTCGTTGGTCTGCTGATTATTCCTCGTAATCGCTCCCCTCGGGAAAAATTCTTTTACGGCTACCTTCTGGCACAGTACCTCGTCCATGCCAACGTAAGTAATGCCAAAGCCACCCTCTCCAAGAACTCCCTGTATAAGATATCTGTTGTTTAGTCTGGTGCCCATCCTGAGGTGATGGGGTTCGGTTTGTATCATGGTGTTCCTCCTGTCTGATTTTATCTGGTAAAATATACTCTAAAAAACATAATACTTTATAGTTTAATAAGCTGGGACTTTCTGAATAGTTGCTTATTTTTATTATAGCTTTATTGGGATTTAATTCAATACTTTGGGGCTAGATGGTTCATTTTTTGGCACTTTTGGTAAGAGGAATTGAGCTTTCTTTGTTGCAAAATTTTCCAGCATTTAATTAGTATGCTTTCTAAATACAGCAAGAAGCCAGGAAATTCCTGACTTCTGCCTTATCTTTTTATATTTTTTACTTGATGGTTACCTTTTTTCCAGCTCCTTTGGCTTTTAACAGTTTCTGATATGCTTTCTTCTGCTTCTTTGGAACTTTGATTTTTGCTTTGGCGTGGATTCCTTTAAATGCTTTTGCGCCTACTGTTTTCTTAGAAAGATATGGTGTTTTTATTGTTATCTTTTTCAGATTTTTACACTTAAAAAATGCCTGACTACCTATCGTTCTTATGCTAGATGGGATAACAATACTTCTTAAATTTTTATTTCCACTAAATGCTTTCGTTTTAATCGAAGTAATTTGATATGTTACTCCCATATACTTTAACGAAGGGGGAATAGTTACTGAATTCTTTTTGCCTACATACCCTATACATTCTGCTGTATTTTTTCCTGTAATAGCACATCTCACTCCAACTGAATTCTGCAATTTCTGTCCAATTTTTATTTTAGGACTCTGTGATGGATTAGTCTTTTTGCTTCCCTTGTCCACAACAGTATTTTTAGTTCCACATCCATTATCACATCTTGCTGTCTTGGTTCCATCTTTAGTAGTTGTCGCATTATTATCTGATACATACTTTGTAAACTTATGACCTAATGCTTTAATTACCTTTCCATCTTTTATCTTTGTTCCACAAGACTTGCAGTAAGTATCTCCAGTATTTCCATCTTCTGTACATGTTGCTTTCTTGACATTTCGAAGTTCTGTTTCCCCTTCGTGGTTTGTTGGATCTACTTCTCCATATTCCTTTCCGCAGACAGTACATACGGCTTTCTTGATGCAGGTTGCCTTGCCTCCTTTATGGCCATTTACTGCACAGCTATCTTCCTGAATCGTTACAGTTCCTTCTGTAAATACTGCTGGTACTGTCATTCCGTTCTCATCA
>OLNR01000647.1_pt1 | contig 26944 bp, 19 predicted proteins | sample 1672231 | NCBI WGS metagenome assembly OLNR01 (sample SAMEA3136662, study PRJEB25190) | human gut metagenome
CAAAGGAAAGTACCGGGGAGAGAAAGAATAGAAAGGAAAGTATTATGGCAAAGAAAGACAGTTATGACGCCAGTAGTATCTCAGTTCTGGAAGGTCTTGAGGCAGTCCGGAAGAGACCGGGTATGTATATAGGCAGCGTTTCCAGAAAAGGTCTCAACCATCTGATCTACGAAATCGTGGACAACTCGGTGGATGAGCATCTGGCAGGGCACTGTGATTTGATCCGGGTTGCGCTGGAAGCAGACGGTTCCTGCACCGTGTCAGATAACGGACGTGGAATTCCGGTTGGAATGCATGAGAAAGGAATATCTGCGGAGCGTCTGGTATTTACCACCCTTCATGCGGGTGGAAAGTTTGATAACGGTGCGTATAAGACCAGCGGTGGTCTTCACGGCGTAGGTTCCTCTGTGGTAAATGCACTGTCTACCTATCTTGACGTAAAAGTCAGCAGAGAAGGATACGTACATCATGACCGATATGAGCGTGGAATTCCAGTAATCGAGTTGGAAGAGGGTCTGCTTCCGAAAATCGGACGTACAAAAGAGACCGGAACCTGTATCAATTTTCTTCCGGACCCGGAGATTTTTGAAAAAACAAGATTTACAGAGGAAGAGGTAAAAAGCCGTCTTCATGAAACTGCGTATCTGAATCCTAAGCTGACCATTCATTTCGAAGATAAACGGAAGACGGAACCGGAAGTTATCGATTATCATGAGCCGGAGGGGATCATTGGTTTTGTAAGAGATTTGAACAGAAAAAAAGAGACGCTTCATGATCCGGTTTATTTTTCAGGAGAGAGTGATGGAATTACGGTGGAAGGGGTTTTCCAGTATATCAACGAATTCCATGAAAATGTTCTTGGATTTTGTAATAACATTTACAATGCAGAAGGCGGAACCCATCTGACAGGTTTCAAGACCATGTTTACCACGGTTATGAACAACTATGCAAGAGAACTGGGAATTCTGAAGGAAAAAGACAGCAATTTTACCGGTGTGGATATCCGAAATGGTATGACTGCAGTTATCTCTATCAAACATCCGGCACCTCGTTTTGAAGGACAGACCAAGACCAAGCTGGATAATCAGGATGCATCCAAGGCAACAGCCAAGGTCACAGGAGATGAGATTGTTCGATTCTTTGATCGTAATCTTGAGACCCTGAAAACAGTTCTTTCCTGTGCAGAACGTTCTGCCAAGATTCGTAAGACCGAAGAAAAGGCAAAAACCAATCTTTTGACGAAACAGAAGTATTCTTTTGATTCCAATGGAAAACTGGCAAACTGTGTGAAAAAAGATCCGGAAAAATGCGAAATATTTATTGTCGAGGGAGATTCCGCCGGAGGCTCTGCAAAATCAGCCAGAGACCGTAATTATCAGGCTATTTTACCAATCCGTGGAAAAATCCTGAATGTGGAAAAAGCAACGATAGATAAAGTGCTGGCGAATGCAGAAATCAAGACCATGATCAATGCATTTGGCTGCGGATTTTCCGAGGGGTATGGGAATGATTTTGATATTACAAAGCTTCGGTATGACAAGATTATCATCATGGCCGATGCGGATGTGGACGGAGCCCATATTTCTACCCTGTTGCTGACTCTGTTTTATCGTTTTATGCCGGAACTGATCTATGAAGGCCATGTATACATTGCTATGCCGCCATTGTATAAAGTGATCCCTTCCAAAGGGGAAGAGGAATATCTGTATGATGACAAGGCGCTGGAAAAATACAGAAAAACTCACACAGGATCCTTTACTCTGCAGCGCTACAAAGGTCTGGGAGAAATGGATGCCCAGCAGTTATGGGAGACAACTCTGGATCCGAAGACAAGAATTTTGAAACGGGTGGAAATTGAAGATGCGAGAATGGCATCTGACGTGACAGAAGTACTGATGGGAACGGACGTACCTCCCCGAAAAGCATTTATTTATCAGCATGCACAGAACGCACAGCTGGATATCTGATAGAACAATCAGGAGGAAAACATGGAAGGACAGATTATCAGAACCGAATATTCCGAGGTAATGCAGAAGTCTTATATTGACTATGCCATGAGTGTTATCGTGTCAAGAGCATTGCCGGATGTTCGTGACGGATTGAAACCGGTACAAAGAAGAACCCTGTATGATATGTATGAACTGGGTATCCGCTATGACAGGCCTTATCGAAAATGCGCCCGTATCGTAGGTGATACCATGGGTAAATATCATCCACATGGCGACAGTTCCATCTATGATGCCCTGGTGGTTATGGCACAGGACTTTAAGAAGGGACAGGCTCTGGTAGATGGTCATGGAAATTTTGGTTCCATTGAGGGTGACGGAGCCGCTGCCATGCGATATACGGAAGCAAGACTGGAAAAAATCACCCAGGAAGTATATCTGAGTGATATGGATAAGAATGTTGTAGACTTTATGCCGAACTTTGATGAGACAGAGAAAGAGCCGGTGGTACTTCCGGTTCGTGTTCCAAATCTTCTGTTAAACGGAGCGGATGGTATCGCGGTCGGTATGGCGACCAGCATCCCGCCACATAACTTGGTCGAGATCGTGGACGGTGTGAAAGCCTACATGAAAAATAATGAGATCAGCGTGAAAGGTCTGATGAGATACATCAAAGGACCGGATTTTCCGACCGGCGGTATCGTGATCAATAAAGATGAACTTCTGAAGATCTATGAAACCGGAAGCGGAAAGATCAAGATCCGCGGAAAAGTGGAAGAAGAGAAATTAAAAGGCGGAAAAGTCAACCTTGTGATCACCCAGATCCCGTATCCGATGGTTGGAGCCAATATAGGAAAATTCTTAAATGATGTAGCCGGTCTGGTAGAATCAAAAAAAGCTACAGATATTGTGGATATTTCCAACCAGTCTTCCAAAGAAGGTATCCGGATCGTTCTGGAGCTGAAAAAAGGCGCAGATGTGGAAAATCTGAAAAATATGCTCTATAAAAAGACCCGTCTGGAAGATACTTTCGGTGTGAATATGCTCGCTGTAGCAGATGGAAGACCGGAAACACTGAGCCTGAAACAGATCATTGAGCATCATGTGGATTTTCAGTTTGAAGTCTGTACGAGAAAGCATCAGACACTGTTAAATAAAGAACTGGAAAAGAAAGAGATCCAGGAAGGTCTGATCAAAGCCTGTGATGTGATCGATCTGATCATCGAGATCCTGCGTGGAAGTAAAAACCAGAAACAGGTAAAAGAGTGTCTGGTAAACGGTGTGACCGAAGGTATCCGCTTCAAGACGAAAGCCAGTGAGAAAGCAGCAAAAAAACTCTGTTTTACCCAGAGACAGGCAACTGCGATCCTGGAGATGCGACTGTATAAGCTGATCGGACTGGAAATCGAAGCCCTGGTGGCAGAACATGAGGAAACTCTGAAAAATATTGCCAGATATGAAGAGATTCTGAATAATTACGATGCCATGGCACAGGTCATCATGGAAGATCTGGATCACATCAAGAAAACCTACGGAAGAAAACGCCGTACCGTGATTGAAAACAGGGAAGAAGCTGTCTTTGAAGAAAAGAAAGTAGAAGAAGCGGAAGTATGTTTTCTGATGGATCGTTTCGGATATGCTAAGGTGCTGGATAAGAATACCTACGAGAGGAACAAAGAGACGGTTCACGGGGAATATAAGTATGTATTTACCTGTATGAATACCGATAAGATCTGTCTCTTTACGAACAAAGGACAGATGCATACGGTAAAAGTGATGGATCTGCCACTTACAAGGCTGAGAGATAAAGGAGTTCCGATCGACAACCTGAGTAATTTTTCCAGTGCACAGGAAGAACTGCTTTGTGTTAGCAATATGGAGGCAGTAAAGAATGCTTCTCTGATTTTCGTGACAAAATCCGGTATGATCAAACAGGTGCCGGGAACGGAATTCGATGTGATCAAGAGAACCATCGCTTCTACCAAACTGGCGGAGGAGGATGAACTGGTTCTTGTGGAGTTGTGTGACACGATGGATTATGTGGTGCTGCAGAGCCATGCGGGATATTTTCTGCGTTTTCTGAAGGAGGAAGTACCGGAGAAGAAAAAAGCAGCCCTTGGTGTCCGGGCAATGAAGATGGGTGACAGAGATTATCTGGAACATGCATATCTTCTGGAAAGCCGGATGGAATACCAGATTGAATACAAAGAAAAGCAGATGGTCCTCAATAAGATCAAGCTTGGAAAACGGGACACCAAAGGAACGAAAGTGCGGGTATAAAGGAAAAAGCCTGAAAACGCTTGCATTTTATAATAATAAATGGTATGATTACCATGTTAATAGATGATGACTAGTTTTAAGAGTGGGCGATACGTCCACTCTTATTTGTTGCATTGAGTATCAATCACTGAGTTGGAGGATGAAGTTTGATGGTATGAATTACGGGTCGAACATCCGAAGAATCAGGGTTGATTGTTGAGGACAGCAACTGCTGTTCATGTAAAAGGTGGTGAAAGCATGAGTGTAAGAGAACAGTACGAACAGAAGGCGGAAGCTATGGCACAGCCGATTATTGATCAGTTTGGTTTTGAACTGGTGGATGTGGAGTATGTGAAAGAGGCAGGAAACTGGTATTTACGTTTCTATATCGATAAAGAAGGCGGAATTACCGTAGATGACTGTGAGGCAGTCAGCAGAATCTTCAGTGATAAACTGGATGAACTGGATTTTATCGAAGATGCTTATATTATGGAAGTAAGTTCCCCGGGTCTTGGACGTCCTCTGAAGAAAGAAAAGGATTACGTAAGAAGTATGGGAAAAGAAGTAGAGATCCGTACCTATCGTCCGATTAATAAAGAAAAAGAATTCTACGGAATCCTCAGTGCATATGATGAAAGTAGCGTGACGATCACCACAGAGGATCAGAAAGAGCAGACATTTGAAAAAGCAGATATCGCATTGATTCGTCTTGCTTTTGATTTTTAAGGAGGATAAAGAAAAAATGAACACAGAATTACTGGAAGCGTTAACTATTCTGGAAAAAGAAAAAAATATCAGCAAAGAAGTTCTGATGGAAGCGATCGAACAGTCTCTGATTCAGGCCTGTAAAAACCATTTTGGAAAAGCAGATAACGTACATGTGACCATCGATCATGAAACCTGCGAGTTCAGCGTATATGCTGACAAGACCGTAGTGGGGGTGGTAGAAGATCCGGTGATGGAGATCAGCCTTTCCAATGCGAAGATGATGGATTCCAAATATGAACTGGGGGATATCGTTCAGGTTCCGATTCAGTCCAAACAGTTCGGACGTATCGCGACACAGAACGCAAAGAATGTGATTCTGCAGAAGATCCGTGAGGAAGAAAGAAAAGTTCTGTATGATGAATATTTCCAGAAAGAAAAAGACGTGGTTACCGGTGTGGTACAGCGGTACATGGGAAAAAATGTCAGTGTGAATCTGGGTAAGGTAGATGCGATCCTGAGTGAAAACGAGCAGGTCAAAGGTGAAGTATACAAACCGACCGAACGTATCAAAGTATATGTACTGGAAGTTAAGGATTCACCGAAAGGACCAAAGATCATGGTTTCCAGAACTCATCCGGAACTGGTAAAACGTCTCTTTGAAGCAGAAGTGACAGAGGTAAAAGACGGTATCGTAGAGATCAAGAGTATCGCAAGAGAAGCCGGTTCCAGAACCAAGATCGCTGTATGGTCCAATGATCCGGATGTTGATGCAGTCGGTGCGTGTGTAGGTATGAACGGTGCCAGAGTAAACACTATTGTGGAAGAACTGCGTGGTGAGAAGATCGATATCATCAGCTGGAATGAGAATCCGGCACTGTTGATTGAGAATGCACTGAGCCCTGCAAAGGTGATCACCGTACTGGCAGATCCGGATGAGAAGACTGCACTGGTTATTGTTCCGGATTATCAGCTGTCTCTTGCAATCGGTAAAGAAGGACAGAATGCCCGTCTGGCAGCCCGTCTGACAGGCTTCAAGATCGATATCAAGAGTGAGACACAGGCAAGAGAAGCCGGTGATTTTGAATATTATCAGGAATCTGACGATGAAGAGGGTGAAGATTCCATGGAAGATGCTCTGGCCGGTGTAGAACTGGATGAAGAACCGAAAACAGAAGAGATCTCGGAAGAGACATCCACAGAAGAAGAGTAAGACCTGAAAAAACAGTGAGGCGGATAGCTATGGGAAATATAAAAAAGGTGCCGCTGCGGAAATGTATCGGATGCAATGAGATGAAAAATAAAAAGGAAATGATGCGTGTACTGAAGACGCCGGAAGGTGAAATCGTACTGGATGTGACCGGAAGAAAAAACGGTCGCGGCGCATATCTTTGTTTCTCAAAGGAATGTCTGCAGAAAGCCATCAAGAACAAAGGGCTGGAACGTTCCCTGAAGATGCAGATTCCTCAGGAGGTTTATGAGAACCTGGAAAGGGAGCTGGATACGATTGAATTGTAATAAAGTACTATCACTGATCGGACTTTCCACCAAGGCAGGTAAGATTGTCAGCGGAGAGTTTTCAACGGAGAAAGCAGTAAAGACAGGAAAGGCCTGGCTGGTCATCGTTTCGGCGGAAGCGTCGGACAATACCAAAAAGAAATTCCATAACATGTGTACGTATTATGAAGTACCCTGTTATGATTTCGGAGGAAAAGAGGAACTGGGAAGAGCCATGGGAAAAGAATTCCGTGCGTCTCTGGCAGTAACTGATGAAAACCTGGCAGCAGCAATGGAAAAACAGCTGAAATCTGAATAATTACATTTCTTGGCATGGAGCAGAAAGGTTGGTGGTAGAATGCCAAAATCAAGAATCTATGAAATTGCACAGGAATTAAATAAAACAAACAAAGAAGTTATTGAATTTTTAAAGGAGAAAAAGGTAGAAGTTAAGAGTCATATGAGTACATTGGAAGAAAAAGATGAAAAAATGGTCCGGGATGCATTCACCGGAAAAAATGAAGGAAAAGAAGAGAAAAAAGAAGCAGCTGACCGCCCGAAAAAGAAATCAAATCTGATTCAGGTATTCCGTCCGCAGAACGCACAGACCCAGGAAGGTAAGAATTTCAGAAGAAACAAACCGCAGTCTGACAGAAACGGACAGGACAGACCGGCAAGAGGAAACGGTGAAGGAAGCCGCAGTGGATATCAGAACCGTGACAATCAGAACCGAGACGGCCAGGAGAGAAGATTCAACGGTCAGGGAAGAAGAGACAATCAGAACCGTGACGGCCAGAGCAGAGATGGTCAGGAGAGAAGATTCAACGGTCAGGGAAGAAGAGACAATCAGAATCGTGATGGCCAGAGCAGAGATAACCAGGGTGGACGTCGCTATGATAACAGAAACGGCCAGAATAATAACCGTTATCAGGGACAGAACAACCGTCAGGATGGCGGAAACGGAAGCCGTCGCTTCGATGGAAACAGAGACGGACAAAACAGAGACAATCAGAACAGAGACAATCAGGGTGGCCGTCGTTTTGATAACAACAGAAACGGTATGAACCGTGATAACAGAGACCGCGACGGAAGAGAAAACAACGGACGCAGAAATGAACGCAGAGATTCCAGACCTGCTATGGACAGTATGGATCTGGGCCTGGCAAGAAAACCGGTCAGAGACGTAAAGAACAAAGAAAAAGATAAAGAAAAAGAACGCGAAAGAGAAGAGAAAAAGACCCAGGACAGAAGAAACGGACAGGGATCCAACCGTCCGAACCAGGGACGTTTTCAGAAGAGCAGACTGCCGAAAGCACTGCAGAAACCTGCCCGTCCTCAGCCGAAGGAAGAAAAGAAAGAAGTAGTGAAAGAAATCACACTTCCGGAGAAAATGACGATTCGCGAACTGGCAGAAAAGATGAAGATGCAGCCGGCAGTGATCGTTAAGAAACTGTTTATGGAAGGAACTATGGTTACGGTAAACCATGAGATCGATTTTGAAAAGGCACAGGAGATCGCACTTGACTATGATATTATCGCAGAACAGGAAGAAAAAGTGGATGTGATCGAGGAACTGTTAAAAGAGGAAGAGGAAGATCCGAAGGATCTCGTTCCAAGACCACCGGTTGTCTGTGTTATGGGACACGTTGACCATGGTAAAACTTCACTGCTGGATGCGATTCGTAAGACAAATGTAACCGACCGTGAGGCAGGTGGTATCACACAGCACATCGGTGCATATGTGGTATCAATCAAGGGACAGAAGATCACGTTCCTGGATACTCCGGGACATGAGGCATTCACCGCTATGCGTATGCGTGGAGCAAACTCCACCGATATCGCTGTTCTGGTAGTTGCAGCGGACGATGGTGTAATGCCGCAGACGGTAGAAGCAATCAACCATGCAAAAGCAGCAGGTGTTGAGATCATTGTTGCAATTAACAAAGTAGATAAACCGAGTGCCAACATCGAGAGAGTAAAACAGGAACTTTCCGAGTACGAACTGATTCCGGAAGACTGGGGTGGAAGCACTATTTTCGTTCCGGTGTCCGCAAAGACTCACCAGGGTATCGAGGAACTGCTGGAGATGATCCTGCTGACTTCCGAGGTATGCGAACTGAAAGCCAATCCGAAGAGAAAAGCACGTGGTCTGGTTATCGAGGCGCAGCTTGACAAAGGAAAAGGTCCGGTTGCTACTATCCTGGTACAGAAAGGTACGCTGCATGTGGGTGACTTTATCGCAGCCGGAGCTTCCTCAGGTAAAGTACGTGCGATGATGGATGATAAGGGACGCCGTGTCAAAGAAGCAGGCCCGTCTACGCCGGTAGAGATTCTTGGTCTGTCAGATGTACCGAACGCAGGTGAAGTTCTGGTGGCTACCGAAAACGATAAAGAAGCAAAGAACTTTGCAGCAACCTTTATTTCTGAAAATAAGAACCGTCTGCTGGAAGAAACAAAAGCGAAGATGTCTCTGGATGATCTGTTCAGCCAGATTCAGGAAGGTAACCTGAAAGAACTGAATCTTATCGTAAAAGCTGATGTGCAGGGATCTGTGGAAGCTGTAAAGCAGAGTCTTGTGAAGCTGTCTAATGATGAAGTTGTCGTTAAGGTCATCCATGGTGGTGTAGGTGCTATCAACGAATCGGACGTAACACTGGCTTCCGCCTCCAACGCGATCATCATCGGTTTCAACGTTCGTCCGGACGCGACAGCAAAAGCAACCGCAGAACAGGAAGGTGTAGACCTGCGTCTGTACCGTGTCATCTATCAGGCAATCGAAGATGTGGAAGCTGCCATGAAGGGTATGCTTGATCCTGTCTTCGAAGAGAAAGTCATCGGTCATGCAGAAGTTCGTCAGATCTTCAAAGCATCCGGTGTCGGTAATATCGCCGGAAGTTATGTTCTGGATGGTGTATTCCAGAGAGGCTGTACGGTAAGAATCTCCAGAGAAGGAAAACAGATCTTCGAAGGACCACTGGCATCTCTGAAACGATTCAAAGATGATGTGAAAGAAGTAAAAGCCGGTTATGAATGTGGTCTGGTATTCGAAGGATTCAACGATATCCAGGAATTGGATCAGGTAGAAGCATACATCATGGTAGAAGTACCGAGATAGGCTTTCATACCGGATTGAGGTGATAGATAATGAGAAAAAACAGCATAAAAAATACAAGGATCAACGGCGAAGTGATGAAAGAATTAAGCCTCATCATCCGTCAGGAGATCAAAGATCCCAGAATTCATATGATGACATCCGTCACTTCTGTGGAAGTGGCACCGGATCTGAAAACCTGCAAGGCATACATCAGTGTGATGGGTTCCGATGAAGAAAAGAAAGATACCATTGCCGGTCTTCGCAGTGCGGAAGGTTATGTACGCCGCCAGCTGGCAAAACGTCTGAATCTTCGTAACACACCGGAGATTCAGTTTGTACTGGATCAGTCGATTGAATATGGTGTGCATATGTCCAGATTAATTGACGAGGTAAATAAAGAGACCCCGGAAAGGGATGAGGAAGATGATAAATAATATTGCATCTGTACTTGAGGGTGTAACCACAGCAGCCATCGCCGGTCACGTAAGACCGGATGGTGACTGCGTGGGCTCCTGCATGGGAATGTACCTGTATCTGAAAGAAAATTACCCACAGATCCAGGCAGATGTTTATCTGGAGGAGGTACCGGAAGTATTTCATTTTATTCAGGACATCGATCAGGCGAAACAGGAATGGGAAGAGAAAGAATATGACCTGTTTCTGGAATTCGATGTCAGCAGCACAGACCGGATCGGCGTTGCCGGTCAGGCAGTGAATACGGCGAAAATAACCGCGTGCATCGATCATCACATCACGAATAAAGGAATTGCACAGGAGAATCAGATCGTTCCGGACGCAAGCTCTACCTGTGAAGTGCTTTATGAACTTCTGGAGCCGGAAAAGATCAACAAAGCCTGTGCGGAAGCACTGTATACCGGGATCGTTCACGATACCGGTGTGTTCCAGTACAGCTGTACCGGAACCAGAACCATGGAGATCGCAGGTCAGCTGATGGCAAAAGGCATTGATTTTACCAGTATCATCAAAGATTCTTTCTATACAAAATCTTATGCACAGAATCAGATTATGGGACGCACGATCATGGAGAGCATCATGCTTTTGGATCAGCGGTGTATCGTGGGTTATGTGAGAAAGAAAGACATGGATTTTTACGGTGTGACACCGAAAGATATGGATGGTATCGTCAACCAGTTACAGAATACCCGTGGCGTGGAGGTTGCCATCTTTTTATATGAAATCGGTGTGCAGGAGTATAAAGTCAGTATGCGTTCCAACGGCAAAGTGGATGTGGCAAGAGTGGCTTCTTATTTTGGCGGTGGAGGCCATGTGAAAGCAGCCGGATGTACTATGCAGGGATCAGTGTTCGATGTGGTAAACAGTCTGACACTGGATATAGAAAGACAGCTTCAGGAGTAAAGAAAACATATGGAAAGAAGCGGTGTAATCAATATATACAAAGAAGCAGGCTATACATCTCATGATGTGGTGGCGAAGCTTCGTGGAATCTTAAAACAAAAAAAGATCGGTCATACGGGAACCCTGGATCCTCAGGCACAGGGTGTCCTGCCGGTCTGCCTTGGAAAAGGAACAAAACTGTGTGATCTGCTGGCAGATCATGATAAGGAATACGAGGCAGTGCTTCGGTTGGGAATCACCACCGATACCCAGGATATGGAAGGAACGATCCTGAAGGAGTCGTCAGTGCAGGTGTCGGAAGAAGAAGTCCGCACCTGCATTCTTTCATTTCAGGGTGAGCAGCAGCAGGTTCCACCGATGTATTCCGCACTGAAAGTGAATGGAAAAAAACTGTACGAACTGGCACGGGAAGGTAAAGTCGTGGAGCGAAAAGCCAGACCGGTTACCTTTCATAACATTGAGGTTCTGTGGATGGAGCTTCCGAAAGTAAAGATTCGGGTGCAGTGTTCCAAGGGAACGTATATCCGGACCTTATGTAATGATATCGGTGAAAAACTGGGATGTGGCGGTTGCATGGAAGAACTTCTGCGTACCCGGGTAGAGCGGTTTGGATTAACAGACGCGGTAAAACTGGACGAAGTACAAAAAGTCATGGAAGAAGGTAATATAGAACGTTTGATTCTTCCGGTAGACAGGATGTTCGATCAGTATCCGGCTGCGAAAACAACACCGCAGGGTGATCTTCTGGTACACAACGGAAACCGGATTTTTCCGGAACTGTTACAGGAAGAGCTCAAGGTGGATGGAGGTTATGTCAGAGTATATGACAGCCGGGAGACATTTATAGGACTGTATGAGAAAAAGACAGATCAGATGATACCGGTGAAAATGTTTTATCGAAAAGAAAATGAGGCGTAACGATTCTGCAGGCAATATTCTGTGAGATGTTTTGTCCCGTAAAAGCAATTGGAAAAACAGTTGCGACAGAGAGAAGAATGGAAAGAGACATGAAATATATTACAAAAAATCTGGATTTTCAATTGGATAAGAGAAGTGTGGTAACACTTGGAAAATTTGACGGCGTCCATAAGGGGCACAGCAAACTGATCAACCGGGTTCTGGAAATCGGCAAAGAAGGATATGAAACGGTAGTATTTACCTTTGATGTTTCTCCTCTTGTCAGACTGGGAACCAGGATCAAGCGGACAATTCTTACGAATGAAGAGCGCAGGATCCTTCTGGAACGCCGGGGAGTGGGCTGTCTGGTGGAGTGTCCGTTCGTTCCGGAAATCATCCGGATGGAGCCGGAGGATTTTATCAGGGAGATTCTGGTTAAACAGCTGCGTGCCGCATATGTAGTGGTGGGGCCGGATTTTCACTTTGGCCATAACAGAAAAGGAAATCCGGAACTGTTACGGCAGGCGGGTATCCAATATGGATTTGAGGTGGAAATTTTAAGCAAAGAGACGCGGGAAGAACGCCCGATCAGCAGCACCTGGATCCGTGAGGTACTTCAGGAAGGAAATATCGAGAAAGTCAATGAGCTCCTCGGCTACCGGTATTTTGTGCTGGGAGAAGTGGTACATGGAAGACAGCTGGGGCGTACCTGGGGACTTCCGACGATTAATCAGGTGCCGGAAGACGGAAAACTTCTACCACCCTTTGGTGTCTATGCATCGAAAACTTTTATCAAAGGTAAAACGTTCTATGGAATCTCCAATGTGGGGGTGAAACCCACCGTGGAAGTGCCGTTTGCAGGTGTAGAGACGTATTTGTTTGACTGCGACGAGGATCTGTACGGGGAAGAGGCCCGGGTGGAATTCTATCACTTTGTGCGTCCGGAGTGCAAGTTTGATTCGGTGGAAGAACTGAAAGCACAGATTCAGAGAGATGCCGGTTCAGGAAAGCGATATTTCGAAAAAAGAGGTTTACATTACTGAGAGCATATGGTATACTGTTCGAGTATGAGTTAGCCCATATTCAGATATCGGATACTCCGACCATTTCTTAATATGTGGCGATTGAAAAAACAGGAGGAAAACAAAATGATTTCTAAAGAAAAGAAACAGGCTATTATGGCTGAATACGCAAGAACAGAAGGCGACACAGGTTCACCGGAAGTACAGGTAGCTGTACTGACAGCAAGAATCCAGGAGCTGACAGAGCATCTGAAAACACACCACAAAGATCATCATTCCAGAAGAGGTCTGCTGAAAATGGTAGGTCAGAGAAGAGGTCTGCTGGATTACCTGAAGAAAACAGATATCGAAAGATATCGTGCACTGATTGAAAAATTAGGAATCAGAAAGTAATTCAACTGCACAGAGAAAAGAATGGCGAGGGGTGGAAGGTATTCTTCCATCCCTCTTATCTTAATCTGTACAAGACAGCGGAAAAAGGGAAAATATATCCCAACGGATACTGTCGATTACCGGAAGATGTCGGAAAGGATGCCGAGACCACTGAAAAGCATATTGCCAAAGCAGGATAAGGACAGCGGGGAGTGTGTTTTTCAGTTGTTTCGGAGCATATCCGCCGGCAGAATGTTGCTGAGAATGAAGTGAACAGTAACGAAAAAATCGCCCAGAGGGCAGAAAAAGGAGAAAATGTATGTACAAAAGTTATTCTATGGAACTGGCAGGAAGAACACTGACAGTTGACATCGACCGCGTGGCAAAACAGGCTAATGGCGCAGCATTTATGCATTATGGTGATACCGTTGTACTTTCTACCGCAACCGCATCAGAAAAGCCAAGAGAAGGAATTGATTTTTTCCCGTTAAGTGTAGAATATGAAGAGAAAATGTATGCAGTAGGAAAAATCCCGGGTGGATTTAACAAGAGAGAAGGAAAAGCATCCGAGCATGCGATTCTGACCTCCCGAGTAATTGACCGTCCGATGCGTCCGCTGTTCCCGAAGGATTACCGTAATGATGTTACACTGAATAACATGGTAATGTCTGTAGATCCACAGTGTAATCCGGAAGTTGTGGCAATGCTTGGTTCCTCTATCGCAACCTGCATCTCAGATATTCCTTTTGACGGACCGTGTGCAGCAACACAGGTAGGTATGATCGATGGTGAACTGATCATTAACCCGACACTGGAGCAGAATGCAAAATCTGACCTGAAACTGACTGTTGCTTCCACAAGAGAAAAAGTCATCATGATTGAAGCCGGAGCAAACGAAGTTCCGGAAGCAAAGATGATTGAAGCTATTTTTGAAGCTGATAAGGTCAACAAAGAGATCATCGCATTTATCGACAAAATCGTAGCTGACTGCGGAAAAGCAAAACACAGCTATGAATCCTGTGCGGTTCCGGAAGAACTGTTCGCAGCGATGAAAGAGATCGTAACACCGGAAGAGATGGAAGTAGCTGTATTCTCCGATGACAAACAGACAAGAGAAGAAAATATCCGTCAGGTGACAGCAAAACTGGAAGAAGCATTTGCTGATAATGAGGAATGGCTGGCTGTTCTGGGTGAAGCCGTGTACCAGTATCAGAAAAAGACCGTTCGTAAGATGATCCTGAAAGATCACAAACGTCCGGATGGTCGTGCGATCACACAGATCCGTCCGCTGGCTGCAGAAACGGATATCGTACCGCGTGTTCACGGTTCTGCCATGTTTACAAGAGGACAGACACAGATCTGTACCATCACCACCCTGGCTCCTCTGTCCGAGGGACAGCGTCTGGATGGCCTGGATGAGTTCGAGGTTGGAAAACGTTACATGCATCACTATAACTTCCCGTCCTACTCTGTAGGTGAGACAAAACCGAGCCGTGGACCGGGACGTCGTGAGATCGGTCATGGCGCACTGGCTGAGAAAGCTCTGGTTCCGGTACTGCCAAGTGAGGAAGAATTCCCATATGCGATCCGTACCGTATCTGAGACATTCGAATCCAACGGATCTACTTCTCAGGCAAGTATCTGTGCATCTACCATGTCTCTGATGGCAGCAGGTGTACCGATCAAAAAACCGGTAGCAGGTATCTCCTGTGGTCTGGTAACCGGCGAGACCGATGATGATTATATCGTTCTGACCGATATCCAGGGTCTGGAGGATTTCTTCGGCGATATGGATTTCAAGGTGGCAGGTACACATGATGGTATCACAGCGATCCAGATGGATATCAAGATCCATGGTCTGACCCGTCCGATCATTGAAGAGGCTATTGCAAAGACCAAACAGGCAAGAGAGTATATTCTGACCGAAGTTATGGAAAAATGTATCGCAGGCCCGAGAGAGCATGTGAATGAATACGCACCGAAGATCGTTCAGATCAAGATCGATCCGGAAAAGATTGGCGATGTGGTAGGTCAGAGAGGAAAAACCATTAATGCGATCATCGATGAGACTGGTGTAAAAATCGATATCACAGATGACGGAGCAGTTTCTATCTGCGGAACAGATCAGAAGATGATGGATAAAGCAATTCACTATATCCAGACCATCGTAACAGATTACAAAGAAGGCCAGATTTTCACCGGTAAAGTAGTAAGCATCAAAGAATTCGGCGCATTTATCGAATTTGCACCGGGAAAAGAAGGTATGGTTCATATCTCCAAGATCGCAAAAGAGCGTATCAACCGGGTAGAGGATGTTCTGACACTGGGCGATGAAGTCAAAGTGATCTGTATGGGCAAGGATAAGATGGGAAGAATGAGCTTCAGCATCAAAGACGTACCGGCAGATGAAAAATAAAATAAACAGAAAATGAGAGGTTGGAGAACTGTTCCGCAGTTCTCCGGCTTTTTTTGTTGCGTTGCATATCAATAATTGGTCCGGTGGACCAATTTTGATTTTACGGGAAATTGCTTTCCTGTAAAGTGAAAAATGCCTCGCGAGGATGTGCCAGTGAACAGTAACGACAGTAACATCCTGTGGGCAGAAATAAAGAGAAATAATAGACACTGCATCGAAAATAGAGTATAATATAATCAGTATACTAACGAAAGAAGCAGCAGAGAAGTGGCTGTTAACATTTGTTTGGAGAACACATAAATGAAACAGACGAGAAAAAGACGTATTCTGATCGTGGATGATTCCGAGATGAATCGTGAGATTCTGACCGGGATTTTGGAAGATGAATATGATATTGTGGAAGCGGAAGATGGGAAAAAAGCCATAGCAATCATGGAGGAAGGACTTTATAGTTTCTCTATCGTACTTCTGGATATTACCATGCCGGAGCTGGATGGATTCGGCGTGCTGCAGGTGATGCAGCAGCGTAACTGGCTGAAAGAACTTCCGGTTATTATTATATCTGCAGAGACATCCAATGAATGTATTGGGCACGCTTATGAAATGGGGGTCAGTGATTATTTCAGCAGACCTTTTGATGCAAGGATTGTTAACACCAGAGTGCGCAACACGATCGCACTTTTTGAACGAGATTATATTGATCAGGTAACGGGGGGAGGTAACAGAAAGGAGTTTATCCGCCGGGTGTCAAGATCATTAAAAGAGATGCCTGCAAAAACAGATTATGTGCTGCTGTTTTTTAATATTAAAAATTTTAAGGCAGTCAATGAACTTCTCGGCGTAGGTGGTGGAGATAAATTACTGTGCTGGTTTTACCAGAGGATCATATATTCAAGATTTGCTCCCATTGATACTTCGAGGATTGAATCGGATCATTTTGCGTGTCTGATCGAAGCAAGGAATCTGGATTATGACTATCTGACAGAATTTTGTAATTTCAATTACGGAAAAGAAAAAAGAAAGATGCATATTTACAGTACCTGTGGTATTTATTATATCCAGGAAAATGATGTGTCGGTCACCGGTATGATAGACAGAGCAAAACTTGCAAAGGGATATATCACAGATGAGTATCTGAAACCCTATGCTATTTTTAAAAGCGATATGAAAGATACCTATGTGGATGAGATGGAAATCTGTTCTGAATTCGAAGAGGGGATTGAAAAACAGGAATTTCAGGTGTTTTATCAGCCGGTCGTGGATGCGAAAACCGGAAAAATCGTATCGGCTGAGGCCCTGGTGCGCTGGTTTCATGAGCAGAAAGGATTTATTTCTCCCGGACAGTTTATTCCGGCACTGGAAAAGGGAGGCTACATCTCCGAACTGGATCGCTATATGATTGAGAAAGTGACAGGCTGTCTGGATCAGCGAAGAGCAGAAAAGAAACGGTTTGTACCTGTATCCGTCAATCTTTCCTGGATGGACTTCTACGATGAAAATATGCTGGAATGGATCGTGCGGGGACTGAAAAAAAACAATCCGAATGAACAGAAGATTCGCTTTGAAATTACTGAGACTTCTCTGGCAGCAATAGGCGAGAATCACACCCGTATGCTGATGCATCTGAAAGAAAACGGTGCAGAGATCCTGCTGGATGACTTCGGAAACGGATATTCGTCTTTTGGAATGTTGCAGGATTATGATTTTGATATCCTGAAGATAGATATCAGTTTTGTACGAAATATCGGAGTGAATAAAAAGTCAGAGAGTATCCTGCGGGCAATTATCGATATGGCACATCAGCTGGGGATTCGACTGGTAGCGGAAGGTGCAGAGACCGAAGAACAGGTAGCATTCCTGCGGGCGAACGGATGTGAATATATCCAGGGATATTATTACTATAAACCGATGCCGGAAAGTGAATTTTTACAGTTGCTGGATGAAGGAAAATAGAGAAAGCAAAAGGAAGGTTGCATGCTAAAGCATGAAAACAGCCTTCCTTTTTTAGTTACTCGTTATGCCTGCACATCGGCAAATTGCTCACGATATTGCTCCGGTGACAGTCCGATTTTCTTTTTGAAAATCCGGAAAAAATATTTTGTATTGTCGTAGCCTACATTTTTGGCAATTTGATACATCTTACGGTCAGAATGTATCAGCAGCTCTTTGGCTTTGTTCATACGAATATCATTCAGATAGTCGACAAATTTTTGTCCGGTCTGCTTTTTGAAAAGCTGGCTGAGATAGCTTCGGTTCAGGTAAAAGAGGGAAGCGATGAATTCCTGAGTGATATTTTTCTGATAGTTTCGCTGGATATAAAGCTGAATCTGATCAATCAGTTCGCCGGTATTGTAGACACTTTGTTTCTTCAACAGGGATGTAATATTCAGGAAAAACTGCATATAATACGCTTTTACTTCATCAGAAGAAAATAAGGTGTTTACGATTGCCTGCATATTGGGAGAAGCTTTCCAGGAATCGTCAGTTTTTTTCAGATAGTAATTTAAAACCGTATGACAATGATACGTCAGCTGTTCGCAATGGCATTTCACATCCCAGAGTGTACAGGGAGTGAGTGTAAGATAGTAAGAAAACAGTTCTTCGACCATCTCCCGGACAACCTCGCCTTCGCCGGATTCGATACGAAAAAGGAATTCGTCCTGTTTTTCCCAGCTGATAGAAGAAGGTGGATCGGAAGGCTGATAAAAGAAAGAACTGTCTGTATGGGAAATACCTACAGGCTGCATATTCAGTGCTTCCCGGCACTCCGTATAAGCAGTGTGCAGTTTCGAAAGATCTTTGTGAACTGCGCTGATCCCCACCAGTGGATAGGCAGGAAAATGTTCCAGCCACGGAAGAAAATCGTTTAAAAACTGACGCAGTAAACGGTTGGAGACAGCACTGTCTGCGGAGGTCTCAGGAAGAAATACAATCAGAAAATGAAAAGAAGGCGTATTTCCGTCCGGAAGATAAAGGGCAAGATCTGTAAACCCATTTCGCTCCAGCCAGTTCTGTACCGGGAGTGGATCTTGTTCCGGAAGAGAATAAAGTGTCAGTAACACAAAGTGATGCATTTCATTGATAAAAGATAGTTTCTGAGAGCTGACAGACGAGTGTGCGGTATCTGTATAGCCAAGCAGAAAATCTGTCAGCAGCTTCAGATCAAGAGAATAGAAGGCCTCTTCTTTTTCCTGAACCATAGAAGTCAGATGATGGTCTTCCGCTTCTTTATCTTTCAGAGAGTCAATGGTTTTTAAGACAGTCTGCTGAATCTCATCTTTGCTGAATGGCTTTAAGATGTAGTCAATGACTTTGGAAGAAATCGCCTGTTTCATATAGTCAAAATTTTGGAAGCCACTGATAACGATCAAAGCGGTGGAAGGAAATTCCTCAGAAAGAGCGGGAAGTAGTTCCGTACCGTCCATAACCGGCATCTGCATATCCAGGATTACGATGTCGGGTTTTAACTGTCGGACCAGTTCCAGACCTTCCCTTCCATCAGAAGCCTCCCCACAGCAGGTGAGCAGATGAGATAAAGGTTCCAGTTTTTTCTTCGTTCCTCTTCGAATCAGTGGTTCATCGTCTATAATCACATAAGTATACATACAATCAGTCCTCCTTCGACTGAAAAACAGGGATCTTGATTTCAATCTCGGTGCCCTGCGTCAGCTGACTGTGGATGGTCAGTCCATAGCCTTTTCCATAATATAATTCAATCCGCGACTGGATATTTTTCAGGCCGATACTCTGTTTGTTTCTGTGTCCGAGTTCGGTAAAGACAGCTTCTTCATTCAGATGCTGCCGGATCCGTTCCAGTTCTTCCAGCGAGATGCCACAGCCGTTATCCGATACAAATATATGAAGAATACGATCTGCTACATATCCGTGAATCGTAATCTGATCACCACTGGTGCAATAATGAAGACCGTGGCAAAGTGCATTTTCCACCAGCGGCTGCAGAATTAGTTTCAAGACCTTTAGCTCATACAATTCTTCTGGAATCGTAACCGATAAATGGAAACGGTTATCAAACCGGATAGATTGAATTGCCACATAGTCCTGTACATGACGAAGTTCCTGCTCCAGCGTTACCAGTTCGCTTTCTGTCTTAATAGCGTAGCGAAACATATTGCCAAGAGCCAGTGACATGGTGGCTATATCTTCGTTTTCGTCGATTTCAGCCAGGCTGTTAATGGATTCCAGCGTGTTAAAAAGAAAGTGTGAATTAATCCGTGCCTCCAGGGATTTCATCTGTGCATCAAGAACGATCAGTTTGTCCTGATAATCTTTTTTTATCGATGCATTTAACTTTTCCAGCATCATGTCGTACTGACGGTAAAGGGTTCCGATTTCATCTTTCCGACAGGTATAATCCTTTTTCGAGTGGACAACGGGATCGGACTGATGGAGCATCTGTTCACTGAGTTCTTCGATTGGAAGGAGCATACTGTTCGAAAAATAAAAAGTAAACAGTAATACACATAAAATACAGAGCGCAGAGACGATAACCAGAAGAAATGCAATTCTGGTGTAATCTTCCCGCAAAGAGGAATAATCCAGAGTGAGTGCGAGAAGAAGAGGCGTATGATCAATCTCAGTATAAAGAGTATTGGATGCATCTGGCTTTATAGAAAAAGAACCATCTGAATCGTTGGTATAGTAGACTGATTGATTGTTTGTATTGGTTAGAGTGATCAGGTTCATATTACCAAGGGCATTGACCGAATCCAGATTGAAAAGCTCCGGAGAACAGTCGATAATGAGTACACCGAGAAACTTACCGGTATCCGGATCGATAATGGTCTGAGAAAAAAAGATACTTTTATTCTTGGACTCAAACATAGGATGTTCATCCAGAGAGCTGTAATACATTTTTCCACCCGATTCAATGGTGCGATTATACCAGTCATCATTTTTGGGATTGTAGGTCTGAGCAATGGTTCCGTTCTTACTTGTTTCATAGGAAATCAGATTTCCGGAAGGCGTATAGACATAGACACCGTTCAGAAAATCGTAAGTATAAAAAATATTCTGATTCGCATTGCGAAGTTGAAGACAGGCACGGTAGATCTCCATATTCGTCATATGAATTTCCGGGTCTGCGTAAGGCCGCAGAATTTTGATAATCGAAGAATCTGTGTTACTTGCAAAGGTCAACAGCATGAAAACCTGACGGATGGAAGTATACGAAGCATCGATAGCATCTGATAGATTTTCCTGCTGCTCATGGGAAATATCTTCCATACGATTATCAATCATATGAGTATACTGGACAACCGTATAGGTAGTCAGGAAAATCATCGGAATCACGGCGACCAGAGAAAAAATCAGAAAAATCTTTCGTTTTAATTTCATAAAAATACCTCAAGAATCATTGAAAAACTAACAAAAGTGCACTAAAATTTATAACCAAAGTATACCATCGACCTGTTAAAATGTAAAGCAACAAGACAGATGTGAGCGAACACATCACAAAAGGAGGATTTTACATGAAGAGAAAAGTTTTGGCAGTATTGCTGGCAGCAAGCATGATGGGAACCCTTGGAGCGTGCGGTTCCTCAGATTCCGGAAAACAGACAGATGCAAAGACAGATGACAGCAGCAGTACAGAGACAACAGACAGCGGCGAAGCATCTGCAGACAGTTCCGACGGATCTTTTGATGGCGTTAAGATCGAAGTAGACATTGAAGATTCTATCCAGGGTGATCAGAATACGCTGGATTGCTTCAACAAACTGATCGACGAGTTCAGCCAGCAGACAGGAGCAGAGGTTGAGGTCGTTCAAAACGGAAGTGACCATGAAAATATCATGAAGACCCGTATGGCATCTCAGGATATGCCGGATATGTTTGTAACTCACGGCTGGTCAACCCTTCGTTACAACGATTTTTGTGAAGATCTGAGCGGAGAAGAATGGGTAAGCCGTCTGGATGACGCAGTAAAAGCGGTTATCACAGATGAAAATGGAAAAGTTTGTACCGCACCGTTAACACAGTGGGTATATGGAATGGTTTACAATGCAGATGTGCTGGAAGCAAATGATATTGATCCTTATGCGATCAAGACATGGGATGATTTCAAGGCTGCCTGTGAGAAACTGGAAGCAAACGGAACAACTCCATTGGTTATCTCAGGAAAGAACGGAAGTACACTGACCGGTACCATGGAACAGTTAAACTCTTTCTATACGATCGATGGAGCACCGTATGAGAGCAGAGAAGCACTGAAAGACGGAAGCTTTGATTTTACAAAGAATACCCAGTTCTTGGATCTGTATGCAGAACTGTATGATAACGGATGGTTCAACGAAGACATCTTCACAGCAGACCAGACGACTCAGTTCAAATATCTGGGAAGCGGAGATTATGGATTTATTCCGTGGGGTTCACCGGCAAATATTCAGACAATAAAGACATATACACCGGATGTCAACTTTGGAATCATCCCGGTTCCGGCAGTAGAAGAAGGTGGAAATGCAGCATATACCGTTGGTGAAGGTAGTTGCCTGGCAATTTCCAACACTTCCGAAAACATTGACTGCTGCAAAGCTCTGCTGAACTTCCTTCTGGAAAAAGACAATCTGACAGAGTACTGCACAGCCAATGGTGGAATGCCTGGTCTGAGTGATGTAACACCGGAAGACAGCGAAAGCCTGGAACTCTACAAAAAATCTGTAGAAGCTGCTGGGGATAACATTACATATTCCAACTTCTTTGACCGTGAATATCTTCCAAGCGGAATGTGGAACGTTATGCAGGAAACCATGGCAAAATTATATAATGGAGAAGTAGGAACAGCAAAAGATCGTGTAGCGGAGGCAGCATCCTATTTTCAGGAAAACTATAAAACATTGTTAGGAACAAATGGCTGATAATAAAAAAGCTGCTGCTTTGCATAGTAAGGCAGCAGCTTTTTTCGGAGGTAACATATGACAAAAAGAAATAGACGAATGAATTTATTATATCTGCCTGCGCTTGGACTGGTGTTGCTGTTTGTGTTATTACCGCTGGTTACATCCGTAAAGACATCCTTTTATAACTGGAACGGATATTCACCGGTGAAGAAGTTTGTGGGCATGAAGAATTATCTGGATCTGTTCAGGGATGAAAACTTTAAGATGGCATTTCTGAACACGATCCTGTATGGCTTTGGAAGTACGATTTTACAAAATGTCCTTGGACTGGCGCTGGCCCTGTTTTTAAATACCAAGTTTGCAGGACATAAAGTTGTCCGTACTATCGTATATCTTCCGGTTATGATTTCTGGACTGATCATGGGATATATTATGTACTTTGTGGTTCAGAATACCGGTGCAATCAATGAAATCCTTGGCTGGTTCGGACTTCAGGGACGTGACTGGATGGCTTCCGGAGCAGTGGGAAGAGTATTTATCACATTGATCAACTCCTGGCAGTACTGTGGAATCTGTATGGTCATCTACATGGCAGGTCTGCAGAATATCTCCCGTATGTATTATGAAGCAGCAGCTATAGACGGTGCGGGAACTTTCCAGATCTTCCGCTCTATTACACTGCCTCTCCTGATTCCGGCAATGTCTTCAGCATTTGTCATCAATCTGATCGGTGGACTGAAACTTTACGATGTAGTAGTATCTCTGTCCGGCGGTGGTCCGGGATTTGAAACTTCATCGTTGTCCTGGTATATCGATAACAGGTACTTTAAAGCGGAGCAGGCTGGTTACGCTTCCGCGGTCGGTGTAGTGATGTTCCTGTTTATCCTGCTTTGTTCCCTGATATTGAATGGATACTTCCGGAAGAAGGAGGTGGAGATGTAATGAAAACAAGAGAAAAAGTGAAAAAAAATATAGAAGAGGGTACCCACTACTATGCGGGACAGAAAAAAGGATACTGGTGGAAGTATCTGCTGGCATTTTTGATCATTGCTATTTATCTGATTCCGTTGTATGTTTTATTTATGCAGTCTTTTAAAAGCATGTCAGATGGATCCACAGCACTGGGATTTCCGGAGGTGTGGAGAATAGATAATTACACTTCCGTAATTAAAGATGGAACTATCTTAAGAGCATTTAAAAATTCGGCGATTATTGCAGTCTTTACCATCGTGATCGAGGTAGTTCTGGCATGCATGGCAGCTTATCCACTTTCCAGAAATGACTCAAAATTCAACGGATTTATCCGGAACGTATTCATGGGGGTTATGATGATCCCGCCACTGACGATCCTGGTTGGTGTGTATACCTTCCTGGTTGATCTGAAAGCAATCAACAGTTACTGGGGACTGATTCTTACGCTGGTAGCGTTTGGATTACCAATGTCCGTGTTTATGTTTACGAACTTTATTTCATCCATACCAAGGGCATTGGATGAAGCAAGCATCATAGATGGGGCTAATATTATACAGACATTTTTCTATATTATTCTGCCACAGCTGAAGCCGATCATTGCGACGGTTGTAATTCTCCACGGTGTTGCTGCATGGAATGAATATGCATACTCCATGTATATTATGCAGAAGCCGGAATTATTAACGATCACACTGACGATTAAAAAATATTTTTCAAGTGTAGGTAATAACTACGGAGGTGCGGCAGCGTCTGCAGTTTTAGCTATTTTACCGTTAACCATTATCTATCTGCTCCTGCAGGATGCATTTGTACAGGGTCAGGTAGACAGTGCCATCAAATAATAGAAAGCAGGTGAAGTAACGTGGCATTGATTCATGTTGATTTTTTCTCAGAAGTTCTGGGGATGAGTTCTCAGATGGAGGTAATCCTTCCTCAGCAGACGGAAGGGCAGATCGGAATCGGACATGTGGAAAAACAGAATAAATATCCGGTATTGTATCTGCTTCATGGGATGACAGATAACCAGACCATATGGACAAGAAACACTTCCATTGAACGATATGCAGCAGAACATGGCATAGCAGTTGTGATGCCGAATGCTCATCTTGGATGGTATACCGATATGCAATATGGTTTTGATTACTTTACATTTTTCTCGGAAGAATTACCGACATTGTGTGAAAGATTTTTCCCATGTATATCCAATGATCCGAAAGACCGCTTTGTAGCAGGCAATTCTATGGGCGGATACGGTGCCTTCAAACTGGGACTTACCTGTCCGGAAAAATATGCAGGAATTGCCAGTCTGTCCGGTGGATTTGGAGTAGATATCTGTGCCAGATTGAATAATGAGAATTTTTATCCCACACTGGGGGAGGACATCTTTGGAGATCCGGAGAAATTCAAAGGAAGTAAACACGATTTGTTTGCACTGGCAAAAAAACGAAAAGAAGAACATACGCCGATGCCAAAATTTTATATGTGGTGTGGCGTAGATGATTTTCTGATCGAACAGAACCGTGAGATGAACCAGACACTGAAGGAACTGGATTATGATTATGTATATAAAGAAGCAGAGGGAGATCACAGCTGGAAATACTGGGATGTCTGGATCCAGGATATTCTGAACTGGATAGACCAGATCCGAAAGGAGGCAGATTGATATGGCATATATGCAGGTAGAAATGTTCAGTCAGGCACTTCATATGGCAGTGGGCGTGGATGTGATCTTACCGCAGCCGGTAAAGAATGAGATCGGACTGGAATCCGGAGAAAAAACGGATCAGAAATATCCGACACTGTGGCTACTTCATGGAGCAACCGATGACCAGACAACGTGGCAGAGGCGGACATCCATCGAACGATATGTGGCACCTCTTGGACTGGCAGTTGTGATGCCGAGTGCCCATCTGAGCTCTTATACAGATATGGCTCATGGCGGTGCATTTTATACTTATATTGTAGAAGAACTGCCGGTTCTGATGCGACAGTTTTTCCCACTGTCAGAGAAGAGAGAGGACAACTTTATTGCAGGCAATTCCATGGGTGGATATGGTGCAATGAAGATAGGAATCAACAATCCGGATCGGTATGCTGCAATTGGCTGCTTTTCAGCCGGAGCAAATGGCGGAAAACCTATGCCGAATAACAGCGGTATGTTTGATGATCAGAAATGGAATATGATGAACTTCACAAAATATGGCAGAAAAGACTGGAGAGGAACAGAAGAAGATACCTTCTATATGGCAGAAAAGCAGAAAAACCGTCCGGTATTGCCAGAGATTTTTCATACTTGTGGATCAGAGGATTTTCTGATTGAAAAGGCCAGAGAGACCAGAGACTTTTTCCAGGGGATGGAAGGAAATCCATATCATTATGTATATGAGGAACATGAAGGAATTCATGGATGGGATTATTGGGATGAACACATCACGGATTTTCTGAATTACTTAGAAAAAATTCTAAAGAAATAGCATATATTTATAAGATGTGCTTATTAAAACGCGATTTTTAAACTATAAGTGAAAACCGGTCAAATACTTGACAATCACCGGCTGATAGTGGTAGCCTTTTCCTGTACTAAAAATACATCAGACATTGTCAAAGAAAAGGATGAGGTGTGAAAAAATGCAGGAAATGAAACCTATTAAAGAAGGAAAAGTACGTGAGATTTATGATAACGGTGACAGCCTGATCATGGTAGCTACAGATCGTATCAGCTGTTTTGATGTGATTCTGAACAATGAAGTGACCAAAAAAGGAGCTGTCCTGACACAGATGTCCAAGTTCTGGTTTGACATGACAGAGGATATCATTCCTAATCACATGATTTCTGTAGATGTGAAAGATATGCCGGAATTCTTCCAGCAGGAAAAGTTCAACGGTAACAGTATGATGTGCCGGAAACTGGAGATGCTGCCAATCGAGTGCATCGTTCGCGGATATATCACAGGAAGTGGCTGGGAGAGCTATAAGAAAACCGGAAAAGTCTGTGGCATTGAACTTCCGGAAGGACTGAAAGAATCCGATAAACTGCCGGAGCCTATTTACACCCCGTCTACCAAAGCAGAGCTCGGTGATCACGATGAGAATATTTCTTTTGAACAGAGCGTAACTCATCTGGAAAAATACTTCCCGGGAAGAGGACAGGAACTGGCTGAAAAACTTCGTGACAACACCATCGCGCTGTATAAAAAATGTGCAGAGTATGCATTGAGTAAAGGAATCATCATCGCAGATACCAAGTTCGAGTTTGGACTGGATGCAGAAGGAAACATGGTGATCGGTGATGAGATGCTTACACCGGACAGTTCCCGGTTCTGGCCGGCAGAAGGATATGAAGCAGGACATGGTCAGCCTTCTTTCGACAAACAGTTTGCCCGTGACTGGCTGAAAGCAAACCCGGATAACAACTGGACACTGCCACAGGAAATCGTGGACAAGACCATCAACAAATATCTGCAGGGTTACGAGATGCTGACCGGTAAAAAGCTTGGGGAATAATTCAGAGTATGAGATATGGTGCGTCATTG
>OLNR01000668.1_pt1 | contig 26455 bp, 19 predicted proteins | sample 1672231 | NCBI WGS metagenome assembly OLNR01 (sample SAMEA3136662, study PRJEB25190) | human gut metagenome
CCCCTTTACTATATCCATGTCGGTATCGTTTGCGGTCAGGAGAATAACCGGTATAGTTGGATAGTTTCTCTTTAGTTCCTGTAAAAAATCAAGCCCGCTTCCATCCGGCAGATTTATGTCAAGTAATATGAGAGACGGACAGCCGCACAGGAGCTGGTCTCTTGCAGCTTTTATAGTCTCACAGGAGACTATCTTTCTGTTCTCTGTCTTTAATGCCTTGCACAAGCCCTGATTTAAGGCTATATCGTCCTCTAGGATTAGTATTTGCTCCATCTGTATTTCCTCATAGTCAATCAATATTTTAGACTATTATAGCACAGGAGAATTTTATCTGCAGTAAAACTTGCTGAAATTACTAATCTTTCAAGTATTCCTTGCTTGATGCCATATTTCCACCTCAAACTCTGATTTAGTGTTCAAATCATTATGCCTAACAGGTATAGATACCCGATGCAAAAATAATATTTAATTATCCTCATCTCTTATTTTTGCGACCATCAACACTCTCCGATACTGCCGCATTTTTTCTGCACCTACCAGTGTAAAGTATCGTTTTACATCCTGATCAGTCATACCTTCTTCAATGCCTTTTATAATCTCTTCCTGTTCTTCTGGTGATAGCTCACTGGAATATCGTCTAAAGCAATCAATAATGTCTCCTGATAAGTCCCATTGTTCTCTATCCTGTAGCATATCTGGCTGCTGGTCTGTCTCTTTTTCTTCTTCCTCTTCGTTTACCTCTGCAACTTGTATTTCTTTTACCATCTTTTCCAGTTCTCTCAGGCTTGGCTGTGGAGTTTCATTGAAGTTAAGGTAAAGGAAGGCTTCTTCGTCTATCTGGAACGTCTGGATACTGGAATCTTCTTTTGCTTTTTCTTCAAAAAATGTAAACTCTTCTTTTGAAATGTAATTCAATCTTGACTCAAAACGGGTTGTGATATATTTTTTATTTCTTTCATCATAGGAAACATATACTGGATTTTTATAGCCATTTTGTCCGGCTATCTTCTCTGCTTCTTTAAATACCTCTGTATTGAACGGCCAGTTTTTTTTATCGTAGATGGGACGTTCTCCCTTTAGGAACAGGATGCAGTCGTTTTTCGGCATCCGGCTGATCTGTCCCGGAGTCATTAATTTCATTCCGGCCTTGCTCATCTGCAGATTACCACTGCCTTGTGAATGTCCCAGGCTTTCAGAACGGCTGTCGATAGTCATATCCTCTAACATATCTGATACCCACTGATGCGTTGTATGGGCTGTAGCTCCAGAGCCTAAGAATACGGTCGTTGCACAGTTTCCTGTGAATATCTCCCATTTATCATTAGGATACAAAGTTTTTATCTGGGCAATATCTTGCAGGATCGGTACGATGGACATATTTCTGCTTCGTATTTCCCCAAGAAGTGTCTCACAGTTAAGTGGTTTAGGACCGGCATAGTATTCATCTGCCCACAGCCGTACATGGATCGGTAATTGTCCGTCTCTTCGATTGTCTGCGATCCTTTTTAATACAGTAAATAACTGTGTATAAAACATATTGATAAAAAGATTATAAGAAGAATCTCCTGATGGCATAACAAGAAACAGGGCTGTCTTTTTTTCTGGATTTCCATCTACACCTAAGCCAAGCGATGGAATATCTATATCGTCCGTTCCTTCAAATATCCGTTTGATCTCTGGGATTTCAAAAAGGCGTAATTGTGCATTAACCATGATAACAATAGAGCGTACGGTTTCTGATGCACCTTCTTTTAACTTGCGGTAATCTCTCACTGGCGGATAATCTTCCCCATATCTTTCCTGTAACTCTTGCATATCCTGTTGTAACTGTGTTGTCCCATCTTCATCTATTTTTTGCGTCTCCTTGTTTACCAGATCAAGGATTCCCAGCATAGAGGCTGTCCTTCCCTCTTCTTTTGCCTGAAGCCATTCATATTCAAACAGGGATTGCAGATACAGTCCTACACCATCATCCCAGAAAGGGTCTCCTTTTTGGGCATCCGGCGGCTTTACAGATGTCTGGATATTTGTAATGAGTTCTACCATATCTGTATAATTTTCTATGTATCTGAACGGATTATACTGATCTGATTGTGCCATATCTTTAAAATTAAGGCTCTTTACAGCTATCCCTTTTTCTTTTAAATAGCCTCCATAATTTTTCAGCAAATCTCCTTTTACGTCAAGGATAATATTTGTCATATTCGCTAGTAAGATATTCGGAATCAAAAGGGATGTTGTTTTTCCATCACCAGAACCGCCAAGGATCAGGATATGCATATTTGGCAATGACTTTGCATTTACTGTAATATTTTTACTCAGGCAGGTAACAGGTTCTTCCCCTTTTCCATACAGCCTTTTAGCTGTCTTTGGTACATCTGCCCATTCTGCAACACCATGTTCTGCATCGGGATGAAAATTACGGTAATAAGTGAGATAGTAACAGACAAACATTGCCCATGCAGTCAGGGCAATCCCTATAACGGCTGATGTTTTTCTATTGAACCAGTTACGGAGTGGATGCATCAATATGTAGGCTAATTTATCTTGATAATTCTGTATCGTCACATCATCTAGTTTGAACAATCCTGCTATATAATAGGATGCAGCCAATGCCAGAAGCAACAGGATAAAAAACATCCCCCATGGTGGTTTTCGTTTTTGTATCATACATACCCTCCTTGTATAATAAAATGAGCAGAAGAACGATTTTCTTCTGCCCATTTTGTAAATAAGAAAACAGCTATGATTTTATACAAGTAGCTTTTTCTTCTTATAAATTATTTATGATTACATGTTTATATTATTAGAAAGTGAATAATGTTATTCTCAACTATTCTTAAAGCTCCTAATTCATTCTTATATTTTCATGCCCTGTATTGCATTTTCATATAAAAATTGTTTTAGTTTCTCTGCTGCACCAGTATTATAATAATTTAATAACAAGAAATTGAATTGTTCCATGTATTTATCTGTAATCGTCATAATACCAGCTCCGGCAGAAAGTAATATCTTATTGGACAATAGCAAGCTTGTACGTTTATTCCCATCCCAAAAAAACTGTCCTCTTGTTCCCCATATAAAAGTTTTTAAAGCTTTGTCCGTTGCCGATGTATTTGTATCATCTAAAATATCATTCAATTCATTGACCACTTTTTTCTTCTCAGGTACAGGTGGTTCATAATCGGTCCCTGATATTCCAACAGTTCCTGTACGAAGTTTTCCCCACTCCAGAGCTTCATTTCGTGCAATATATTCATTCAGCTTACACCAGTATTCAAATGTGACTTCTTCACTTACTGTATTTAACAAAAACTTCCATGCATCACGCATATTTAAAATTGCTTGAATATCATCCAACTGTACGTTTGGCACATTTATGCCATTTAATATTGTCTGTACCTGTGGAAACGTAACTTTCCGATCTTCCATTTTCATTCCACAATATACATTCTCATCCCATTTCTTTTTTCCCAGAAACAAACTTTGTTCGGGTGATAAATGAAATTTATTTTTAAATTTTATCATCTCCATATACATCTCCGTCTTTCCATTTCAATTTTTATATTATAGCACTTCTTTATATAATTGTAAGGCTAAATAACATTAACAAGATTTTTCTTTCCTTCATCACTTTCTCTTATTTTTGTACTGAAATTCAGCACATTTTATTTTGATCTGATTGGTGGATCTGGCATCTTTATCTTAAGGTCACTTAGATCTTTCCCCTTCTCTTTATATTTCTGTAATGACGTTACCTTACGTTCTGAAGGTCTGTCTACTTTATCAAAATATTGTTTCGCAAATTCTTCGCCCGTCAGTTTTCTCATCTCATGGTCTACCTGTTTTGTTCTGACATTAAATACAAATACCGGCTCTTCTTTATTTAGAAAAGCGATATACGAACCTTTTTGTGTCTCAAAGACCTGGGTTTCAGGTATCACAAGTTGTTTTTCATTCTTTCCATATGTCCCAGGAATACGGCAGGCAAACTGGTTATATCTATCTAATCCATCCTTATTGATCACTGAGGATTTCTCAACCAGAGTTTTTTTGTCAATGCTGACTGGGATATAGGCAGGGTCATTTACATACCGCAAATATGCTGTCGAAGATTCTTTTCCCATAGTGTTATGTTCGGCTGCTTCTATTTGGTGTTCAATCTCTCCCTTTTCTTTGCTCTCATATTTAGCATTAACAGCCTTTAGTTCCGGGGAAGCTGTATCAATATATTCTGCTTCCGTCTGCTGTCCTGTCTGCATATAGTTATCCATCGACATTTTTTTCATATCCGGGACATCCGTTATGCCATCTTTCCGCAGATCATCCCGGTATAATTTATACCAAGATTCAACTTTTGGAAGATCTGCATTTGCTATAACAACCTGCAATTCACCATCTCCAACATGTAAATCAGGAAGTCGAGAATAATTAATTCCTAACTTTTCAAAATCCTCTCTAATTAATTCCTCTTCATCTTCCAGTGGAAAAGAAACTATCGTTGTTTTTCCGGAAGTAAGATTCCTTAGTTCCTGTATGTCTTTTTCTCCCCCTGTCATACAGCTTAAGATATGCCGCTGATACCATGACCCAAAGTTTTCTCTGTCTGGCTGATAAACAGCAACCTGCAGCATTCCATCATTTTTTTCCAGATCAGGAAGTATCATATAATGGATGCCGAGGCTATTTAATTCTTCTGACAACTGTTCCTCCGGGATTTCCGGGACGTTCATAATATCATATTTTCCTTCCGTCATTCTTAAAAATTTCTGGAAGTCCGTAAATTCTGTTTCTTTTAATTTTCGTTCTTTGACCATACGGGCAAAATACTGCAGTAATAAGATAGTCCCCATTGCTGATAATTTAAAAAAAGGGTCCATATACCTTGCTGCATTAGATATTGCCATGACAACTTCCCTGCTTTTTTCTTCCATGCGTATCTCCTCCTGTTCCGTACTGAAATTCAGCACATTTTCTATAATAACTTCGGTACAGATTCTTCCTGTATTTTGTTTGTAAAGATATGCCCTTGCTTCTGCATCCTCTCTGTACATTCTCTTTCCGGCATATCCTTCCCTGACAGTCCATATTTTTCCTGTATCTTTTCCATATCCACTCCGATCTGTTTATTCTCCTTTTGTATCCCTTCCAGATAGTCTATGGTCTCTTTCATAAGCTCCATTAATTCTGTCTGGGACACCCTGCAGTGGATCTCACCATTTAACAGGCTGTCTGCATGTACGTTTAGGATATAACCAAGCAAAGTGACGGTCATCTTGTCTGGTTCTTTTATACCATTTTCCATGCATTTTAATTCCTCTGGTGACAGCAGGATACGTCCTGCCAGTTCTTCTAAGCTCCACCCCCGTTCTTCTCTTAATTTCTGGATACATTTTCCCATTTTTGATACTCTTATTACAGGCATATTCTCTGTTCCTCCTGTCGATTCTTCCCATCTTTCTGTATTTTCTCTTCGTCTGATCCTACATCTAATTCCGCATTTACTTTGACCAGACGAGCCTGGATAAACTTCAGTTCTTCTTCTTTTTCAAATGGTTTCTGCACTTCTTCTTTTGCCTGCACAAGCTGCTGTCTTGCATCTTCCAGCCGTTCTTCTGCTGTCTTTTTTTGTCCGGGAAGGTTCCTCATTGCGGTAAGGATACGTTCGATGTTTCGTACAGGGTCTTTTTTAACTTCAACTATAAAAGAGGCTTCTCTCGTCAGTCTTACATAAAATCTATTGTCAAACAAAGAATACGATATTTTCATCTGAAACCCCAAAAAACTTCCGATATTTTCTGCATCGGCATGGACTTTCTTCATCTGTGTACAGGCCTGTACGAGCATTTCCCCTGCAGCTTTTTCGTCATTATAGGTAACACCATGTATCTCCATCAAAAAAGGAGTGTTCAGGACGGTATCTATATGTTTTATATCGGTATCATATGCTGTGGTGAGTTCTTCATATTTTGCTATCTTTTCCGGGTACTCCACAGCAATAGCATCCTGCAGTCGAAATAGGTTGCTCTCATAATTGGCTTTCAGCATCTTTAACTTTGTCACTTGTACATCTAAGTCCATCTTTTCTTTGATCTTAGGGTTTCCTGTCGCAAGAGCCTTGACCTCCGCATAAGATAATGCTGCTTCATCGACATCCTGGCAGGAACGCACAGGGGATTTGGATGTCATGATCTGCCCGATGAACTTCTGTTTATTTTCTATAAGCTGCCAGGAGTATGCGTCAAACGTATTTTCTGTAATATATCGAAATATCTTTACTTTTTTATTTTTATTTCCCTGTCTTAATATACGTCCTTCCTGCTGCTCAATGTCAGCAGGCCTCCAGGGTACATCTAAATGATGGAGGGCGATCAGCCTGTCCTGGACGTTAGTACCAGCACCCATTTTTGACGTGGAACCAAGTAAAAAACGGACCTGCCCGGAACGCACTTTAGAGAATAATCTTGCTTTTTGTACGTCCGTATTGGCATCATGAATAAATGCGATCTCTTCTTCCGGGATTCCCTTTTTCATCAGTTTTTCTTTTAAGGCATCATATACATTAAAGGTTCCGTCTTTCTTTGGTGTGGAAGAATCACAGAATACTAACTGTGCTGCCTTCTGTCCTTTTGTTTCTTCCCAGATCGTAAAACATCGCTCTGCACAGGCAGAAACCTTATTATTTTCTGTATCCGGCAGCATATCATTGAGAAGCCTCTGGTCTAAAGCAAGTTTACGTCCATCCGTTGTTATCTTTAACATGTTGTCTTCACTTGGGTCTACCGCACCATTCCGTACCAACTCTGCTCGTTCTGCCAGGGACTGCAGGATCTCTTTCTGCTCTTCACTTGCCGGCAGGACAATATTTTCATATTCTGCTTCCGGGACAGGAAGTTTTAACATATCTGCAGTCTGTATATCCGCCACTTCCTGAAAAACGGACATCAGTTCTGGAAGGTTAAAGAAATTGGCAAAACGGGTCTTCATACGGTAACTGCTGCCCTCCGGGGACAGCTCTAATGCGGTGATTGTCTCCCCAAAAGTAGAGGCCCAGTTATCAAACATCCCCAGTTCCATCTCCTGCAGGCGGTCATACTGCAGGTATCTCTGAATAGTATACAGCTCTGTCATACTATTTGAGACTGGAGTCCCTGTCGCAAAAGTGATCCCTTTCCCTCCTGTGATCTCATCCATATACCGGCATTTATTGTACATATCCATCGCTTTCTGGGATTCTGTTTGTGCGACACCTGCTACATTTCTCATTTTTGTATACAAAAAAAGGTTCTTAAATGCGTGCGATTCGTCCACAAACAGCCTGTCAATGCCCAGTTCCTCAAATGTCACCACATCGTCTTTTTTCTTATCATTTAACTTTGCCAGCCGGACTTCCAAGTTCTTTCTGCTCTTTACCATCTGCTTGATCGTATAATTTTCTCCCTGCGCTTCTTTTGCAAGAGCGATTGCTTTTTCAATCTCATCAATCTGTTCTTCTAAAATATTACGCTGCCGTTCTGCTGACAGTGGGATCTTTTCATATTGTGAGTGGCCGATAATGACAGCATCATAGTCCCCTGTTGCGATCCTTGCACAGAACTTTTTACGGTTTGCTGGCTGGAAATCTTTTTTTGTTGCCACAAGGATGTTGGCGGCAGGATACAGGGTAAGGAATTCCGCACCCCACTGTTCTGTTAGGTGGTTTGGTACAACAAACAGTGATTTATGGGTAATCCCGATGCGTTTTGCTTCCATTGCTGCAGCAGCCATTTCAAAGGTCTTCCCTGCCCCCACGCAATGTGCGAGTAAGGTATTGTCACCATATAATTGGTGTGCGACAGCATTTTTCTGATGTGACTTTAAGGTGATCTCCGGATTCATTCCGGGGAATTCCAAATGGCTTCCGTCATACTGTCTTGGACGGATGGAGTTGAATCTTTCATTATAGATCGTGACCAGCATTTCCCGCCGTTCCCTGTCTTTGAATATCCAGTCCTTAAATTTTTCTTTGATCATATCCTGTTTCTGTCCTGCCAGTATCGTTTCTTTTTTATTTAATTCCCTGTGTTCCTTTCCCTCACTGTCAGTATAGGTATCAAAAATCTGTATATTTTTAAGGTTCAGGGAATTTTCCAGTAAACGGTATGCATTGGCTCTCTTCGTCCCATAGGTATTGGTCGCTAAAATGCTCCCATCTATATTTTTTCCCTGAATATTCCATTCCCCTGTATAAGAAGAATACTGTATCTTTATCGTGTGGTTTACGGCAATATATTTTGGCGGCTGAAATGTCTCTATCATAAATTGCTCATAAACTTCTAATGGTATCCACATAGAACCCAGCCGTACTTCGATCTCTGGTGCTTCTAGCCGTTTTGGCTGCACATTTTTTAATGCCTCTACATTCCTTTTATACTCTGGAGTACTTTCCAAAAAATTTTCTGCAATGCGGAGTTTTTCCCGTACATTGCCTGACAGATAGCTGTCTGCTGTCTCCCATTCCTGTGTTACTGGATTTCTATAGATAACTCCTGCCAGTTCTTCTGTTATCTTTTCCCCCGGCTTTCCACAAAGTCCCGACATAAAGGAAAGGTCAACTTTTCCATGTTCTGTCATAGACACAGCAAGGGCTTCGTTCGCAGTATTGACATGAGTGATACTTTCCTTTTGCCGGATAGTACGTTTGGAGAACATATCTGCTTTTCCGGCAAGATTTCCGTCTTCATCTAATCTTTCAAGGGAACATAACAGAGGATAGGAGGAATCTTCCGAAAAAGCCCTCTTGTTCGCTATGCTGTTTAAAAGTCCCCATTCTTCCGTATAAGAATCATACAGGGTATTCAATTTTCTCTGCTCTGCCTGGATCTTTGTTTCTGTATTTTCTGTTTCTTCTACCTGCAGCCGGATCAGTTCCCGGACACAGTCCCGGATAGCAGCCATCCCGGTGATACGGCTTTTTGTTGTCTTTGTGACCCTTTGCTGCTCCAGTCCCGATTCATTTTTATAATAAATATCCCCAGCTTCTGATACGACATAGCTGTATATCCTGTTCTCTTCCCTGTCCGGCATATCTGTTACAGGTTCGGTCCCGTACTGAATTTCAGCACGTTCCTCCGGCATCCTTTCTGGTATATGGCCTGTGATATTGGCTATGGCATCCCGTAATTGTATTTCTAAAGAAACGCCTTCGTTTTCTATGCAGGCAGTCTCCACCCCATAAGGTCCTGAGATCTCCTTCATCGTTCCCAGGATCATCTCCGGGTGTGCTGCAAAATAACTGTTTACAGGGATCCCCTGTGCATCCTCTGTAACAGAGATCCATTCCGGATCAGCTATTTCTTTTTCCCTTTTTTGCAGGAACAAAATATCAGAAGTTACTTTTGTCCCTGCGTTTTTAAATGCAGTGTTTGGCAGCCGGACTGCTCCCAGAAGTTCTGCCCTCTTAAAAAGATATTGCCTTACTTTGGTATTTTCCTTATCCATCGTCCCTTTTGTTGTGATAAATGCAGCAACACCACCTGGACGCAGTTTATCCAGTGTCTTTACAAAAAAATAGTCATGGATCAAAAATCCATGACGGTTATAAACAGGGTCATTTACCCGGTAATCCCCAAAGGGAACATTTCCGACAGCTATGTCAAAATATCCATCTGGATAATCTGTACGTTCAAACCCCGTATTCTCAATATTTACTTCTGGATAAAGATAACCAGCTATCTTTGCACTCATCTGGTCTAACTCCACACCATATAACGTAGACTTGTTCATGCTTTCTGGAAGAAGTCCGAAGAAATTCCCTGTCCCACAGGATGGTTCTAATATCCGTCCCTTTGTAAATCCCAGGCCTGCCAATACCTGATACATGGCTTTAATGAGAACAGGCTGTGTATAATGGGCATTTAAAACAGACCCTACTGCCGAACGGTATTCTTCCAGAGTCAGTGCCGCCTGTATCCTCTCCCTTGCTTCCTGCCACTGTGGTTTCTTCTCATCAAAAACATCTGCGATCCCGCCCCATCCAACATAATCTGCTAGTATGTTCTGTTCCTCTTTTGTTGCCTGCCGTTGTTCCTTTTCTAACTGTTTTACCGTTTCGATCGCAAGGATATTCTTCCAGCATTTTTCACGGATTGTTCCTGTTCCCAGTTCTTCTTTTGAAATATGATAATTCTGCCCCATGTTTTCAGAAACAGGAGTAACCGCTATGTTATCTGTATCTAAGATTTCTTCCTGCAGTTCTGCTGCTGCAATGCTGTCTTTTCTTATCTCTGCCGCCCAACCTATCATCTCATCATATCGTATTTCCCTTATCTCGTCCGAATGATTTTTAATATAGCTCTTTGCTTCATTTTCACTATGAAAGAGCATCGTTTCTGAAAGATATGTTTCTAATCCATTATTACCCTTTCGTAATAGGCGGTAAAGAGGCTGTCTATTTCCATATGCATCAACTGCTGTAACAAAAGAAACCGTTGAATCTTCATAATCCTCGCTGCTTTCGACAGCTACTTCAATGAGATTCGATTCCTTTTGTTGTTTTTCTACCCATGCACTGGCTTCTTCTCTGTTTTTACAGAACTTACTACGTCCTGAGAAAATAAAATCATCATTTTCTCTTGTTAATTCCTGTACATGGAACGGAAAATCTATTCTTCCAGTATCAGCAATCTCATATTTTTTATCCTGTAAAACCTGCGGTTCCTCTTTCTGCATCAATTCATCAAGCTGTTTCTGTTCTGCAGGTGTTAAGCCTGTATGTTCTTCAAGATATGGCAAAAAGTTTTCACTATACTTTGTGATCTGTTCTATCTTTTCATCCAGCACACCATCCTGTTCCCAGTATTGTCTATACATACAGTCTGAAGATAAACAGTAATCATAATATTCCCGGATGTGTTCTAAAAGGGATTTTCCTTCTGAACCTATGTCATATCTGCCCTTGAAAGAATATTCTTCTCCATCTATGACCGCATAGATAGAAAATGCTGTCTTATAATAAGAATATCCCTCTTCTTCATTCTCCTGTTTCTCCACCTCTTGTTCATCCAATACTGTAAATAGTTTATTTGCTACAGCAAAAGACATTTTCCGAACAGTAAAATCACCTTTTTCTTTATCATAAGGGCTTATAACATCATGTTCTGAATAATCAATCTGGAACTGCAGGGTGTCCTTTTTTTTCTTCTCCTCCGTACTGAAATTCAGTACATTTTCTTTTTCCTTTGTGTGATCCTCCTTAACCGATTGTTCCTGCATTTCCTTATCCTTAACATAAGGATATTCTTTATTTTCTATCAGGATGCGGATCCGTTTTTCTGCTTCTTTCCATGTCAGTTTCTTTTCTGCCTTTCCCTTTTTTAAACGAAATCCTTTGGCATCATGCCACTCATCAGAATGGGAACTTCCTGATATAGAATGGGAATGTCCTCCGATACCATACTCTTCTTTTAGGAAAGCAATCGCTGCTTTTTTGTCTGGCATAGGTTCCTGCTGATAAAAAGACAGGATGCGTCTTTTCCCTCCCTGAACGATACCTCCTTCCTGCAGTAGTCTGTCAATCTCATCTTCTGTGATAAACGCTGTCTGTTGTGGTTCTTCTCCTTCCTGTGGGATAAGTACCGATGCATTTTCTAATTTCTGGAGTTTGTCTGTTATATTCTTATATCTTTTTTGCTGCCATTGGGTCTTCAGATTTACATCCGTTCCATATGGCAGGATCTCCTGATAGATATTCTTTATGTTTTCCGGCTCTTTTAACTCTCCGGCAATCTTCTCGACAGCTTCACTGTAAACCACTCCCCACCGGGATTGTTTCATCTCTTCTCTGTAAAAAAAGCAGAGGAGACTTGCGGTTTCCTTTTGTACAACATCTATTGCCTGCCCTGCCAATGTATTTGTAGTAAACTTCCCCTTTTTATAAAGTGTTTCGATCCGTTCTGTGGCTTCGTCCCACGATAATATCTTTTCTGGATTCCTTCTTGCACCATTCCCCCGGCGAAAAGAAATTCCTTCCTCACTGTACCATACACTGACTTTTACTCCGTCTGGCATGAAAAGACCCTTTCCGCCTTTCCATGTCTCTTTCAGGTCTTTTCTAAGCAGTTCTCCTGGTTTTTTCTGCATCAGGTCAAGTAGCACATATTCTAAAGAATGGTCATCATTCCCGCCTGTCCGTAAGGCTTCGTCAATATAAGTTTCCGGGAACGCAAAAACAGCAGCCGGTGTATCACCTGCTGCTGTCCCATAATCCGCCTGTTCTTGTGGATTTTCCGGGAAAAGGCTTAATTGAATATAATCTCCTGTTTCACTATTTCCTCCGCCTGCTGTTTGCAGTTGTTTACCAGTCCGACCCATTTCATCTGGTCGGCTGCTTTCAGTTCCTCCGTTACCCCTGCCGCCTTCATCAGCTCTGGCACCAGTTCGTCCATCCTCTCTTCTGCCTGCTTCTGGATCTCGATCAGATGTCCCTCGTAATCTTTCATCAGAAGGATCTGATATGTCGATCTGTCGTGTTCTTTCAGGTATCTTTCCCTCATCAGTCCGTATTTCCCGATGTATCCCTTTGTCGACTCTTTCAATCCCAGATTCGGATACAGCAGTCCGTCCTCGGCTTTCGTGTATGTTAACTTCATCTTTATCTGCCTCCTTTTGTTCTGGTATATTTCTATTTTTATTATATTCTTTTGGAATCCCCTGCACAATAGATTCTGCCCGGTTTTTTTGAAAATTTTTCTGCCAGAGATAAAGTCCTATATCTTTCAAAATAGAAGCACCATATTCACTCACCGGAGAACCTAAACGGAACAATACATTAGCATTATTAAAATCAGTGATTGCCCGAAATTCTCCAAGATATACATAATCCGCAGGATTTATGCCGCACCTATTTAAAAGCATATACCATGTTGTAGATATAAATAACTCTCTATATTCTAATCGTATGGTGTCTTCGTCCAATTCTTCCAGATAAGAATCCTGTTTACTTTGAAGTAATTTGGATACTTCTTCTGTTGTAGTATCCTCTGCAACCTCTTCTACTATTTTTTTCAGCATTGTAGCAAGGTCTGTTTGCTCTCCTTCCACGTTGTATTTCTTTTTCAGATAATTGGATAACTCATTCTTATCTTCTTCCGTTATCTGCCATAAATATGGCTGCCTTACCTCTGTTATCGGAACTCCCTTTATAATTCCAGTATCTTTATAATCATACACATATCTTAATCTCTTTCTGCCATTTACAGTCTGGATAAGAGCGATTCCTTTTGTTCCCTGCTTTACATAATGATTTGTCTTTTTCCACGTTTGAAAACTTGTACATCCTATTGCTCCAGGACGCTGTGCATAAATTATAAGCTGGTCTGAAAAATCATATTGATAGACACGAGAAGCCGTATTTAAGAACCGTAGCCATTCATCAGGTGATGAAGATACTTTTCTAATAGTTTTCTCAAGCATCTCCTCTGCTGTTGGTAATGTTATCGCCATCTTTCATCCACCCCTTTATAACCTTTGCGTCCATTCTGCTTCTTTTTGTTTTATGAAAGAAAGGTTCTCTTTTTTCTCAAAATGTTTTTCTAAATATCTTACTGCTTTCCTGACCTGTCTGTTTTCTTTATAAAACGGTACTGCATCTAACATCTCCTTACAGATGTGCCCTCCGGCGAGCAGGTCACATTTATCAGAATACATATGCCCTTCTGGAAAATGCAGGTTGATACCGATCGCTTTTATACCGTTTTTTCTGTCTCCTGGTATTTTTTCATAAACAGCGATCGCTTCATCAATGGTTAAACCCTCGTGATATTCACCCAATGATGGAAATTCTGAACATTCTGCAACATAAAAATCAACTTCTGGTATTGGTTCAGGTTCCTTATCAAAAATAGATAATCTCTCAAGCTTTTCCATTTGGATCAGCAGGTCTTTTGCCTGTTTTATATCCTCCTGATCTCCTGATATTTCTATAGTTTTTTTAAGATAATCATTCAGATAGCCCGTTTTTTTCTGCAGGATGTCATCTGTGATCGCATCCACTGCTTTCTCCGGCTCCATCGTTTCATCTACATACCAATCTCCCCGTAAACGTCCGAAAGTATCTATCTGTTCTGCAAACTGTTCAATTTCCTTTTCATCCAGATAATACTCTGCCCTTTCCAGATATTCAGGCAAAGTTCCCGATTTCGTTTTTGATATAGGATTAATGTCTATCGGAATCTCTTTAACATATAACATATCTTCTTTCAGATAGTTAAAAAAACTATCTTCGCTGATTGGTCCCTGATAACTAAGGGCAACATCCACATCTGAATCTGGGCGGTATAAGCCTTCTCTGCTTCGTGAACCATACACCCTCGCACCGATCAGCTCTACTTCATTATGCAGACCCAGTTCATCTACTATGATCTGTGCCTGGGATAAGACGGTCTCTTCAATATCCGCCCGGCTCCTTCCTTCTAACGATTTTTCTTTGTAATATACTTCGGAAGTAAGCCGAATATCCCCTCCTTTTAATTGTCTCTTTGACTCCTGTACTGCATAATGTAATAATTCTTTCTCTTCACTTTCTTCGATATTCTGTTCCAGTTGCTCATAACCGATTTCTTCTATAGTTGCAATAGCTATCCCAGCATCATTTAAAATATCTTCTACAGCTTCGGCTAATGACACATCTGGATTATCATAAACTCCTCCATCTAATTCCCGATAATCCTCATTATAAAACGTATAATCATATCCTCCATCCGTTTCATGGATCATAAAATATCCGCTGTCTCCTAATATAACATAGGCTGCTTCTTTTTTTTCATGAAGCGATCTGTTTAGTAAATATTCTCCAATCAATTTCATTGCTTCAGGACTAAAGCCATGCCATAGATCTTCTGCAATAACCTGTCCTTGTTCATTTACGATAATATCTGCAACCTTTTCTCCAAATTCATCATGCCGCATCTGAAAAAATTTTTCATTGTGAAATTCTTGCATTTGTATCGAATGCCATGTCCCGAAGTGTCCCTCGGCTGTAAATCCCTGTGTTGCTTCAGTTATCTGCCCTCCTACTCTTAGTGCCGGCTCTTTATAAAAATCTGATAATGGGACAAACCCTATCATATCTACATAAGAAACATTTATTTTTCCATTTTTCTTTAAAACAATAATATCGCTGACGGAAAGGGAATGTCCTGTGAAATCCTGTGGGTGTGCAATATTAAATTTTATATATAGGCTGTCCATGTTTTCATCTGGCTCTAAGATTCCACTATAAACAAGCTGGTAATCTTTCCTTTGCGGCAGCTTTCCCTTTGCCCTGATGGAATCATAGGAAAGGAAGGCATACTCCCTTCCTTCTCCCTTCCAGTCGATCTGATAGATCCCATAAGCATCCTCTTTCCCATGCAGGATCTCTTCTTCACTTAAGTTAATGCCTGTCTGTTCTTTTTTTCTCATGGTCGTTCTCTCCTTTTCTTCCTCACCTGACGTAATCGCTGCATCATTGCCGGAGTAAGGCTGGCAGATGCATAAGTTTTCATCTCCTGTACACTATCCCCCTCTTCCAGACATTGGATCAGGAATTCTTTTTGTGCATCATTAAAGGTATCTTCTGCCAGATAAGTCTCTATAAATTCATTATTGTTATCTTGAATCCCCCTCTTCTTGTTTTCTTTACAGAAAAAACGCCAGCGTTTCTTTTTTCTCTCTATATTGTTTACTGGAGCTTCCTCTATAAAGGCGGCTTCTTTTTTCTCCTCTTCTTTAACCGCAGTTTTCTTCTCCTCTAATTTCAAAAGAAGATCTTTTTTCTCATTCTCCCATACTGCCTTGTTTTGTTCTATCTCGCTTAACAGGCTCTGTATCTTATCTTCCCGGTCTTTTAGCAGCTCTGCTTTGGAAGCTAAGGTACTCTGATATGATTCTTTTTGCTGCACAAGAGCTTCTTCCTGAATCTTTAATGTCTGCTTTAATGTTGTATTTATTGTATCCCTTAATTCTTCTGTTTCCTTAAATACTCTGCCCGCTTTTTCATGTAACTTAGAGATCTGCTGTGTCACCTGTGCATCTGGCACAAATAATCTTTCAAGATAACCCGTCCGTTCTTCTCTGATACATTTGATCTTATCTTTCCAGTTCTGTACAGGGACACTGTCTATTCTCCGCACTTCTTCTATCGGCATTCCGTCTAAAAAACAGAAGCAGTAATATTCACAAAACACTTCATCTTCTATCTCATCCAAAAAAGCTATCACCTCCGCACTGCATCCGGCTTCCTGCAGTATCTTTTTTTGAAATTCTATAACAATATGTTTTTCTTCTTTTGATCCCATTTATGTTCTTCACCTCCTGTGCTGAATTTCAGTACGTCCTTTTTTCTTTGCAATCTTTTCTTCTTTATTCAAGCTTTTTTCTTCTTCGATCATCCGGTTTACGATCCGTTTCTCATGCCGCACTTCACGCAGCATCGCATTGATCTGTCTTTTTTCCTTCTCTGCACTGAGCATCCCTTCCGGCATCTCTTTTAAAAAATCATTTAGTTCTTCCTGATATATTTCAAACTGGTCATCCCAATCGGGAGTATCGGCCAATCGTTTTTTTAATACCCGGTACTGCTGGAATATTTTTTTATCTTCGACGGAAAAAAGAGTCTTTCGCTGATCGAAAAGCTCTGCTTCTTTCTTTATCAATATCTTTTGTTTTTCCAGCAGATCTTTTTCTGTTTTGATCTCATGCTCTAAGATATATTTACACTCTTCATAGAGTTGATCAATATGGACCGCATTTCTCCTTACCTCTTTCCATGCTACTGCATATGGATTTTTTTCTTCAAGATAATGTCCTGTCTGATAAAAGTTTTTAATTTTTTTCATCTGAAATACTGTGAGCGTTGTTTTGGTATACTGGAAGATCTCTCTTTCATAAACTTTTGACAGTTCATGGGACAGGATCTTTTCTATCCCCTGTTCCTGTCCTTTATTTTTTATCCTTTCCTTGATCTCCTCTGCCCGGTATCCTGGCCCAAGCCGGGAATCTCTCCGTCCCCGTTCAAAACCAGGCGGGATATATGTCACATATTTTTTCTGACGGATCTTATAGCCAAGCCCTTCCATTTGCCTTATGAAATCATCCCAATCTTTTGATGAAGCGATCACAAAATCTATATCTGCCTTAATAATTTTTTCGGATGATGGCCTACCTTCTTTCTCCGCATAATGTGCGGCATAAGATTTTCCTATCTTATTGTTTTTGTCATAAACCAAAGGCGGCAGGCCGTATTTTTCACAGATGCGGTCTGTGAGAGGCTGAATATATTTTTCCCAGTCTTTCTTTTCATAACGGTATTTATATCCACTCATCCGGTTCACAGAATTAAAGACAATATGTCCATGCATATGTTTCTGATCCGTATGGATAGAAAAAACATAGTCATAATCTTCTCCCAGATATTCTTCACAAAAATCATTTATCACCGCATAGGCTTCTTCTTTTGTTGCTTCTCCTGGCGGAAAAGAAATCACAAAATGGTATCCCTGTCTCCCTCCTTCCTTTTCCCATTCCTGTTTTGTATCGATCATTACCTGATACACTTCCTGCGGAGTCGTTCCCGCATTTCCCCCGACCATCCCTTCTGTTTTATCTGGGTTCATGATGTAAGAAATACAATTTTTTAAATGTGCAGCCCCGCCTCCCTTTGGCATTCCAATATTTGATAGTTTAGTGATCGCCATAATCCTCTACCTTCTCATTAAGCGTTTTCATCTCATGCTTTATCTGCTCTAATGCTTTTTCAAGATTATAAATATCAATCTGATTGCCATAACCAGCATTAATTTTTGCAACAACCTGATTGATGTTGACTCCTATTTTACGCACTTGGTAGGAAAGATTCTTTAACTCTTTTTCCAATCGGACAGGACAATCTTCCTGCAAAAAAATACACTTCCGTATATATGCAGAAGTGTTTGCTTTGTCTCCCTTTTTAGTTTTTGTCTCAAGGTCGTTTCCAGCCTTAGATAGAAGTAACTGATATTCTTTTTCACTCAGCCGGATGTCGATTCTCCTTTTTCTTATCTTTCCTCACCTTCCTGTCTATTTTTTTCGGTCGCTCTTTCCTCGTCCTGATCGGACATATACATATCCAGAACAACTTTTAGATCTTCTATTTTTTTAGGATCCATTGGCCCAAGATATTCCGTAACAATATCTGCAAGCTGTTTATTTTCTTCATTTTCTTTTTGTTCTCTGACTTTTCTCAGTTTTTCTCCCACCTCTTTTTTTCTTTCTGCGATCCTGTTTTCTTTTTCCGTTAATTTTTGAAGTTCGTCCTCCAATTTTTCAATCTGTTTCTTCCAATCCATCTCATCAATCTCCTTCTTTATTTTCATTCTCAAGGTCATTTATTTTGAGTTGTAAATTTTCTATCTCTGCCTGCAGTGCTTTCCTTTTTAATAATTCATACTGCGATACCACTGCGATCTCATTTGGATATTCATAACGGCAGAGTGTATATTTTTCTTCTTCATCATCTCCTCTTGGTCTTGGATATTTTTGATACATCTTATACCATTCTTCAAGAAAATCATTGATGATACTATCGCTGTCAAATCTTAAATAGTATCCGTCCTCTTTCTTAACCGGGTGCAATCCATGAAAATCTTCCATATCAAATAATGCGTAAAACATTTCCTGATAGGAAAGCATATCCGCATGAACCAAAGCACCTTCACCAACTTCTAAAGCATTACACATAGCCTTCAAGATTTTTTCTCTTGGGATTTTTTTATTTTTTTCATACTGTGCAATCCTTACATCTGCGGAAGAAAGAGAAAAGCCGCACATCACACCTAATTCTTTTTGTGTATACCTACGCAGCATTCGGATTTTTTTAATCTTTTGCCCCAGAGAACCGGGTGACTCCCAATTTTCTTTTTTACATTCTATGATTTGCTTTATCCAATCCATCGTATCCATCCCTTAGAATCTATGTTAGTATTTCAGGAAATCTGGTTTTCCATAAAGTTCTTTTTTCTCTGCATCGCTTGAAAAAGAACTATATTTTTTACCTGCATCTTCTTCAAGCTTTTTTTCGATTCGATCCAGTTTATCCTGTATATCCCCTAATTCATCCATCACATTTTCTGTTTCTTCTTTTTTAAAAAAGTTCCGTACAGCTTCTGTGATATACACATTTTCTGTAGGATACATTTCTTTATCTCTGTTATTTATCATCTCCAGAACATCGTCTGGAAGACGGAAATGTTTCTGCCTTGCCATTTATTCCTCCATAATTTTTTATGTTATCTATAAGCGGTCTTATGATTTATATGTACCATTTTTGGTATTATCCATATACCAATTCTGGTATTCATACCAAAAATGGTACGAATAAGCCGATAGGCTTATTGCAAGATACGCATTTTGTGTGTACAAAATACCATCTTGTTAAGGGAGAAACCCCTAAAACCCCCTTTCAACAGACAACGGCATCTGCCAGACCTTATGTCAATGATGCTCACAGGAATTTAACCATTTTTCCACAGTCTCGTATATAAGTTTTGCATCTGTGCCGCATACTTATTTTAAAAAAAGATACCGCCAGATCTTCCTTCAAAATTTCACCACTTTTCTCTTTTTTCTCTGTGTTATTTCAAAGAAAATGTATAAGTACCATCCTCAAAAGTTACTGTGATATTTTTCCCGTCACTTCTTTTTGTACTGAAATCCAGTACAGCTTTATAATCTTTTTCTCCTGTACTTTCAACGGATACTACATAAAAATTTCTCCGTTCTTCACCTTCCTTCTCCAAAAATTTTAGTAATTCCTGTGACAATTCTTTTTCATCGGCTACCGCACCTAATGAATCATCCTGATCTACGATATTGGGTTCTCCAAGATTGATTGGTTCAGTCCCAATTTCGTTATACTCTTCTTCATCATCTTGCATCGTATTTTTTTCCTGTGACATTCCTCCATAGATTTCAATGTTTTTGATCTGTTTTTTATATGGAGAAAATGAAAATATCTTTTTCTTTTTGTCATACGAGACAAGGACGATAGAATGGTCTTCATCATCTAACTGGAGATAAAATGTCGCTGTCCCTGTATTGCTTGATACATCATCATCAAACTTTGCAAGGGCATTGATCCATTGCACGTTTTTATAATTTTTTTCAACATACTCTGCTGCCTGTTCTTCAAAATCTGTTTCATTCTCAGAATTTATATAATAGATATATTCCAGATTTGTGAAATGATATTGTTCCCTTTTTTCTTTTTCCGTCTGTTCTGCAGCATCTTCTGTCTTTTGTTGTTCCGTTGTATTTTCCCTGCTGTTTTGATTTTTTTGGGGAGCGAAAAAACATAAAGCGGAAACAAGTAAAGCAAAAACCAGAAAGACAGCCAGTAGAAATATCACTATTTTTTTCTTCATCCTGCTCCTTTCCTGTACCGAATTTCGGCACATTTTAATTATTATTTCAAATGATTTTTTCCAAGATTAATTGCTTTAACAACCCGGCTTTTTGCCCATTCTGGATGAAATTTCGTGACGGTTTTTCCTGTGTGATACCACATAGATTTATTTACAACAAACTCAACAACACTGTGTCCATTATCATGTCCCCATTTGTTGCAGCCTGCATCAGACATATTTTTTTCATCGCCCATAACACCATGTATGACTCTGCCATTTGCCAGAACAAAATCTATCTCATCTCCGATTTTTCCGAAGGTTGGAGTGCAGGCTATCACATATCTGTCCCCTATCTTTCCGAAACCGTTCGCATCGTAATGCTCACCTGTTTTCACACGCAACTTGTACTGGTTACTGCCTGTTGCGGTGATGAGGGACCAGCCCATGTAAGTGAAACTGTCTCCATACGGTGATGGGATATTGATTGTTTTTCCTGAACCATATCCGTCTTGGTCTTTTACCCGGAGGATCACTGTGATGACCGCCCAGTTAATTTCTCCTTTACGGACAGATTTTACAAAAACACTTCCCGGCTTTTTGTCTTTTGTCTGGTCACGTCCAAAATCATACCAGTATGTTTTACCGTTCTCATCTTTTCCGGCATAGATGTTCGTATGCCCTTTGAAAAGGCAAATATCCCCCGGCTTTAAGTCGAGGTCTTTTGATTTTTTCCCGCCAGTCTTTATGATGTCAAATCCTTTTTCAATCTGTTTCCTTACGGTTCCATTGCAGCTTAACTCTCCAGACTTGTTTCCGAAAAATATCTGTCCTTTTTTCAGCAGACCAATTTCCTGAAGCACAAGACAGACACCGTGGGCACAGTTTGTCCTCTTAGCAGACTGTTCTGCTGCCGCAAGTGAACCTTTCAGGTCAGTATTGGAATACACCCATTTTTCCTCCACCATCATTTTACCAAGCTCCTGTGCTTTTGATAAGATCTCTGATGCTGTCGAGGAAGTGAGTCCTTCGTCTGGATAATCCGGAGTACCGTATCCCATGATGCCTTTATAAGTAAGCTCATAATGTCCACGCATGACCTGACTATTTTTGTTGCCCTCTATTGTATGTACGATTCCATTTTCGACATATTCAACGATACCAACGTGATGGGATTCTCCCACCCCGCCTTTATCAAAATAAATAATATCTCCTGCCTGTGGGGTATAACTTCCAGCCTTTTTATACTGCTGCTTATGGATAAACCATTGCCGTCCTGTCTCACAGGCGGCTGTCTTTGGTATGATATTGCTCTCGATAAAACCACATTCATTTGCACACCACGAAACAAACGCATGGCACCAGGACATTCCGTCCGTGCCTGTATACACTCCATACTTTGTATGGTTGCCTGACCCTTCGTGATAACCTATTTCCTGTACAGCAACCGCAACAATACTTGCCCCGGAACCCGATGCATAATCTGTATTATCTACTGCGGCTGCAAAACCTGACAGCAAAGTGATGATGATTCCAAGGAAAGATACGATCACAATGATCGGTATTAACAGGATCAACAAAACAAAAAAGATCGTCACGGCAATCTGTACCGCAAAATACATCACTGTAACTACAACAGAGGCAAGCATAGCTGCGGCTGCCACGCTAGGGCTTCCTGCACCTGTTTTATTTTCTTCGATGAGCTGGGACAACTTCGTCTGCGTCTTTATCCTCTGGCTTTCGATTGCTGTATTTTTCTGCTGCAGCATTTCTTTGAAATTTTCTGCCGTTTTTTTTGCGACCAGTGCAGCCAGCCCAGCACCCGTAGATGCGGCTGCGGTATCTGCTGTTTTTGCTGCACACTTCCTGCAGCTTTTGTTGTTTCTGCTGAAGCAGAAGACGCAATATCTGCTGTCTTTTCTCCTCCGGCAACCGTACTCTGGGAACGGATAGCCGCCCGGCTGTCTCCCGACTTAGATGCGATCTCTCCATTTCCGTCATGGCTGCCGATCTCTTTTTTATCCACAGGTTCTTTCCAAGTATTGGATTTATATTTTCTTTCCTTTAAAAAGATCTCTGCCGCCTGCTGTTCTTTTTCCTGAACGGAACTCTGTTCTGTTCTTGCAATCCCGTTCCTTTTTTTCTGCCGTTTTAACTGCCGTTCTGCCTGCCTGATATAACGCTGCTTTGCAGTATAAGACAGCCTTTTCCATTCCTTTTTTTCTTTCTTAGACAGATAATTTGCTGGGTCTACACTCGCATTTCCCTCTTCCTGTTCCTGTTCTTCTTTTGCATTAAGCGGGTCTGCATTTTTAACCTTTTGTATAGCACTTTTGGAAGAAGCATAAGCACTATCCATTCTTTTGAAACTGGCATCCTTCGCTTTTTTTACTGCCATGATGATCAGCCTGCTTTCTGATAACGGATATTACCGGCTTCTTCTGTTTTTACAAGATAACCTTGCTGACACAGCCAGTTTAATTGTTTTTCAGCTTCTTCCTGTGTGATCTCTAATACAGATAAGAGGTCACGGACGGTAACCGGGGCAAGTTCCGCCATCTGCAGGATGATCTCCTCAATACGGTCATTGCTTTCCTGCTGTTCCTGTCTCTGCCTTTGTTTTCTTTTCTCTGCTTCTTTTGCTTTCTCATGAAAGTTTGTGTTGATAAGAGGATACAGTTCATTTTCTTTTGAGATCTTCGCATCGAAAAGGACAACCTTTTTCCCCCATACCATGACTCCTCTTCCTACTTCTTCAGAACTTAATGCATTAAATTCTGTCTGGGATAATTCCTGGATCTGGGCAAGGGCATTCGCATCGGCTCCTCCCTGGTCTAAAAAGCATTTATAGTTACAGTTACTGAACAATTCTTTTAACATCTTGTTTTCTAAGGCAGCAGTGATATTCTGCATTGCCATCGTACAGATGCCGCCATACTTTCTAAATGTGGCAACAGCCGTATTGAGCTGTTCTGCAGAAGTACCTTTTCGGCTGACAACCTGCGTTTCGTCCACGATAAAGTGGGTTGCCCTCTGTGCCTCTTGATTGTATTCCATTCGTGTAGAGGTATAATGCATAACCGTTACCATAACTGGCTCCCAGTTATCTGGCGGTACGTTTTTTAATCCGAATCCAATCATACGGTTATCTAAACGTACTGTGGATGGATAAGCGAGCATATCACAACTTCCGTCCGTGTATTCTTCAAGAGAGTTATAGATTGGCTTTATGATAGATCTATCATAATCATCTTTTGCATTTTCCAATTCCAGTTTTATCTCTTCCCTCAACATCCGTAAGGTTGCCTGCTTCTTTAATTTTTTCTGTACAAAGATTTTATCAAACATCTTTCTTGTCGCCCTGCTGACTACCGTAGCGTGTTCCTGCGTGAACAGGATATTTGTCATGATGGCCGCAACAAGACTTTTGGCGTACTTTGTCTGTGTAGCGATAAATTTTTCTTTCGTGTCTTTGTCCGCATAAAATACTGCATCAGATACTTCAAAACCATTGATATATATCTTTGATTTTGGAGTCAGATCAAAATAGGAACCGCCGTATTTTTCTACAATTTCCTTAAATTCATTCTGAGGGTCTAGGATTAAAATGTCATCTGATGTAGAGATAAGTGTCTGAAATATCTCTGTTGCCTTAATCAACACGGATTTACCTGAACCTGTATGCCCGACAATGATTGCGTGGGGATTCATCAGTAATTTTCTATTGCCAAATATCAGACGTTTTGTTGTCAGGTTTAATCCATAAAAATACCCGCCGGGGTCTAAGATGTCCTGGGCAAAGTATGGCTGCATCGCAACCATCGAGGAAGATAGGAAGAAACGCATATAATCGACCTGCCGTCCGGCAAACGGCAGTGCCGTATTTAATGCTTTTAACTGTGTGTAATCCGCCGTACTGATGACTACACCCTGTGCCTTTCCTGTTTCTTTTAACTGCTCTACCCGTTGTGCTAATGTAGATTCATCTGGTGCAGTTGCTACGAATAAAAAGTTCAGGAAAAATCCTGTCTCATCGTTATCGTTCACTAAATCCATGTATCCTTCAATCTCATCTTTCTTTCTCTGTTTTGCATAAGACGGTCCAGATACGATGATATTTTTCTTTCTTTTTGCTTCTTCTTCCTCGCTGATGGATTTCTCATTGTTCATTGCCGCAGCGATCAGTTTTTCATTGATAACATCTGCCGGTACTGGCGAAAAATCCAGCGTAATAAAAGATGGAAAATCAACATAAGAGAAGCTACGCATCAGTTCATCAGGTTTCAGTGTCCTGCTGTATTTCCAGCCGAACAGTACGGAAACATACTGCGTTTTATCAAATATCATGAAATTGGAATACTGCCTGATCGTCTGCGGCATGACATCATTCTTCCAGTCATGCTTTCCACTCTCATCCAGATAGATATACTGTTCTTCCTCCTTTTTGCCTGGACGGAGTAATGAGTGCAGACATTTCAGACGTTCTTCGCCATTTAAAAGGATTATCTTTCCTCTCCATTTGGCGAACATCTGCTGGATTGTAGTATCCAGAGCATTTAGTAAAATGGTCGCTTCATCTAACGAATTTGCCCGGCACGAAACCGTCAGATAACGTAGCGTTGTTACATTCGGATTAGAATTTTCTAATTTTTCCCTTGTCCATTCCTTTATCCCTCTGTCAATCTGCGGATACACCTTACTGTTCTGCTTTCCACGGATTTTTTTTAGGAATTCATCAATACTCTGAAACTCATTTGCAATCGTGATCTTAAAATCAACACTCATTGATTTCAGCCATGACATAAACTGGTTCAGAAAAATATCTTTTTCGCTTTCATCCTTGTTAATATAGTTAATCTCCTCAAAAACATAACATCTGTCATAAATACTGTTTGTTTTTGAGGGTTCAATCTTTGCTATCCCGTTTTTATACATCCGTTCAATATTTAATGCCTGCCGCACATTCTTCGGGACAGGAACGATGGGAACACTCTTAGAATGAAAAGAACGGAACTTTCCACTCGCATTGATAACCGCCACGTTTATTCCTCCTTTAATCGAAAAGAGCCAGAAACTTTATTTTCCGGCTCTGTCATCTTATTATTTCTTTTTTCTCTTTTTCTTTTTTACAGCAGGATGGTGCATGGTAAATATCCTACCTGTCTTCGGAACTTCTTCCGCCCCATAAGTAAGTTTTTTGGTTGCCCTGTAAAACCGCATCTCTTTCCACATTTCCCATAACGAATGGTTCTGGTACTCGTAAATGCCCAAAAAACATATCGGGAGCATCACAGGAATGGCGATATAACTGCCTGTGATCGGTGAGATTTTCATGAACTTCCACAGTGCTGCTATCGTGCCTGCCGCCATAATAATTCCAATCGCAAATGTGATGATCTGCTTTAGTGTAAAACCTTTCCAGAGGTCATCTGGAAAAGCTTTTTCAAAATCTTTATTAATATCAATCTTCATTTCATATCCTCATCATTTGTAATAAAAAGAAATTTTTCTGTTTCCACAGCGTTTACATTTCTGAGTTTTCTGATATTGGAACTTTTTTCCCCGTTTCTTTCCTGTTTTTATACTCGTCCCTTTATTATAAGAATGACCTAAAGCCGGTAATTCTTTATAACTTAAATAGCTTCCACAGATTTCTTCGTCACCGTAACTCTTAGGGCATCCTTTTCTTGTACAGACAATCTCTTTATGTCCCCCAGAAAGACAAGTCGGATGTAAAATCCTCGGTTTTCCCGGTTTATGCCCTAACGCTGGTTTTCTCATTATTGTTTGAGGCCATTCTTTTCCACAGGATTTACACTTTTTATATGACATCCCTCGGTATTCACAGGTAGGCTTGGTTAACGTTACCCAAGTTATATTTTTATGATTACACTTTTTTGCCTTTGCCTGCGTACTGCTCCCCGGTACAAGTACCAGCACCATAAGTACCATTAAAATCACCGCAATATGTCTTTTTGTCTTCATAATCTTTCACTCCTTTTTATCTGTTTTCAAGATCCATCATGGAAAATAATAGCTCCAGCCTCCATATTCATTTT
>OLNR01000689.1_pt1 | contig 25697 bp, 19 predicted proteins | sample 1672231 | NCBI WGS metagenome assembly OLNR01 (sample SAMEA3136662, study PRJEB25190) | human gut metagenome
CCCGTATACCCAGTCGCACACCTCGAACGGGGTTGCCGGGAGCGGGGCGAGCATCGGCCTCATGCCCGAGGCGTTCCTGAGGCCCGAGTGGGACGACGCGCGCATAAGGGGCTGGGCCAAAAAGATCGGCCCGAGCTGCGCGGCCGTCGTCGACCGCATATTCGACCGCGCCAAGGTCAAGGAGCAGGCGTACAACCCGTCGCTCTCTGTTCTGAACCTGTCGAAAAAGTACGGCGAGGAGCGGCTCGAGGCCGCATGCGCCCACGCGCTGCCGAGGCTGGGCTCGCCGCGCTACAGGCACCTGAAGGCGATACTCGACTCCAATCTCGACGATCCGGCGGCACCGATGCGGGAAAAGCCCGGCGGCGGCCAGGAGCCGGGCCCCAGGGGCCACGTGCGCGGCGCCGACTACTACAGGGAATAGGGGGCGCCATGATCGACGAGGAAACGAGGAGGAAGCTGCGCGAGCTGAGCATGGGCGAGATGGTCGAGGCCCTCGACCTGCAGGAAGCGGACAGGACCTCGATGGCGGTGCCGTTCGACGAGCGGATCCGCATGATGGTGGACTACGCCTGGGAGGCCAAGCGCGCCTCGAGCGTGAGGCGGCTGGTGCAGCGCGCACGCCTGCGCTTCCCGGACGCGGAGATGGGCGAGATGATATACGACGGGCGCGGCATCGACGGCGTCCTCATCCGCGAGGCGGGCACCTGCCAGTTCATGGAATCGGCATCCAACGTCGTCATCGAGGGGTGTACCGGAACGGGCAAGAGCTACCTCGCCTGCTGCCTTGCCAAGCAGGCCTGCAGGATGCGCAGGAGCGCCCGCTACATCCGCCTTCCGGATCTCCTGATGGAGCGCGACGAGCTCGCCGCCACGGAGCGGTCGAACGCCAAGATCCTGAAGAAGTACGCGCGCTACGAGATCCTGGTCTTGGACGAGTGGCTCACCGAGGACGTGAACGACGTCGACATCTCCTTCCTGTTCGAGCTGATCGAGCGACGCTACGCGGCGAGATCCACCGTTCTGTGCACGCAGTACACGCCGGCCGAGTGGCACGGCCGCCTCGGCGGCGGCGTGCAGGCCGACGCGATGGTCGATCGCTTGGTCCACGGCGCCGTGAGGATAGATCTGGGCGACGTCAACGTCCGGAGGCTGCTCGCAGAGAAGAAATAGCGATATCCAATCGCGAAACGGGTGGTTCCCGAACGGCGTGAGCACCGCTGCGCAAACAGCGAAACGGGCGGTGCTCACGCCGCGCAATACTCAGCCTTGGCGAGCTTGCGCTTGGCGGGAACCAGGCTCGCGTGCGCGGAGATGTAGTTCTTGACAGTAGTCTTTCCGCCCTTGTAGCCCTGGCTCGCGATGCGCTCGAAGACGACCTCGGAGTTCGTTACGCCCTCCATCAGCAGGGTGTTCACCACCCCCTCGAAGCCACTGACGACCGTTGACTTGGCCCTTATCCCGCATCTTCCGTGCGGCGTCACGACGAAGCCCTTCGCCTTCAGCGATCGGGCTTTCGAGCGCGACAGCCCCGTCCTGCGCGAGAACTCGGCAAGGTTCAGCTGGTCGAGTTTGAATGAATCGCCCGCCTCGCGGGCCAGCTCCTCTATGGCCTTGTCTATAATCTCCTGAAGGCCAATGCGTTCGTTTTCCTTATCCATGATCCTCCTTACGCTGGCGTATTGGCATAGACCAGTGTAGGGGTCTGGAGGACGCATTGGCTGCTTTTCCTTGACTCTGAATTGGCTATTTTAGGTTGGCTTTAGGTGGCTAATTTAGCCTGGCGCTAACACGCCTGTAGTTTCTTCCAATGATGCCCCAGCAGACCGCCGGTGCAAAAGTAGACAAACGAAAAACCGTGCAATCCATTTAGGATATTAAAGTTTCCAAAAAAATTGAAGTTAACTAGTTGTGGCTCATGCATTAACAAGCCCTTTAGCAAAGAGGCTGCCTCATTGAGGGCGGTGTTACCGAATGATAGGATTGCCGCAACGGCGATAGAGAATAGGAAAATAGTCCAGTGGGAGTCATGCGCGATTTTAAGCAAAGGGAATACCATATAGATGCACACAAGCGTTCCCATAAACCAGAGCTGGTTGTTCCACCCTGTCTTGTAATGCCATCCGTAGCTCAGGTACTCGCTTGCCGACAGGGGCTCTGCGAGTATTATTGATGCAAAAATAGGGATTAAGAAACCCCACAATAATGTTATCGCGATGAGGCGAAGCGTTTTCTTGATGTGCTTTTCGAGGTTCAACGGTTTACGAAAGAGAAGAAAGCCGTTCACGAGAAAAAACATAGGAACGCAAGTGGATAGCACTCCGTTCAGCACATATCGAAGGAATGCTGTGTCATCCCCCAGGATGTCCATGGAATAGGAGCTCGAATGATACAGCACTACAAAGAACATCGCGAGTGCTTCGTCGAAATCGATGGCTACCAGACGCTTTGGATTCGGAAAAACTTCAGCATCAAGCTGCGCTTGTTCAGGTGAATTGCTCATCGACATCTTCTTTCTCGTATTCGTCGGCAGACATGAATTCCGTCGGAACGACCTATATTCTCGATGTTGAATGGACTTATTACTGCGCCCCCTCCCGTTTGAAGACGGCGGCAGCAGTGCGGAGGATGCAGAGGGCGTCCAGGTACAGGGAACAGTGAGTGATGTAGTAGTATTCCAGCTCTAGGCGCTCCTGGTACTCGATGTCGGAGCGACCGTTGCAGCCCCACCAGCCGGTAAGTCCGGGCTTCACCTTGTTGTACAGGGCGCGACCCCCATGGGCTTCCAGCTCGCCGGGGATAAGGGGGCGCGGGCCGATGGCGGACATCTCTCCCTTCAGCACGTTGAAGAACTGCGGCAGCTCGTCCAGGGACGTGCGACGCAGCATGCGACCGATCGGCGTGATGCGCGGGTCGTGAGCGAGCTTCTGGTTCTTCTCCCATTCGGCGCGCACTGCGGGATCTTCCAGGAGTCGCTGCAGTTGTTCGTCGGCGTCCCATACCATGGATCGCAGCTTCCACAGCTCGAAGCACTGGCCGCGCAGCCCCACGCGGGTCTGCTTGTAGAAGATAGAGTGAGTGTCGCCGGCTGCCAGGTATGACAGCTTCACGACGACGGCTATGGGTAGGGTGATAAGGCAACCCACGGTGCCTAGGACGAGGTCGACCATGCGCTTGACGGGAAGGTAGAGCAGCTGGCTCGCTCCGAAGGAGTGCCGCTGCAGGTCGAGGGTGCGGTAAACCCCCACTTGACTGACGGACTGGATCTCCGAGGCCGTTCCTAAAAGCTCGGCGATGCCGAGGCGCAGCTTCACGCCGTTGTCCATCAGCTCGTCGTAGAGCGTCTTGTCCACCGACGCAGGATCCACCAGCACGAGCACCTCGTCGGCGTTCAGGGACGAGCACAGTCCCACGAGCTCAGCCGTTGGCGCCGAGGGGCGGTTACGGAAGGCTCCCTTCTCGGTCGTGTCAGTCAGACAGAACCCGACTACTCGCGAGGCCTTCATGTCGTCGGCATAGGTTAGCTCCTCGGCCTTCTCGGCGGCGACGCATGTGGTGACGAGTACGAGGCGCTTGATGCTGTCAGCAGGGCGCCGGCTCCAGTGGGAAAGCAAGAAACGTTTGTGGAGGTATTTGAGCAGGAGGGCCAGCGAGACATATGCGCCGTAAGTGACTACGAGCATCTCGCGGGAATAGGCCTCGCCGATCTTGAAGAGGTAGAAGATGACGCAGATGACGAGGAAACTCGTGAGTGCGATCTTGAGCTCGGTGCCGATGTCCTCCCAGTAGCGGCGGCGAAAGATGCCACTGTAGGGGTTGGTGATAAGGGTGATGACGAGGTCGACTCCGAGCATGAGGATGAGAAGCCCTCGCCAGGAAGGCGATTCCGCGAAGGAGAGGTTGCCGAACTTGACGAAATAGGCGCACGCGAAGGCTGCGGCAAGCGAGACCATGTCAATGGCGACGAAATCCACATGCTTCGATATGCTGCTAATGCTCAAGACCCATCCTTGTCACCAGAACGTTGGCAAAGTTCAATAAACTTTAATGAAGCATACCATAGCACAATATATTAGCTGGTCACAGGTTGAAGATGAGGTTGTGCGAATGGGGAACCGCGCTAGTTCGGGGGATCTTTCGCGGATGCATACTCGTGAATGAGTGCTAGTGAGCGGGAATATCTTTGTGTTGTTGCGGGCAGAAGTGAAGGGTTCTCGCCCTCTTCGACCATGCATTACTGTCTTGCTGTATGGAAAAGCGCTAGGCTTATGTCGCGATAAAGTGACCATTATTGGAATATGCTAGCTACTAGTCGTAGTATTATTTGATATTATTGCCTTACTATCTGTCAGGTGTGACTAATCCGAACTGGTCTCTTCTCGTGCTCGCGGTTTTTAGCGGGTCGCTTGTGGGGTGCTTCGCACTGTGTATTGTTTCGCTCGCTGCAATAGAAGACGGAGGTAAAAAAGAGATGGGTGCAATAGAGGGAATTGCTTATTACCGCCAAAGCGATGCGACTGAGTCGTCGGCCTATGAGCACGATTTATGGATAGGGTGCGTCGAAGATGATTCTGCTGCGGGCCTATCATCTAGATTTGTGATGTATATGGAAACAGGAGAGTTCGCATCGGAGGAATCTTCCTCAAAAGGGTCGATAAAAAGAAGGATCGCGTTCGAGGAGATCAAGAAAATCGGGATGAGAGTAGTGGGCTTTGGTAAAGATCATTTCCATTGTTTTGGATGGATTTCGGCTTCTTTTGTTACGCTGGTACTGATCCTGATCTCGTCAGTTTATGCGGTAATGTTCTTTTTTGCTGCATTCGAGCATGTCCAAAAAGGTTCGATGAGCCTCGACGGCTCTGCCTCCTATCTTTCTGAGCTCAATTGCATTGCTTTATTGGCTGGTGTGGCGTGTCTCATCGCCGTTGTTCTCTCCTTTGCCTTCTCCAGAACCCAACGTGCTCTCTTGAAATATGCTGCTTGGGGGTTGCTGGTCGTCGGTGTGGTCGGTTTCGTATGCTATGCGGGGCATGGTTTGTTCCAGCTTTTCAGGCAAGCAGCTCAAGCGTCTATAGTGCTGGGGTGGACTATGTTCATTGTGGTCTGCTGGTTTCTCTTCTATAGCGGAGTGCGTACTCTGGACGTTTCTAGGGCACGAGCAACGACCGTAGAATTAATGACAATGCTCTCGTTATCCGTGGCGATAGGTGCTACATTGGCAGGCATATTGAGCGATTGGGGAATGATTGCAATGGAGGACGTTTTTAGATCTTTGTTGATTTTAATTGGGGCGTGAGGCTGCGCTCAGCTGTTAGGCGTCCAGCGGGTCAATGTGGAGCTGTCTTATTGTTCGGCAAGGGAAGCCGCGACGCGGGAGTTTTCCGGCCCTAAGACAGATTAGCGCCATTGTTTTTCATGATTTGATGCTCCTCTATGGAAGAGGTCATGTTTTTATCTAGAAAGTAAAACACAATTTGTTCGCTATCGGGTGAACATTAGCAGCGTTATTATTGATGATGCTAGTAAGTATAGATATAAGGAGGTTTGAAAGCGCCATGGCAGAACATCCAGATCGTCGGGAAAGCTCAGATCGCGGCAGGTCTTCAACATCCGAGTACGGCTATATAGGTTCCTCCACCAAAACAGGCAGAGAGGAGAGAGCGTTTCAACATGGTGGCACTTCGCCGGATTCCTCTCAGAAAAAGGGAGGAAAGGCGATACCGACGACTCCTTCAAGCACTCATACGGATCGGGTCTGAACGAATATGAAGAGAAAAGCAAAGGAGCGTTGCGTTCAGGCGGGGGCCTCTTCGGAGACGCTCTCTCAGTTGTGCATTGAGCTCAGCAGCAAAAGCTTCGATATGGCGGAGGGCCGCTATCAATCCCTTCTCTCAGCCACTTCACATTTGATGACATGCATATCCATTGTCTCTGTCGCGCTGTTCTCGGTTCTTCCTGTTTTGCTGGATGTAATGCCAGGGCGTGTGAGGTTCATAGCCGGAAGCTATATCGTCGTCTTTGCTTTGCTGGTGGCTGCCCTCGTCTTGGTTTTGGTCGCGAGATATAGGTTTCCGTATGGCATAATGAAATCCCCGCAAGAGTTAGTCGACTACACAGTGAGTTGTAGGCAGGAGTTCGAAGATGGCATTGAGGTTGGGCAGTTCTTCGGAAGGTGCCTGGAGGGGCCCTATACTAGCATCCAAACGAGGAACGATCGTATTTCTCGTTTGGTGAAGTGGTCGTTCGGACTGTTGATCTTCTGTCTGATCTTGACCTATATTCTGTTCGTGCTGATCGTCTGCATATGATTTTTTTGGGAAGCTCGGCATCTGGAGCGTCTAGGGCAGCCTAGGCGCCAACGTTCGGGGTCGCACCCGTACGGTGCTCGTTCGTGGGAGGCGGTTTGCAGGCTTAGGTGGTCCGCGCGGGCTATGGCTTGATGGACGGATACTAAGGCGGATTGCTATAATTCACGAAGTGTCAATTCTGCATGAAGGAGACAGTCGTGAAGAGAGGCGTGTTCGGGGGGCTTGCTGCCGTATGCGGCAGTGTTGTGTTGGCGCTCCTGTGTCTGGCTCCGCTTGGTGCGTATGCCTACGCCGATGAATCTGTCGCGTCTGACGACGATATCGTAACGGTGACGGCGCGTGCCCATAGCGTCGATCCCGACGGATGGAGCGCGACGGTGACCTACGAGAAGCCGCAGGCGGGAGTGCCGACGGAGTTCACGATTACTGCCGATGGCGGCCCGAAGGGTTCCGGCAGCTACCAGTACCAGCAGGGCTTTATCTACAAGTACGACCCCTATATCTGGATATACGACCCCACTTTCCCTCCTGCCGAGACCTTCCGGGATTCCAATGTGCTGAGCTATCAGTTCGTCGGTGCCGGGCGTTATCAATACCAGTTTGTGGTGCGCGACACGGAGACGGCGCGCTATATGCGGTTCTCCTTCGAGGTCGAAGTTGCTGGCGATGGTTTTATCGACGCGAATGAAAAAGCCAGAGAAATCGTTGCAGAGTGCTTGCCCGACGGAAACGTGGACGACTATGAGACGGCGCTTGCGTTGCATGATTGGATCATCGACAACGTCAGCTATGATCACACGTTCAGAAACATGAGCGTCGATCGGGCGCTCTCGGGCATGGCGGTCACTTGCGAGGGCTATCACGCCGCCTACGTTAAGCTCCTCGAGACAGCAGGCATGGAAACGGGCCGCGTCGAAGGGGGCGGCCATGTGTGGACGGCTGTGAAGATGGACGGGAAGTGGTATCACGTCGACACGACCCACGACGATGTGAAAGACGACCCCGCGGGCGCCGACATCCCGGGCTTTCTCTCGAAGGAGCAGCAGGCGCATCTTCTGTTTGGCCTCGATGACGCAACTATGGAGCTGGCGAATGCGGGCTATCATGGGCCGACGGCCGGTTTTGAGGCGGATTCGCTCGAGAACAACTACTTTATCAGGACGGGTGATATCGCCGAGTGGTCTGATCCTGTTGTGACTCAGATTTTGGGGAAGCTCAATCAGAAGGAGACCTCCTTCACCTTAACTCCGACGAATGCGGGTTGGGCCCAGGACAGCTACCGGAATGTCATCAACAACTTGGTGGCTTACGAGCTGAACCAAGCTGAATGGACGACGGATAACCAGCAAGCCGATGCTATCGTGCGTATCGATTACGCCGACAACAAGTTTGCTGTGAATACGTTTACGGTGCTTGCATCTGCGCCGACTGTGGTTCGGAACCTGACCTACAACGGCGCCAGCCAAGTCGGTCTGGCGGTTCCCTCCGTGGGGTCCTATGCCCTTTCTGGAACAACGAAGGCCATCGATGCGGGGACGTACACGGCGACGGTTGCTCCTGGTGCTGGTTACGCATGGGACAAGTTGGGGGATAAAACAGCGCGGAGCTACCAGTGGACGATTGCACCCGCCTCAATTGCTTCAGGCGCGGTTTCCGTGTCGGGTGTCAAGGCCTCTTACGAGCATACGGGTTCTCCCATTCGCCCTAATGTGACGGTAACGCATAATGGCCGCACATTGAAAGCGGGGACGGACTATCAGGTGTCTTACGGGGAGAATACCCAGGTCGGAAAGGCGACGGTGACCATTCGAGGAGCGGGCAAGAACTACTCCGGGAGCAGAACCATCTCTTTCGACGTCGTAAATCCTCGCAACGCGTGGAGGACCGTCGGTGGCAAGACCTACTACTACGGCGCCGACGGGCAGCCGGTGAAGTGGTCTCAGAAGATTGGCGGCTACTGGTACTACTTCAACGGCTCCGGCGTCATGCAGATCGGATGGGTGACCTGGAACGCCGACAGCTCCAAGAGCTACTTCGACAGCGACGGCCGGGCCAAGACGGGCTGGCAGCAGATAGGCGGCAAGTGGTACTACTTCGACCCGGCCACGGGCAAGTCCCTGCGCTGGAGGCAGTACATCAACGGCAACTTCTTCTACTTCAACGAGCGGTCCGAGATGGTCGAGGGCTGGGTGACGTGGAACGCCGACGGCACCAAGAGCTACTTCAGCTACGGCAGCGGCCGGGCCAAGACGGGCTGGCAGCAGCTGGGCGGCAAGTGGTACTACTTCGACCCGGCCACGGGCAAGTCCCTGCGCTGGAGGCAGTACATCAACGGCAACTTCTTCTACTTCAACGAGCGGTCCGAGATGGTCGAGGGCTGGGTGACGTGGAACGCCGACGGCACCAAGAGCTACTTCAGCTACGGCAGCGGCCGGGCCAAGACGGGCTGGCAGCAGCTGGGCGGCAAGTGGTACTACTTCGACCCGGCGACCGGCAAGAGCCTGCGCTGGGGGCAGAAGATAGGCGGCAACTTTTTCTACTTCAACGAAGCCTCGGTGATGCAGACTGGGTGGATTACCTGGAAAGCGGATGGGAAAAAGAGCTATTTCCAGCCGGGAAGTGGTCGTGCACTCGTCGGCTCCCATAAGCTTGACGGAAAATGGTATTATTTCGATCCGCTTACTGGGAAAACACGCTGAGGAGTCTATTGCGGCGATTGAGGTTCTCGGGATAGACATGATTTCTCTGTGCCGTTGAAGAAAGGGCGACGATGGCTTCTGCAAAGACGAGGGAGTACTCTTTCGATGTCGTTAAGTTTCTTGCTATCTCGATTATCGTTCTTCACCATTACCAGGAAGTAACGGGAGCCTTTTTTCAGTATGGACCCAATTGGTACGATGGCGCGTTTTATTGGGGGTATCTCGTCGAGCTCTTTTTCATTATCTCGGGGTATTTCACGTTCGCCTCTATTGAGAAGGTTTGTTCGGGCGTGTCGTTCGGCGCGTTCTATATCAGGAAATACTTGAGGTTCTTGCCAATGATAGTCATCTGCGGCATTGTTTGCCTGGTGACGAAATACCTATTTCTGACCTACGTTGATCATGAGCCTAGCGTTTCGTTTACGATATGGAATGTTGTTTCTAGTCTTGCCTGTGTGGCTCGTTGGTTTGATACGAGTTTGATGATCAACAATCCGATGTGGTATGTCAGCGTATTGCTTTTGTGCCTTGCGGTATTTTACTTCGTTACGAGAAGATGCCGGAAGGCCGATAATCTTGTGCTTGCCTATGGAATGGTTATCGCGCTGGGGCTTGTTATGAGGTCGATGTGTGTCGATGGGTTCAAGGCGTCGTTCTTTAACATCGATATCGCCCGAGGACTCATCTCCTTTTTCATTGGATTAGAACTCGCCCTGGTGATCAAGCGCCATCCTCGCATCGTGAACGCAGCAAGCATCGTTGCTGCGATTACCGCAATATGCCTGTTTGTCGCGTTTTACGCAACGGACAGGGATGGGCTTGTGGGCTCTGAGACCAGCCAGTATTACGCACTCGTTTTCCTCGTTTATCCTTCGGTCATCGTGATTTGTAAAGCGCCAATTCTGACACGGCTTTTCTCTAGCGAGAGACTATCGTTCGTAGGCGGCTGTGCCTACAATATGTACGTGTGGCACCTTCCCCTGATATTCTTGTATTGCACGGCCTTTTACGGCCTCGGCTTGAACTCCGAGCGTCAGATCGCCATGTACGCGTTTTTGGCATTATGCTTCATGGCGGGAATGCTGTCGGATCGTCTTATCGATCGGCCCATTGCCAAGCGTGTTATGAGGCGCCTTTCTGGTGCTCGGTGACGGGTGTCCCAAGCGCCAGAATCAAGTTGGCATGTGTCGTGTTCCCGAAGGCTACCCGCGTTTGCGGCGCTGCAAGCTTCGCCCCGCGAAGAATACGACAAAGGCACAGATGGTGATGAAGGAGATGCGGGCACCCGTTCTGAGCCCGGGCGTTGAGTATCTCATTGTTATGGTGTGGGCGCTGTCGTCTACAGGAATTGCCATGAAGCCTACATTCGCTTTCTCGATTTCCACCGGTTGTCCATCGAGGGTTGCGGACCAACCATCTGAATAGGGGAGGGATACGAATACGAAGCGCTCGTTGTCTTTGTCGGTCTGGGACGCCCCCACATCAATGTCCACACCCGTTGGAAGGAATTCAATGGTCGCGGTATTGGCTTTTTGGAGCACGCTTAAATTCTCTAGGATAGGCGCAACGGGTTGGCGAGCGAAATAGATCGAGGAGCAGTCGTAGTCACCAACTTCACCAAATGTTATCGTAATTTCGGATAAGGGTTTCTCGCTGTATCCCAAATTGACAGCCCACTCCGACTTTCCTCCGTATTGCCCGTCATAGGGGGACAGGAGGTTGAATGACCGATAGGTCTCTCCGCTCTCGACGCTAATACGCGAGCTGCCTGCAGGTTTGAAGGACGAGCTTTCCGGGAAATCCTTGTAAGACAGAGAGGCGTTTTTATCTCGAGCGAGTTCCTGCGCCGTTGATTGGCTCATAGGATGGAAAGCCAGACCGCTGAAGAACAGATAGTTTTCGCAGTTGGTTTCTCCGGCTACGGCAATCGTGATGGCGGCATCTTTCTTCGTGACGATGATATGCCCATCGCGGAGGGTCGCGCCCTCTCCTGTGGAAACGGTGGCCTCTTCCGCTGTTGTTTGAAGGCTGAGGGGGAGGGCATCTGCCTCAGCCTCGCTTTCTTCCAGCACGCAGGCGCGCGTGATTGCCTCTTGTTTTTCGGGCGGTGTTAACGCTTCGTATGTCGAGAAGGGGATGACGCTGTCGTAAACGAAGGCCAAGGGAAGAGCTGCCGAAGATTCGTAGAGGTAATAAGTGTTGCCATTGACGCTTTCGCCTAGATCCTCGAGTTTTCTGTAGCCATAGGGCACTGTGTCAAGAGTGCTCTGCGATGCTATGTAGTATCGAGCGCCCAAAATCGCGTCAAGCGCTAGACGCCCCTGCACGCCATTGTAAATGAAGTTAGTCGCATTGTCTGCGATACCCATGTCGCGACGGAAATTGTCAAGGTTTTGGTTGTACATGGACGAATAGTAGTCCATGCCCTTGTATCCTAGGCCGAAGCTAACGTTTCGTCCCGTTGAGATATCTGAGCGATCGATGCGATAGTTCGTGTCGATCTCATCTAAATGGTCTTCAAGCGGCATTGCGTGGGTGTAATCGTAAAGAGTTCCGGACCGCATGAAGGTGCTGAGGGTCCCATACCCATGACGAGAGAGAAGAATGTCGTAGGATGCGGTAGAGGAGCCGATGAGCAGGAAGGTGACGGCGATGGGGAGGGCATGCCTAAATGGCCTGCACCCTCGACTTGGGCGCTTCGTGTTATTGGCGTGTTGTTGGCGTCCCCTGAGAAAGGTGACGGTTACTGCGCCAGCCAAGATCACTGCGATAATGGCGAATACGACCCAGAATTGCAGTTTTTTGGTTGGCGTAAGAAGCAAGAAGGCCAAAAGCAGCGCTAATCCGATATCCAGCCTCACCCAATTTCGGAGGGCGAAGTGACGCAGTGCGGGAAGGGCTAGGGCCACGGCATAAGCGCCGCAGAACCCCCAAATAATCTGCCAACGGTCTGTCGAGTAGCCGAAGCCGTTCATGACTGATCCAACGTAAGCGATGCAGATGCCAGCGAGGCATAGTGCGACTCCGATGAGCAACGAAAGCCTCTCGGGCTTGTTTATGAGCTTGCCCGCAGCCAGGACGGCAAAGATGCTGACCGTTGGCACAACACCGATAATGGTGCAGTAATAGCTGGCGCTTCCTCCCGTAATGTTGGCCGCCAGTTGCTCGTAGAATCCAAGAGTCTGAAAGAAGGGGATGGGCCGCTCCATTCCGATGCGCTCCATCGAAAGAAGGCTCGTTATGGAGGGCAGGGAGAGCACCGCCGAGAGAAGAAATCCAAGCACAAGACAGCCGGCGAATTTCGCGACAAGCAATGCAAAATCGCCCACTGAGCGTCGTCGAGGAAAGGCGAAATACACTATCAGGCAATAAACTAGAAGAAAAATGCAAGCCATATAGGAAGTGTAGACGGAGTATATGAAACTTACGGCAAAGGCACCGATGAAAAGCCAAGGGCTTTTGTTTGTAAATAATCTGTCAGCGCCCATGAAAATTAGAGGCAAGAGAATGGCGAAGTTGATGAAGAACGCATGACGGAATGCTGCAAGCATCACGACGTATCCGCAGAGAACATAGGCTAGGGATGCGCACAGTGAAGCATCTTTTGATTTGCCTCGGCTGAAGCAAAATAGCGAGAAGGCAACGGCGGCCATGTAGAAACGAACGAAAATGAGAAATTCGTAAAGATACTCTGCTTTATCCGGAGGACAGAAGGCCGAGAGAAGGTTGAGAGGGTCGGTTATATGTCCGGCGAGAAGCAGGTAAGCATCGTCTCCGAACCCGGCATTGAAGGTGTAGGTTGAGAAGTCAAAGGAGCCTCCCGTGAAAAATGATGATGCGATGGCTCTGAGGAGCTCTCCTTCGTAGGCAAAGAAGGTGTAATAGAGGTTCTTGCCGTCGAGCTCCCAAATGAGAGAGCGACCTCTCATCAAGAAAATGAGAGAGATGCTCGCGAATGCTATGAAGCAAACGAGCGCTAGAGCAGCAAAGTATTTGGATTTGCCATGCGTTTGTCCTAGTGAAACTGAGAGTAGCGTGGACGTACGCTCGGCATGTGGCCCAGCGCTGTTTTTCGAGTGATGTTTGAGCATATTGGTCGTTCCTCCAGGATCAGCTTTCACATGGCTTGTTCGTGGCGCTTTCAGGTTTGCTTCGGGTAGTGTATCAAAAGCGGGCAGCAAGGTGATTTGCGGAACGCTGTCTCGGCGGTTGCTTGTGGTGGAGGATTGGTTCGTTTGCCTCTGTTTTGATTCGATCGGGTGATAAAGAGCTACAATCGAGAAAAGCGAAAACCGAATGTTGCATGGGCAGGGAAATGTCGATAGTTTCATTTTTGAGTGCAGTATCCTCACAGGCGAGGGAAGGATGGAGCAAGGCGCAGAAGTCTCCGTTACTGTGCTGCATAATCGCAGCGGCGCTAACGGTTGCTGCATGTGGTCTGCTTGTTCTTAATTCGGATTATTCTGGCCCCGATGATGATTTAGGCATAGCGATGGCGCTTTCTGGCCTGTATCCCGAAAGCGGATTGTGTCTATTCGTAAATGCTCTTCTTGCGAAGATCATATTTTTTATGAACAGTACATTCCCGTCGCTAAACTGGTTTCTCATCATTGAACGTAGTCCGACGGCGGCCTCCTTCTTTGCGCTGACATATCTGATGCTGCGACACGTCCCCTTTCACGTGTCTGTTCCTGTTCTGGGCGTAATAGCGTATTTTATCCTTCCGAAATGCATAATCGGCGCAAATTTCACGGTAGTGGCCGCTCTTTGTATAGCCGCCGGGGAGATGTGCTTTTTCGTGGCATTGGTGAAGAGAAGCTTAGGTGCTGGCACCGCTGGCTTGTTTTTGGTCTTCGTGGGTTACATGTGGCGTGGTCTCATGCTGCTTCTGTCGACTCCTTTTCTTGCCCTCGCCTTCATCGCCCTCCTGGTGCGCTGCCGCAGCAAAATGATTGGGGAGACCAAGAAACTTCTTGCCCGCACGGTGGCCGCGGTCTTGTGCGTGGGCATTGCCGTGGGAGGCGCCTTCGCCTACGATCAGATTGCATGGGCTCAGCCGGGATGGGAAGATTGGAAAGAGTTCAATGATGCACGCTACCCTCTTGTCGACTATCCAATGAAAGACTATGAGGAAGTGGCCGCTGAACTAGATGCCATAGGAGTTACGCGGAGCGAATATTGGCTCATGACGCATTGGGTTACGGCGGATCCCGATTTTTTCACCGCAGAGAAGATGCAGCAGGTGGGCGAGATTGCTTGTGAGACTGCGGGCGACAGGAGTCTCGCGGCCGCATTTGCGGAGGAGGGCATTCGTTTGGTGAAGTCCATCTTGTTCACCTGCTGCTTGATGGGCATTGCGATAGTGGTCGGCGCTACGGGGGGACGTCGGGCGGCGATAATAGCGGGCTTTTCCATGGTTGGAGCGTTTTTGGCTTGTGTAGTGTTTCGCTACACGGGCAGATTGCCTTTGCGCGTGGAGTACTCGGTGTGGCTTTACTCGCTGCTCCCCTGCGTGATGGCCGTTCTTTCTCTGGGGGAACCTTCGTTTGGGGGGGACGGCCGTCGCAAGTTGAATGCTTCTGGCAAGTTGAGCCTTTGTCTTGGCGTGCTTATCACCTTGTTCTGCTGCGGATCGCTTGTGGTGAAATGGGCTCCGTTATTCGACGCATCGCGTATCGACCAGTTCGACAGCCAGAGTCATCGCGTCGAAGGCAACGCACTTGTTAAAACCTTCACCGAACCAGGAACGGTCTTTGTGTGGGATGCCACTTCGTTTGCTCAGATCGAAGTCGAGTTGCAGTATCACTATCTCCCGCCCGCATCGTTCATGGATTCTACGGTGATGGCCGGTGGGTGGACGCAGGGATCCCCGTTTTTGCGTGCCCACAACGAAAAGCTGGGTGTACCCAATCCGCTTAAAGCCCTTATTGATCGTCCTGATACCTTTTTCGTTACGCGGCGGAAGGATGCGATCGAGAACGTCTTGGAGCATCTCAGGCAGCGGTACGACTCAAATGCAAGCTACGAGATTGTTGATCGCGTAGCTCTTCCGGACAAGGAAAAAGATCCGTTGCTTGTGGTAAGATTTTCTAGCCAATAGCCTTCCTATCGAGAAAAGAGGTTGTCTTGTGAAGGGCATTATTCTAGCGGGCGGTTCGGGAACGCGCCTGTACCCGCTGACGAAGGTCACATCGAAGCAGCTGCTTCCCGTATATGACAAGCCAATGGTCTATTACCCGCTTTCCATACTGATGCTGGCAGGTATCCGCGACATCCTGCTCATCTCCACACCGGCGGATTTGCCCAATTTCCAGGAACTGCTCAAGGACGGATCTTCATTTGGCGTCAACATGTCCTACGCGGTGCAGCCTTCGCCGGACGGGCTGGCCCAGGCGCTTATCATCGGCGAGGAATTCCTCGACGGAGATGGCTGCGCTCTTATTCTGGGCGACAATATTTTCTACGGTGGAGGCCTTTCGGGGTTGCTGAAGCAGGCGGCTTCGCGCGAGTGCGGCGCGACGGTGTTCGGTTATTATGTCGACGATCCGGAGCGCTTCGGCGTGGTCGAGTTCGACGCTGAGGGCCATGCCCTTTCCATCGAGGAGAAGCCCGAGCATCCTAAGTCGAATTACGCGGTCACTGGTCTGTACTTCTATGACAATCGCGCGGTGGAATTTGCCAAGAACGTGATCCCGTCCGACCGGGGAGAACTGGAGATCACCGATGTGAATCGCATGTACCTGGAGGAGGGGAGTCTGGAGGTCAAGGTGCTCCACCGTGGCTCGGCATGGCTCGACACGGGCACTATCCCCAGCTTGTACAAAGCCTCCGAGTTCGTGAAGGCCGTAGAGGACAACCAGGGCCTTCAGATAGCCTCCTTGGAAGAGATCGCCTACAACAATGGGTGGATCACTAAAGAGGTGCTTCTCGATGCGGCCGAACGTCACGCCAAGACGGCCTACGGACAGCATCTGCTGCGGGTGGCCGAAAACCGCATCCTCTTTGGAAGTGCGGCCTCCTAGGAGGGGAAAACGGTTGCTATTAACGAGAAGGGCTCGCCAGTGATATGCTGGCGAGCCCTTCTTGCTGGTACGAGTGGGAAAAGCTAGGCTTTCTTGCCCTTGGGGAAGACTTTGACGCCTTGGTTGTTTCTCCAGCCATAGAGAAAGGCGGTGGCGACGAGCATGGCCACCGCGATGAGGCAGCAGACAATGCCGGCGGCAACGCCCGCTCCCTGCATGACGAACATGGGCAGGAATGTCACCAGGGCGATGTCGATAAACGATACGAAGATCCAGGCGAATCCGGAATCTTCCAGTGCCGTGGTGCGGAACTCGGGGTCAACGACGCGCAGCAGCAACACAGCGATGCTCATAACACCCGTTGACCAGCCCCAGATGAAGATGCCACGCTCGACCCAGTGGTCGGAGAAGAGGTGCCGGGAGATGTAGAAGAAGTAGACCGCTACGAGCACAAAGCCGAGAAGGCACAGCACGAGGATGATCGCCCAGTACTGCAGAACCACATTGATATTGATGGTCGCCACGCCGAAAGCGACCAGGTAATCGGTGGCGCAGCTGCCGATGCGGGACACGACGCGCTGATCGACATAGCTATCGAGCTTGATAAGCTTGAGGAGGGCGAACAGCACGACGCCGACGAGGAGGGCAATGCCGTAAACAGGAACGGATACCTGCGGGAACAGGATCTTGAGGCCTGCGTTGATAAGGTAGGCTCCGCCCACGGCAACCATGACGAGCGCCACATGCCACGCAAGGGGATCGATGGACATGGGGTTCACGGTGTTCTCCCCCATGGGGGTGCGGTCCTTCTCGGGAACCAGGCCGACGCGAACCTCCTCGGGCATGTCCTTCACCTTGCGAATCTCAGTAGTCCAGCCTTTATTGGCGCAATAGTTGATAGCGATGATGCCGCTGATGATACCGCCGAGAAGGCCGAAGGTGGCGAAGGTCTGACCCACAGTGGTAGCCTCGGTCCAGCCGCCTTCCTCGAACACCGAGCCAATGGCGGCTGCTGTGCCGTGGCCGCCGACGAAGCCTCCGGGCATGAGGATGGGGAACCATTCGGTTACGCCCTGGAACACTGTGGCGATAAGGATGCCGCCGAGGATAAGCGCGATGCCGTACTGCAGGATTTCGGCGGCGCCGTTCAGCATGAAAGTGTCGCCTACCTGACGGAACATCTCCTTGAAGCTGCCCTGGCTGCGTCGACCCAGATAAAGAGTGGCGAACAGCACGGCGATGAGAATGCCGGCATAGCTTGAGGCCTGGGAGCTGAGGGGTACCCAATTTAGGCAGAATGGCCCTAGAATGATGCCGATGAAGCCGGCGATTAGGGCCGAGGGAATAAAAAGGTTCTGCAGAAGCGGAACTCGGGTTCGGATGATTTTTCCGAGTACCAGCAGTGCCGACATAATGCACACGTCGAACGTCAAATCAAGAGCTGAGAATTCCATAGACCACCTTTCCTCGAATATGCGCACGCGGATAGATAGTCTCCGCGCAGCTCAGTGAGGTGATTCTAGCACCTCACTGAGCTGCGCTATGCTGGAAGGTAATAATTAGCCTCTCGGCGGTTGCTCGTTCCAGGGTTCGCGCAATAGCTTCGGCTGGCCGTTGGGCGCCATGGCGTACACTGCCGGCGGGTATTCGATGAAGAACTGCGGCGTGAACGACATGGAGTACGCGCCGGCGTAGCGGATGACCACCGCATCTCCAGCCTGAAGAGCCGGTTCGTCGTGGGCAGTGAACAAGCGGTCGCTATCCATGCAGGTGTACCCGCAGATGATCTGGCGGGGTAATGTCTCTTGGGCGCTGGTCACCATTTCGTGGACATAGGACGTCTTCTTCATCTCGTGGTCGATATTGATGCGCGATAATTCGGTGACCACGTAATGCTCGTCTACGATGTCCTTCACATCGATGACACGACCAACGTAGTAGCCCGGCGTGCACACCACGGCCCCACCCGGCTCGACGAGAAGCTCGGTATGGGTTGGGTCGCAGGCATCGCCGATGGCTTCTCGAATGGTGCGCACGTACTCGTCGTAGGCGCCAACATTGGCCGGCCCTCCGCCATAGAAGCCTCCGCCGATGTCGAACCAGTCCAAGTCGAGCTTGAACGAGCGAATGATCTCTGCGGCGAAATCGGCCAGCGTCCGGTATACCTTCTGAGAGCGACTCAATGTGGTCACGTGCATGTGGAGTCCGCGCAGCTCGATGCCTGGAACGCTTTGCAGCTCTTCGATGGCACGAGCGAGTTCTTCACCTTCAAAGGAGAAGCCAAAGCGACCGTGGCGGTCGTCGGAGAGCGTTTCCCCGGGGCAGTGCTTTTCAAGCAGGATATTTGCGCGCAAGCCAACACGAGCGCTCTTTCCTGATTCGGCGTACTCGCGCACCCATTCGACCTCTCGCTTAGAATCGAGGTTCACATAAGAACCCACGTCCAGGGCATAAAACAGCCAATCACGGCCCTTGATCGGCCCGTTGAAAACGATTTTCTCGGGTGCGAAGCCGCATTGGAGGGCCCGTGCGTACTCTTCGTTGGAAACGACCTCTGCATAGCAACCTTCATCGCGGGCCACTTCCAAGATCCACGGAAAGGGATTAGTTTTCACAGAATAGGCCACGTTCGCATGGGGCGACCAGTGGTCCGCCAAGGCCCGACGAAAGTCGCTGAAGTTCCGACGCAGCTCGGCCTCGTCGAACACGAAGCAAGGAGTCTGAAGAGAGGCAACATCGAAAGGAAGAGACATGCTTATCGCCCCTCGTAGCGCTCGGTAAAGAAGTCGGCGAAGCGATCGGCCTCCATCTCGGCCTTGTAATCTTCGAGCATCTTCACAGGTGTATAAACCGGTTCGTAGCCTAGGTTGGCCCGCGCCTTATCCACGTTCATGCAGTAGTTCACGCAATCGTGCTTTTCGGGGCGGTAGCTGATGTCCGACACCGCGCCGGGCTCGCAGAACACATCCACGATGTTGTGCACCTGATCCTCGAGGGAGGTCAGCACGCCTGTGCCGACGTTGTAAGTGCCACTGGCCTCCTTAGAAGCGAACAGCGCCTTCTCTATCATTTGGCAGAAGTCCTTCACGTAGATGAGGTCCATGCCCTTGGTGGGATCGCCCCAAATTTCCAATGGCTCGCCAGCCCGCGCCTTGTCGATCATCAGACGATAGGAGCTTACGGCGGGTTTTCCATCGTGGTAGAGGGTCTTGCTGTCGTGCATGAAGCAGTAGATGTTCGGTAAGCGGAAGGCGAAGAAGCCTATACCGTAAGCGGCCCGGTAGTGCCAGCAAAGCTCCTCCGCGGCGATTTTCGTGATGGCATACACGGCATGATCGCCAGTCATGGCTGGCTTGCGGGGCATATCGTCAGCCAGCTCGATCATCTCGCCGAAATAGCCGGTGTAATCGGAGATGGTCTGGGTGTACAGCACCCGGTCTGCTCCTGCGGTGCGCGCGTACTCGAGCACGTTCAGCGTGCCCATGACATTGGCATCCACATAGCGACGCGGATCGTAGCCCTCCATGTAGGCCGGTAGCGCCCCGGCGAAGTGAACGACGGCGTAAACATCCTGCTGCGGCAGCGCGGCAAACGACTTCTCGTCGGTGATGTCGGCCTGCACGTAGCGAACCAGCGGCGCATAGCGGTTGAAGAACGCTATATCGGAGCGCCCGCTGGCGATGACTTCCCACTCATCGGTCGGTAGAAGGTGGGACAGATGATCTACCAGGTATAAGCCGAGGGTGCCCCCAGCACCGAAGATGACGATTTTCTTTCTCACGAGTTTCCTTTCGAATGGTTGCGTCTGGTCTGTTTCTAGCGGTTGTCGATGGTCTCTTTGAGAACGTACTGCGGAGCGTTGTTGATAGTCATGAACATGCGTCCGAGGTATTCCCCGATAATTCCCAGGAACAAAATGATGAGCCCCGAACAGGTGAGCATGGTGGCCATAAGGGAGGGCCAGCCTGCCTGCATGCCGGGGTCGGCGAGGCGCATGATGAAAACGATGAGAGCGGACACTATGCCTATTACACCGAGGGCTGCGCCCACTACCGCAGCGACGCGAAGAGGCACCATGGAGAAGTTCAGAACGGTAGACCAGAGACGAATGAGCGACTTAAGGCTGTACCCCGATGTTCCCTGGGCCCGCTCGTAATGCTCCACTTTCACGTTTTTGATGTTCGCCGTGGCTCGGAACAGCAGACCTTGAATGTAGACGTAAGGCCCCTGGTACCGCACCACCTCGTCGCGGATGTGGCGACGAAATACGGCAAAGTTACTGGAGTAGATCTCTTTGGGACGATCGGTGAGTACGCGCATCGACCAAATGGTGAATTTCGATCCGAGCTCGCGCCACCAGGCTTCCTTGTGCTCGTCCCAGCAGGCGAACACGATGTCGCTGCCGTCCTCCATGGCATCAAGCAGCTTAACGCATTGGGAGGGGTGGGTTTGCATGTCGTCGTCCATCAGCAAGATGAGGTCGCCCTCGGTCTTTCTCAGGCCCGCCATGATGGCGTTATGCTGGCCGGAGTTCTTCGCGCAGTTGATGCCGACTACGCGGTCGTCTGCGGCGCAGAGCTGCTCGATAGCAGCGAAGGTGCCATCCGTTGATCCGTCATTCACAAGGATGAATTCGTATTCGTATCCCGCTTTGACGAGTTCAGCTCGCGTTTGATCGACGACGGTGCCGATCATTTTCTCCGAGTAATAGCAGGGAATAACTACTGAAACAAGCATAAAGCCCCTCCGTAAGCTTACGACATACCCAATGAGTACACAATGATACCGCCTACTATGAGCAGCAGCGCGACGGCCTTGTCTCTACCAAGCTTTTCCTTGAAAATCGTCACACCGAAGAACGTAATGTACAGGTAGGCGGTGGCCTCCAGTATAGCGCCCATGGAAAGCGGCACTACCTTGTAGGCGAGGATGGTCATGAGTGTTGCCCCGAAGAAAAGGGCGTAGGCGGTAATAACCCAGGGATTGAGATACTCTTTCAGCGGGGTCTCGTACTTTCTCATGGCGGCCTTCTTCAAAAGAACCTGAGATACTGACGAGATCAACACGCCGAGCAGGTAGACGCCGACATAAAGTTCGAGCATCGCTAGTCACCGCCTAAGGGCGGGAGATTCCCCGGTGCATCGGTCGTCCACTGGTCGCCGTCGATCGGATCGCCTGGCTTCTCCTCCTTGCCATCCGCCCGGGCGTAGAGCACCACGCCGACGATGACCATGGCCGCCCCCAAAATGTTCAAGGCGGAAACAGACTCCCCGAAAATGAAGAATCCCCACACCATGCCCCAGATCACCGTGACGGCTTTATTCGCGAACGCCATGGAGAGCGATAGGCGTTTGAGTATTTGCTGCCACCCGATGGCGTAAATGAAAAGAATAGCGAGCATTCCTCCGTACAGGAGGATGAACATCGGGCTCAGAAACGGCTCGTGGGCCGCATTCTTGCTGAATATGCCGGAGAGCGAATACACCAGCAGAAGCAGATGCAGGGCGATGAGCGTCTTCGCCCTGCTGTTGATTGTCTTGTGAGAGCTCATTGCTAGCAGGCCGTCGCGGTGGTTCTAAGCAGGAGCTCGTTTCCGTCCGGGTCGAGCACAGAAGCCTGATCCATGATGGCTCGAGAAAGGGAATCGACACTTTCCCGTGATGGCCCAGTCACGTAGTAGCGCACGACGTATGGCTTGGCACCTCGCTCGTGGGAGATCGTGTCGCCTGATCGGTAATACGGGCGATACTCTACAACGTCGGGGAGCGCTCCCAGTTCATCGATGGCCGAAGTGTCAGCTACCTCTCCATCGTGACCGTGGAAATAGAGGCCGGCGGCATGGGTGGCGAACAAGGGAGAATGAGCCAGCACGCGAGCCTTGGCCGCGGGTTGGTCGTAAACGCAGTCGATCAGCAGCTCTTCAACTGAGAGGCCACTGCCCAAGGTGACGAGCTCGTGCTCGTAGCCGAAGATGCGTCCGGCCGCCTCGCACACGGCCAACCCTTCGCCTTCTCGATAGAACGCTTGAACGCAAAGGGGGCCGTTCTCAAGGCCGACGTACCCGGCGATTTTGGTGGCGATGGAAGCCGCTTCCTCTTGCAGTTCGGCCGTGAGGGGACTCGGGTAAGCGCACCGGACGACTTGGGGGATCTCGCCATCTTCGAAAGCGATTTTCTCGCGATCGGCAATGCTTATGATGCGGGCTTCGCCGTCCACGATCCAGGTCATGATGTTGAATTCTTGCCCGTCGTTGTATTCCTCGGCCATCAGGTAGTCGAACGTGGACTGGGCCGCGGTCGATTGAAAGCGCTCGCGAACGTCCTCGATGGAGTTCGCGACGAACACTCCATGGGAGCCGTAGCCGTTGACAGGCTTAATGACACAGGGGAATGCCATGCCGGCGAAGTCGTCCTCTAGCGTATCAAGGCGAATCTTCTTGTAGCGAGGCGACGCGATGCCGAGTTCTTGGAACATCTGCTTCATGAGCGGTTTCTCCCGCAGGAACTTTTCCCCTTCGGGCTTGAGGTAGGAGGGGAGGCCGGCGGCGTCGGCGATATCGATCATGCACTCGGCCAGAAGATCGGAAAACGATGCGATGATTCCGTCTGCCTGCTCCTTTTTGCAGATTTCCGCAATGGCGTCAGTGTGGCGGACGTCTTCCAGATAGGCCTTGTCGGCATGGGCCTTGGCGGGGCCGTCCTCGTAGCCGTCGCAAACGATGGTGTAGATGTCCCTCTTTTTGGCGCATTCGACAAGGTCGACGAACTCGTCCATCGATCCGAGAATGACCAAGCGGTGGTTGTCTGTGCTCATGGTAAAAGCTCCTTAGCTGTGAACTCGTGTTTCAATGTGGTTGACTGCTGCCCAGACCCTACTGACCCTGAGCGCGATACTTGGCTTCGGTGGCCTCTTTGGCGCCCTGCCACCAGCTGGGATTGTCGGTGTACCACTGGATGGTGCGGGCCAGTCCTTCGTCGAAGTTTGTGTGCTTGGGCGACCAGCCCAGTTCGCGGCGCAATTTCGTAGAATCGATGGCGTAGCGGCGGTCGTGACCCGGTCGGTCCTTCACCCAATCGAAATCGTCGGCGTCCTTGCCCATGGCGGCGAGGATAGCGCGCAAGACATCTATGTTGCTCCGCTCCCCATCGGCTCCGATGAGATAAGTTTCTCCGATGCGTCCTTGGGTGAGGATGGCCCAAACGGCAGAGGAGTGGTCCTCGGTGTGAATCCAGTCGCGGACGTTCCGGCCGTCTCCGTAGAGCTTCGGGCGGATGCCGCACAGAATGTTGGTGATCTGCCGAGGGATGAACTTCTCGATATGCTGGTAGGGTCCGTAGTTGTTCGAGCAGTTGGATATGGTGGCTTCCACGCCATAGGTGCGATGCCAGGCACGGACGAGCATGTCGGAAGACGCCTTTGTGGAACTGTAGGGGCTCGATGGGCAATAGGGCGTTTCTTCCGTGAATCGATTCGGATCGTCCAAGGCCAAATCGCCATAGACTTCGTCGGTCGAGATATGGTGGAAGCGCACGCCATGGTTCCGAGCTGCCTGGAGAAGTGTGAAGGTGCCCTCGACGTTAGTGCGAAGGAAGGGGCTGGGATCGGCGATGGAGTTGTCGTTGTGACTCTCGGCGGCGAAATGGACGCAGGCGTCGGCTTCCGCGAAGAGGCGATCGACCAAGTCCGCATCGCAGATGTCGCCATGCACGAAGGTCATACGCTCCGGATCACGGCCTGCGAGGTTCTCGCGGTTGCCCGCATAGGTGAGGGCGTCGAGCACCGTGACATGAGCATCGGGTTGGTTGTCGAGCACCCAATGCACGAAATTGGAGCCGATGAACCCGGCTCCACCGGTGACGACGATATTCTTAAACTGATCGGACATACCCGAAATACTCCTTTGTTCGCGCGGACATTGATTCTATAGTTTAAGGTATGTTCTCCGTTTGTACACGCGAAATCAGATGTTCTGCGTTATCGAGTTCCTGTTCAGATGTTAAGACCTCGCGCTGCTGGGTGTCGAGCTTTCTGCCGAAGATTTGCTGCCATTTTCAACGAGAAGTTGTCAGAAGCGTGTTCAAATTGTGAATTCCCTGGTAAAATACCTAACTTGCTCGGGAAACGAGAAAGAAACGGACGATAGCCCCGGGAGGTTTCGATGTACTGCGCTATAGCTGAACATATATACAGCGCGAAAAACCAATGGGTAAAATGCGCTTTAGCTTCTCTTTTGGCGTTTGGGCTTTGGCCCACTTCTTCGGCTTATGCCGACAGCCCCGAAGCGGATGAGAGCGTTTCGGATAGTGTTTTGATGGAAGGCGCCGCTTATTCCAACGAAACCGACGACCTATCCGTCGACGCTGAATCGGATAAAGCGGTGGAAGAGGCCGACGACGACCTATGCCAAGCTAGCGATTCGCCGACGAGCTCTTTTTTTGGGGACTTGTGCGACGAAAACGCTTCTGATTCGGAATTTGAGGGGGTTTCCGACCCTGAGGAATCGGAGAACGCTGCTTTACAGACCCAGGTTTTACCCGACGGGGGGCAGAGCGATGAGCGTCCTTTGGAGGGCCCGGAAAACAGCTGGCGTTACGAGAGCGGCGAGCGTGTCTTGTCCCATGTGCCGGCAATAACGACTTTTGGCGCCGAGCCGGGCTATGATACCTATGTGACGTGGACTCGGGCCAACGGCCCGAAGTCATACACCTACCGAGAGCAACCTTCGGGCAAATCTGAGATTGTGCAAGTTCCGAATACGACAGGCGTGGGCATTGACGTGTCGGAGCATCAAGGGAAGATCGATTGGGCGAAAGTTAAGGCTGATGGCGTTACATTTGCGATTATCCGATGTGGGTATGGCAGCGATTATACGAGCCAAGATGATGACTATTTCCTGGAAAATGTGAGGGGAGCTCAGGCAAATGGCATCCCCTTCGGTGTGTATCTTTACTCCTATGCCACAAAAGCTACAGGTGCAGCACCCAGCGCCCAAAGCGAGGCGGCTCATGTTCTCAGGCAGCTGAAGGCGGCCGGGCTTTCTCCGTCTAAGCTTGCACTCCCCGTTTTCTACGATTTGGAGGAAGACGCTCAATGGGAGCTTTCTGCTTCAAGGGTGGGCACTTTGGCGGAGGCATTTTGCAGCGTCCTTAGCTCGCAAGGCTATAAAGTGGGCATTTACGCAAATCAGAACTGGTGGAAGAACAAGTTAACGGATCCCGTTTTTGAGAGATCAGGTTGGGCTAAGTGGGTTGCTCAGTATTACAAGAAGGATAAGGGGACATCCCCTGCGGGTATTTCTGACCAGCAGTATTGGCAATTTACCGATTGCGGTAAGGTAAACGGCATCCCTGGGTATGTTGATGTCAATTTTTCCTACGCTCCGCCGGCGGCATCTTTGGTGGGCCCAGCAAACACATGGGCGTGGGTTGATGGCAGGGCCTATTACTATGGGGCTGACGGGAGTGCCGTGATTTGGACTCAACGCATTGATGGAAAAATCTACTACTTTAATGGGCAGCATCAAATGCATACTGGATGGCTGACATGGAATGCTGATAGTCGCAAGAGTTATTTCAACCTGGGGTCGGACGGGAAGGCGCCCGCGCTGACGGGGTGGCAGCAGCTCTCCGGCAAGTGGTACTACTTCGACCCGGCGACCGGCAAGAGCC